>Ga0265297_10004344_pt1 | contig 23387 bp, 20 predicted proteins | sample Munlanlwell13791_FD_192502 | JGI IMG/M metagenome (GOLD analysis project Ga0265297, IMG submission 192502) | Leachate microbial communities from a municipal landfill in Southern Ontario, Canada - Leachate well 137-91 | ecosystem: Engineered > Solid waste > Landfill > Unclassified | place... | reverse complement strand
ATGGCAATAATCTTGATGGCTTTGATTTCTCCGGCCAATTCAGCCGGAGAGGCCTTAGGAACATCCTTAATCTTCCTTTTAGCCGCCTCGACATAAGTGGTCGCAATAACTCCAGGTGACAAGCCGGCTTGGGCATAAGCGCAAACGATCCGCCCCTGAGACCAGCCGAATCTCTCGCTTAATTCATAAATGCGATTAAGGCCGATAGCTGTTCCGATAAAAAGGGAAATCCTCTTATGATCGAGCAAACCCAATTCATCCATCAACCGCATGAATTTAGCATCATCCCAAAGCAGCTGTTTTTTCTTATCCCGCAAACCGATTAGGATGTTATAAGTCCGCTTATTAAAGCATTCAGCCGCAATAATCGATTGGAACAGATCAAAATCGCTCCAACCGCGCTGGCGCAACAGATGCAAAACCCTGGGGTAAAGACAATCATTATCATGCAAAGCGGCTATGACCCTGGCTTTATTCAAGCCGCTGGCCAGCAAGAAATTCAGGACTTCAATGTCAGCCCGATCTTTTTGCTTATAACTGAATTCGCCGGTGTTATTAGCCATAAAAATGGCTGCCACAATCCGATTATCGCTCCAACCGGCCGCCGATAACGCTTCCGCCTTTTGTTCAGACGAAAACCCGATAATCCCAAGCAAGCCCAAAATATCTTCATCGCTGCACTGAAGTTCAGTCAAAGTTATGATTACCTGAGACATCGAACCCAACTCGGCGGACATCTTCTCAAAAAAATCACGCCACAGCCGTTCCGAACTGAAAATCCTTGCTTCCAGAAATACTTCCAATAGATTGATTCTGGCCAGAACCTCCTTGGCAGCTTCGCTCAGATCTTCAGGCCGGAGGAATGCTTTAACGACTGATCGGAAAGATCCGGCAACAAGCTTATCGGGAATATTCATATCCTCCTCCTATCTGCCATTGGGCAATTTGTCGGCGATTGCGATTGGAGATCAAAGTTAGTGTCAAAGTACGGCATGATCATCATCAACTTATCAATACCGGCTTAATTTGTCAACTCCGGCCGTCGGATCGGAATGATTGATTTTCCTTGCTTTTCCAGATATAATGAAATTACTGAAAAAAATCATTAATCTCCCGATTTTATTATGTCCGGACACAGCAAATGGGCCACTTCCCACCGCAAAAAAGAGCTGGCCGACGCCAAAAAAGGCGCGGCCTTCACTAAATTGGCTTCACTGATCACTATCGCCGCGCGCGAAGGCGGCGGCGACTTGGACGCCAATTTCAAACTGCGTCTGGCAGTCGACAAAGCCCGCGGAGCCAACATGCCGAAAGACAATATCGAACGCGCCATCAAAAAGGGCAGCGGTTCCGGCAAGGAAGGGCCGAATCTGGAGGAGACCCTCTATGAAATCATTGGGCCTCTGGGCGTCGGTTTCATTGTTGAAGCCGTTACCGACAACAAAAATCGCACAGTTGGCGATTTGAAAGCGCTTTTGAATAAAAACGGCGGGCAGCTGGGCGGCGCCAATTCAGTCGCTTGGAATTTCAATCGGCGCGGCGTCATTGCGGTTGCCGGCCGGCTGACCGATGAGACGGAATTGCAATTGATCGATGCCGGCGCCTCAGACATAGAGAAAACCGAAGAGAGTTGGCGAATAATCACCCCGCCGGCCGAGTTAATGACAGTCGCTGAAAAAATAAAAAAACTCGGCTTAGACGTGCAAGAGGCGGCTCTGGCTTACTTGCCTAATGAGGAAATAACCATCGCTCAAACAGAAGATCAGGAAAGGATTGAGCGACTATATAATCTGATCGATGATTTGGAAGACGTCACTAATGTCTACACTAACGCCGCCTGGTAATCGCTATGACAAAAGACAACCGTTGCCGGCCGAAAATAATCATGGGCATCGATCCGGGCATCGCCGATACCGGTTACGGCTTTATTGCCGCTGACGGCGGAGAATTGGAACTGATCGCCTATGGCACGATTAAAACCCATAAATCATCGGGTCTGGGCGAACGATTGTCCGAATTGGAAAAACAACTGTCGAAATTAATCGATGAATACCGTCCGGAAATCGCCGTCATCGAACAATTGTTTTTTTGCAATAACGCCAAGACCGCTCTCATTGTCGGCCAAGCCCGGGGCGTCGCACTTTTAACGGCTTATAACGCCGGCCTGAAGATTTTTGAACTGACGCCACTCCAAGTCAAACAAGGAATCACCGGCTATGGCGGGGCCGACAAAAAGCAAGTCCAAGCCATGGTGAAAATTATCCTGAAACTGAAAGAAACGCCCAAGCCGGACGATGCCGCCGACGCCTTAGCGATGGCCATCTGCGGTTCCAGCATCAAAAATTATGATTTATAAAAATCCTGTTTGCCATTCAAAAATTAAAAATTATAAAATTAAAAATTTTTCATAGACCTATGTCCGACTCAAATTGGCGCGACCCGCAATCATTAAAAATACAACACCACCAGGAAAGGGGCGGCGGGAAAATCACTTTCGACCACCCCAAGCCCAAAAACCGGCGAAAAAAATTGCCGAAAAAAATCGTTAAGGCCCTAGTGCTGACCGGCATTTTAGCGATGCTCGTTGCCGGCCTGGTCGGTGTCGGCGCCGTCGCTTGGATTTCCCGCGACTTGCCGTCTCCGGACGGCGTTTTAAAAAGGAATGTTGCCGTCTCCACCAAAATCTACGACCGCACCGGCCAAACAGTGCTTTATGACATCCACGGCAATATCAAACGGACGCTGGTTGCCTTAGATCAGGTGCCGGATTTGGCCAAGGCGGCCGTTCTGACCGCCGAAGACCGAAACTTTTACCAGCACTCCGGCTTCAGTGTTACCGGCATCATCCGTTCGGTTATTATTGATGTTTTAACCGGCAAAAAAGTCGGCGGCTCGACTTTGACCCAGCAATTCGTCAAGAACGCCATCCTCACCAACGAAAAAACTTTAACTCGAAAAATCAAAGAGTTGCTCATCTCCTACCAAATTGAAAATAAATTCACCAAAGACCAGATCTTCAACATGTATCTGAATGAGATTCCTTACGGTTCGGTTATTTACGGCATCGAAGCCGCCGCCCAAAGCTTCTTCGGCAAGCCGGCCAAAGATCTGACTTTGGCGGAAGGCGCCATTCTGGCCGCTATTCCGCAACTGCCAACATACTACTCTCCTTATGGCAGCCACAAAGTCGAATTATTGGCACGCCAGCGTTGGATTCTCGATTCCATGGCCGAGCTCGGCTATATCAGCAAGGATCAGGCCGAAGCCGCCAAAGCGGAAAAAATCAACTTCGTGCCGATGCGCGAATCCATTACCGCGCCGCATTTCGTCATGTATATCAAAGAATTGCTGTCGGAAAAATACGGCGAGAATTTTATCAGCCAAGAGGGCTTGAACGTCTACACGACGCTGGATTTGGACAAGCAAAAAATCGCCGAGGAGGCGATTAAAATCGGTTTGGAGACCAACGGAGAAAAATATCAATTCGGCAACGCCTCGCTGGTGTCGCTGGATCCGAAAACCGGACAGATTTTAGCCATGGTCGGATCAGCCGATTATTTCGACGAGGCCATCGATGGCCAAGTTAATGTCGCTGTCAGACCGCGCCAACCGGGCTCATCATTCAAGCCGATGGTTTACACAGCGGCCTTCATCAAGGGCTACACGCCGGACACCATCCTTTACGATACTGTCACTAATTTCGACGCGACCGGAGTTCAAAAATATGAACCGCACAATTACGACAATAATGAGAACGGGCCGGTGACTTTGCGGAAAGCGCTGGCCGGCTCGCTGAATATTCCAGCCGTCAAACTGACTTACCTGACCGGCATGAATAATCTCCTGGATCTGGCCGAACGGCTCGGCTACACCACTCTGGCCGATCGCAGCCGCTTCGGCTTGTCGATTGTTTTGGGCGGAGCGGAAGTCAAATTATTAGATCACGCCAATGCCTACGCCGCTCTGTCTCAAGAAGGCGTCAAGCATGAAGTGGCGGCGATTTTAAAAATCGAAGATAAGAATGGCAAGGTGATCGAGGAATACAAAGATAAATCAGAATCGATCATTGATCCGGAAATTGCCAGACAAACGACAGATATTCTTTCCGATGACGGCGCGCGCTCCTTTATTTTCGGCGCTGGCGGACGATTGACTCTGCCCGGCCGGCCGGTCGCCGCCAAAACCGGCACCACCAATGACTACCATGACGCCTGGACCATGGGTTATACGCCGTCGCTCGTCTGCGGCGTCTGGGTCGGCAATGCCGATAACGCGGCCATGAAACGCGGCGCCGACGGCTCGATTATCGCCGCGCCCATTTGGAACTATTTCATGTCAGAAGCGCTCAAAGACGCGCCCGTTGAGTCATTCACCAAGCCGCAGCCGGTTATAACTGGCAAAGCGGTTTTGGACGGCCAAGTTATGGCGGGGCGGGAAGTTAAGATTGATTCCCTGTCCGGCAAACTGGCCACATCTTACACTCCGCCCTCAACCATCAAAACCATCGCCAACGGCGAGATACACAGCATTTTGCATTACATCAATAAAGACGACCCGCGAGGATCTCAACCGGATAATCCCGGCGACGATCCGCAATATAACGCCTGGGAAGCCGGCGTCCGCGCTTGGGCCGTCAAGCAGGGCCTTGAGCCCGACGGAATCGACACTATCCCGACTGATTATGACGATATCCACCTGCCAGAAGACCAGCCGAACTTGACTATCCTCTCGCCAAACAACCAAGCGACAATAAATGATCCGCAACTCTCAGTCGCCATCGCCGGCTCAGCCAAGCGCGGAGTCGCCAGAACCGAATACTACCTGGACGGCTCTTCAGTAGATGCCGGCAACGGTTTAATCCAAGAACACGGTCTCACCCTGACTGACTTGGAGAGCGGCTGGCATACTCTGACTGTCAGCATTAAGGATGACCTGCAGAACACGGCTTCCAAATCCGTCGACTTCAATCTGGTCATCAGCGGCTACTTACCTCAAACAACTTTCCTTTCGCCGACGGATAAAGCGGTGATAAAAAAATTTCCCTTGACCATTAAGGGGGAATTGACCAATCTAGCCAAAGTAAAAAATATCGACCTTTATTACCGGCCGATTACCAGCACCGAGGAAATATTGCTTGGCAGTGTCACCCCGGCCAGTGAGAATTTCTCCTGGTCTTGGACGGCCTCGCCTAATCCTGGCGATTACGAGATCAGTAGTTATATCAACAGCTATATCGGCAAAAAATATAACGGCGATAAAATAAAAATCAGCGTTGAATAGGCAAAAAACTTTCCAAAATAAATACGCCGAGAGCTTCCTTGCTCTCGGCGTTTAATTTTATGTACGTTTAATCATGTTCGATGATAGTCACCGGCACGAAAACCGGCTTATTGAATACTGGAGCGGATTTTACACCACTCCGTATATAAAAAACTTCCCTTTGGTTGCCTGGCAGAGTTCTCTTAGCTTCTGGTCTGATCTCATCAAATTCTTCCTCTGTCATCTCTAACCCGACTGTTAATCCATCTTTCAGAATTTGTTTCATCGAGACATCCTCCTTATTGCTCTACTGTTTCACAATTAACCATTTTGTTCATGAAAAAGCTTGATGAGCAAATTGCGAGCCGCGATGACGGCCTTGGTCTGTCTCGCAGCGTAGGCCTGCACTTCCGGAGTTGACTTTTGATGCTTGTCCGGATGGACAAACTGAAGTTGCATAGTCGCCCAACCCTTGATTTCATCCTCCGTATCGAAAAACTTCCAGTCAAGACATTGAAGAACACATTCAGCATCCTTCACTGTTTCAACCTTGATTTCCTCAACCGGGGGTGTCCATCCTTCCGGAGGTATCGCGAAATTATGGTCCTTAAGGGCATTAAAGAATTTTGTGCAATCGAAACCTTCAATCTTCCGGCGCATAATATTCTTAAACCAAATCCGCAAAAATGCTTCATTGGGATTTTCGATCCCCTTGGAACCCATCATGCCAGCGTATGTGGCATCAGGTCCTAGCGTTTTGACCATCGAAGTCAATGTTGCGAACTCAGTTGCCAACATAGCTTCAGGCCGACTCATTCCCGCGCCACCACCTCGACCTTCGTAGTAACTGGCATTAGTGTGGATTGGAAACTCTGCCTGATACGACAGACACCCATCCTGATGACGATAGCCGAAAACACCGATAGCATTAACCCAGTCACCTTGGACGAGCTTATCACTTCCCCAACCACCAATATAGACAACCATCGGATCGCCAACATTCATATATTCGCAAGGGCGGTTATTGACAATCCATGGCTTGCCGATCTTCTTGGTCAACCGGCACTGCTCAAGCAACTTATTAATAACCATGCGCACCTCTTCGCGCTTAATCAATTGCATGTCAATGCAGAACATAATGCTATCAAGTACGCCCTGGCATTGGTCAGAAATCAGGTGTTTCAACAGACAGGGTGTATTAAACTTGCTCTCATGCGAAACATGGGGGCCACCTTCGCTTGCCGACGAATAATCCCTAACCTCTTCAAAATAAATCTGCTCAGGATAGGTATCAAGAAGTCCGCAAGTGGTGGATATGTGGCAATCATACCGGCATACCCCCCCACCGCAATGACCGCACCAACCGCAGATATTGAAATTGGTCGTTCCGGCTCTGCGCGTTTTGCTTTCCTCTGTCAGGGGCTCAGGCTCGTGACTCCAATTACCCTCGCATTCGCCAATTTCACCCGGCAGAAATTGCGGGTTATCGTACTGATGCGACAGTTCCTCAAAAAAGTCAGCTACTGTAAGAAAGTGGCCGGTTTTAGGAAACTTCAGTGCAGTTTCGAACACTCCTTTACGATTCTGAAGTCGATCGATCTTATCCGTCCGTTCCTTTTCCATTCTCCGTGCCTGGGCCAATAAATACCTGACATTATTGTGGCCAAGAACATGGAGTTCATTCCAATCCTCTACGCCAACAAGGGTATATGACGGAAAAAATTCTGCCGGAGTAGGCATTACTGCTACTCCAGTATTATACAAAGCAATTGCCCTTTTTTTCGATACTTGATTTCCACTCTTCTTCACCGTGCAACCTCCTTTTTTGCATCAATATTGCTCATACAGCTCATGATGCATTGGGTTATTTAACCTGGGGCGTTACTACATTTCGCGCCACCGCCAAAGAAAACTTTACAATGACTAAGTCAAACTTGGCGGTGGCGCGAAATGCCTATTTTTTAAACTTTTTTAATGTCCAAATTATCTCTCATAATATCATATGAGGGATGATTAAATTAATTCTGTTGAAAGTTATGTAATATAGTGCTTGATTTCATTGGGTGAAATGCTGTTTTTGAGGGATAATTCTCGTGTATGAATATAAAACACGAGAATTCGCCCTGTTGCCAGGCGAAAATTTACAAATTTGGCGACAAAAGAAGGCAGTGTTCTAAGTGCAAAAAGACTTGGACTAAATACGCTAAAAAGCGTGGTAGAAAAGCTAAACGGCCGAATCAGCAATTAGTGAATAAGGTGCTCGGACAAGGCAAGAAATTAGTCCATTTGGCAGAGCGTAAGGGATCAGTCTGTGATGCAGCGCTCAGCCAAAGGTTGAAGAAGTCCATGTCCCGAAAGAAAAGAGAAAATGAATACCCGCAAGGTTGGCTGATCTTAATCGCTGATGCTCTCTGGTTCGAATTCAAAGGCCAGCGATGGACTCTGTATGTTATGGCAGTCAGATCAACTACTGGAGGCAAAGCATATTTTTTTGATCCAGTATTGCTTCAAGGACGGGAATCTGGCGATGGCTGGCGGCAAGCGCTCGGCAGCATCCCCTTAGACATCGAAAATCGCCTTTTAGCGCTTGTTTCCGACGGTTTCAGAGGATTATGCCTACTAGCCAAAGAAAACAAGTGGGTCAATCAACGCTGCCATTTCCATTTGATTCTGCAATTCCAGATTCAACTGGGCGATTGGAAAAACTTGCCAGACAGCCCTTACAGAAAAGAAATCTTCGCTCTGGTCTGCGGACTGCTTAGAACCAGAAACAAAGAAATTGAATGTACGGAGAAATTATATGAATTGCTGTCTGACAAGAAATGCCCTCGGCGCTATCGCATGATCGGAATGGAATTTCTAAGACGACTAAATGACTTCCGAGCTTACCTGAAATATCCTGAACTGCATTTACCTCACACCACGAATTGTATCGAATCTTTTAACAAAATTATCCGTGATCGCTGTAAACATGTTCGGACTCCTCAAGCTCTCAAATTAAGAGCGGTTACCTTGATGAGGGTGCGAACTACAGTCAACTGCAATCACAGAGATTTTCAACAGAATTAATTTAATCATCCCTCATATGATTATCACTTTGTCAAGCAAACTATTCACTTTAGTAATTAATAAACAATTTTTTGCCTAAATTTAGACGATTTACATCAAAATAAATACGCCGAGAGCTTCCTTGCTCTCGGCGTTTGAGCGCTATTATTTTTTTGCGAATTTCTTCGAGCGGCGGTACATCAGATTACCCGATCACTTCCACTTCGGCCGGCAGGGACTTTTTCTTTTTCAAAGTCACTAGTTGCTGCAAAGCGGTGAAAACAGTCAGCAACAGCCAGTAAAAGACCAAACCGCTAGGCAAGCTCCAACCGATCACCACCGTCATAATCGGCATCATAAAAGTCATCTGCTTGCCCATAATGGCCGCCATATCCTCATCCTTGCTGTCTTTATTCTTGACCTCCGGCCGCTTCGAGATCATCATTTTGGCTTGCCAGAACTGCGCGGCGCCGGCAAGCAGGGCCAGAATAAATTGCGGCTTGGCCATATCTAAGAAACCAAAAGCGACGGAATTGATGTGACCGGGATTGGCGATGAAGGGATACAACAAATCCAAACTGCCATTTTTAAGCCCGGTAGAAAAAACCGAATAGATAGCGATTAAAAACGGCAATTGAATCAGCAGCGGCAGACAAGAAGACAAAGGATTGATCTTGTGCTCCTTGTAAAGATTCATGGTTTCTTTGGCCTGCGCTTCCTTGTTGTCTTTATATTTCAGCTTAATGGCTTCGATTTTCGGCTGGAGTTCGTTCATCGCCTTCTGCGCCTTGATTGTTTGGCGGGAGAAAGGATAAAGGATCAATTTAATGATAACTGTCAGAACGATAATAACCAAGCCGATATCGTGGCCGGGAATGATATTATAAGTGAAGACCAATAAATTCAATAATGGCTGGTAACAAATGAGAGTAAAAATGTGGGCAATAGAAGCAAACATAGTATTGTTGAAATTTCAAATTCCCAATTTCCAATGTCAAATTGGATTTTAAATTATTGGAAATTAGATTTTTTATTTTTTAAATTTATTTTTTTGGAAATTGGATATTAGAAATTTGACATTTCATTTCACCGGATCCCAACCACCCTTATTAAAAGGATTGCAGCGCAAAACCCGCCAAAAAGCCAGAATTCCCCCTTTAATCAGCCCTTTTGTCTCAATCGCCGTGTAAGCGTATTCGGAACAAGTCGGTTTAAAACGGCAATAACCATGGGGATATAAGTATTTTAACAGGCCATGATCAAAAGAGAGCGTCTTTTGATAGATTTTAATGATTTTCAGAACTGCAAATCGGGGATAATACCAAAAATTCATACCAATAATTGCCTCTTTTTTAGTAAATTTAGCAAATTTTCCTTAAGATTGGGATAATCAAGGTTGCTCAAGGCCGGCAAAACAGTGATAACTATATCAAAATCTTTGCTAAAATTAGGCAAATTTTCAACTATAATCGCCTTTATTCGACGCCTGATCGTATTCCTTTCAGTCGCTTTTTTGCTAATTTTATTGCTGACAATGATAGCAAAACGGCAATAACCCAACCCATTCGGCAAATATCTGATATTGCAATACTGGTTGTAGAATTTATTGCCGTTTCTGAAAATTCGCTCAAAATCGGCTTTTTTTAGGCGATTTTTTTGAGCGATCATAGGTTATTTGGCTGTTTTACGGACAGTAATGGCAATTTTCTTCCTGCCTTTAAGGCGTCTTCTGGCCAAAACCTTCCGGCCGCCCGGCGATTGCATCCGTTTCATAAAGCCATGGACTCTGGCTTTCTTTTTCTTTTTGGGTTGATAAGTTCTTTTTGGCATAACAAATATTAATTCAAAGTACTCTTACTATAACACATAAGATTCAGCTAGTCAAAATAAACGAAACCCAAAAACCAACAACGACAACTACTAGCATTAAGCTAATTTCTCCACAACTAAAACACAAGTTGTTGACAAAATCATAAATTGTGGATAATTTTAATTTATGGCTTTGTGTGCTAAAATAACCTTTAGTTATTAGGGCAATTATTACTGTTTTTACTTTTTGTAATCTAATCATAATTATTATGACTCCACAAGAGTTATGGCAAGCCGCCCTGGGGGAATTGGAAATACTGTTGTCGAAAGCCAATTTCACCACTTGGTTCAGAAATACCTCGATTGCCAATTACAATGAAGAAAAAGTGGTCATAAACGTGCCTAATATCTTCACTAAAGAATATCTGGCCAAAAAATACCACCAATCAATCCTTAAGGCCTTGAGAAATATCACTCAAAACAACAATTTGAAGGATATTGAGTATAAAATCGACTCCACTGCTCAAAACAAAAACACTTTTTTTTCCAACCAACACACCCCCATCAATAATTCGGCTGTAAAACCGATGGAAACGCCAGTCGCCACTGATCATTCCACTAAAACCATCGCCTCGATTATTGGCCGCAAAAGCGACGATTTAAGCGATTCATCTCAGAAAAATCAAATTAAAGTGATCAATAAACTTAACTCTAAATATACTTTTGGCACCTTTATTGTCGGCAAAAATTGCGAATTAGCCCATGCCGCCGCCTTGGCAGTGGTTAAAAACCCGGGTAACGCTTATAATCCCTTATTTATTTACGGCGGGGTCGGACTGGGCAAAACCCATTTAATGCAGGCAATTGGCAATAAAATCATCGAAAACAACCCGGAGGCCAAAGTTTTATACATCTCTTGCGAGAATTTCACTAATGATTTCATGAACGCTGTCAGGTCAGCTTCAGAAAATCCGCGGTCATTGCAGGATTTTAATGACCGCTACAGATCTTTGGATGTTTTTTTGATCGACGATATCCAATTCCTGTCCGGCAAAGAGCGGACGGAAGAGGCTTTTTTCAATATCTTCAATGAATTACAACAGAACGGCAAGCAATTAGTCATTTCTTCCGACCGGCCGCCTAAAGCCATCCCGGCAATCGAGCAAAGGACTATCTCACGTTTTGAATGGGGCATGATCGCTGATATTTCAGCGCCTGATTTTGAAACTAAATTAGCTATTATCAATGAAAAACTGAAGGAAAAATCATTCACTATCAACTCTGAAATCAGCTCTTATTTAGCCCATTCCATCCAAAATAATATTCGGGAATTAGAGGGGGTGCTTAATCGCATTATGGCTCTCAGCCAGCTGCAAAATCGGGAATTATCGCTGGAGGAAGTCAAGCAAATCACCGCTTCCATCATCATTAATACGCAAAAAAACTCCCTCACACCTAAAAACATCATTAAAATAACAGCTGATTATTTCGATGTCGCGATTGAGGATATTATCGGCCCTTGCCGCAAAAAAAACCTGGCTGAGCCGCGCCAAATAATCATGTATATCATGCGGGAGGAATTGAAATCATCCTACCCAGTCATCGGCCAAGCCCTAGGCGGACGCGACCACACCACCGTCATCCATTCTTGCGACAAAATCATAAAAAATTTAAAAATGGACGACAAATTAAGGCAGGATATCAACACCTTAAGGCAAAAACTTCACACCTAAAAACTAAGAAGTTGTGGATTACTTGATTGATTTTGTGGAATAAATATTCAAACAATAATTAGATGAAGAATTTAACTTTATCGGCTGGTATAAACTGTTAGCAAGTTAAGAGATAATAAGTGGAAAAATTTAAAATAAAGTGCATAAACCAATCCAACCCCATAAGGTTAAATTTAACTGCACAAGATAGGCCTTAATAAACACTCTGTTTTCAGAAAATAAAAATCACTGAAGCGCCTATTTCCATTAATAAAAACTGACTTATACACTTCTCAACACCCCTTATTATTCTTATTATTTTAAGTATATCTATCTTAAACAAATACAATAAATATCCAAAAGTATGAAATTCTCCTGTACTCAAGAAAATCTCAATCAAATCTTAAATGTCGTCAGTCATATAACTGTCAAAAATGCTAATTTGCCGATCTTATCCAATATTCTAATAAAAGCGGAGAATAATAATTTAAGCATTTCTGCCACTAACTTAGAAATCGGAGTTAGCGCCAGTGTCAGGGGAAAGATAGAGGATGACGGGGAATTCAGTGTTGATGCCAGATTATTTTCTTCTTATATTTCTCTTTTACCTAAAGACCGCGTTGATGTGGAATTGGCAAGTGATGAACTTAAAATACAATGCCAAAAACAAAAAACTAAAATTAAGGGGCAGAGCAGCGCTGATTTTCCTTTGATTCCTAAAATAAACAAAGAAAACCCTTTTGTTATTTCCGCGGATAAATTCAAAGAAGCTATTTATAGCGTCTCTTTTGCCGTCTCAACTTCAGAAATCAGGCCGGAAATATCCGGCGTTTTTGTTGATTTCATGAAAGATCAGCTTATTATGACAGCTACCGACAGTTATCGTTTGGCTGAAATTAAAATCCCCTATTTGGAGAATAGCCGGCTGAAGTTGGGCGATGAATATAAAGAAGACAAAATTATAATCCCAGCCAAGACATTGCAGGAGGTCTCAAGGATATTGGGGTCGTTAAAAGATGATGTCTCCTCGGAAAATAATGAAAATATCGAGATTTATCTGGAAGAATCACAAATTATGTTCGTTTATAACGGCATTGAGTTGGTTTCCCGCTTGATTGACGGACAATATCCGGAATATAATCAGATTATTCCTGAAAAATTTGAATGCCAGGTGAAAATCTCAGCTTTGGAATTGATTAAGGCGGTTAAAACCTCATCTTTATTCGCTAAAAACGGAGTTTTCGACATTAAGCTTGATTTCAAATCAAATCCCAATGAATTATTAGTCATTTCATCATCCTCGCAGACCGGTGAGAATATTTCTAATATTGAGATGGAGAAAACCGCCGCCGGAGAAGAAATCACCTTGAATTACAAATACTTATTGGATGGTTTGCAGAATTTAAATTCTGATTCAGTGATTTTTGAGATAAATGATTCTAATAATCCTTGTGTTATAAAAGCCGAAGGCCAGAAAAATTACTTGTACTTGATTATGCCGATCAGGCAATAATCAATCACGAAACAATTAAAAAATCTCCCGAAAATTTCGGGAGATTTTTTTAAGTGAAATATTAATTTATCTTCCTTTTTTTACCGGTAATGAAATTAAGCTTTTGTTTGGAGATTTCTATTTGGATCGGGGTTTTTATTATTTTCTTCTCATCTATTAATAAGACAGGAATTGATTTATCTCCGGTAATGGCTATTTTTTTGGATTTGAAATGGCTGAAATTTTCTTTTTTTGCCTTGAATATGCCGCCGACTTTGTTTTTAATGATCAGATCTAAATAATCAGTATTACTGCTAATGGCTACTTTTCCCTCGTCTTCGCCATAGTAGATGTTGCTGATCGTGATGACATCCTTGCGATTATTGATATTAATAAAATAGTTATTGTCGCAATTAATGCAGATATTTTCTCCTGGCATTTCCAAATAACTCAGAAAATAGTAGTTTTGATTGATCAGGCCTAAACTGACTTTTTGCATATTCCTTGATGATAGGATATCGCAAGCCGCCTCGCCCTCGGGGATACCCATTAATCCGGCCAGATTATTATTCGGCCCAAGAGGGATGAGGCCGATCGGCAGATTAAGGTTATGGATTAAATTGATCGATTGATTAAGTGTCCGGTCGTTGCCGACGACAACTATGGTTTTTACGCCCTTGGCGATATCCTCGTTTAAATTGTCGCCGATATTCTTTAAGACAGACATTTTAACTATTTTGCCGTTGATTCCCAAATCGGTCAGCCGCGATTCTATCCTTAAGAGCGTCTTTTGGTATTTTTTTTCCGCCAAATAATTATCATAAATATAATAATACATAATCAATCATGATTAAGTTGCCAGCTTTAAAGAAACAGGATTATTCCTCGACTTCATTCGCCTGCGGCCTCAATTCCATTTTTTTTTGTTTGGAAAACTCCGGCTTGATCGCTTTGTTCTTATTGTCAGCCATCTGGCATTTGCCATTCAAGGTGGCGCCGCTGGAAATTGAAATGTTAGCCGTCTTAATGTCGCCGAAAACTTTAGCCGTCGGGGTCAATTCCAATTTATTGGCAATATTGAGATTGCCTTGGATTTCTCCGGCAATTAGGGCGTTATCGGCCCAAATATTGGCAAAAATCTTGCTTGACGGCCCGACTTTAAGATTTCTCGAGGTTTTAACTGTGCCGCAAATAGTGCCCTCGACGATAATATTGCCTTCAGTGACAAAGTCGCCTTCGACTTTGACTGAGGGGCCGATAATAGTGTCGGTTTCATGGGCGGCGGCGGTAGCGGTTTCTTTAAACATAGTGATTGGTTAGTTAGATTGATTACATTGTAGTATAAAAGACGCCCAGCCGTCAAAGTTGTTGCTAAAGCCATCGGCTTTTGGTAATTTTAAAACTGTGTTATAATATGATCGTATGAATAGCGCACTCGTCGGCAAAAAAACCAACCACTATCAATCAAAATCAATTAAAGCCCAGACCGATCCCGGTTCTTTTGGCGCCGCTTTGGATAATTCCCAAAGTTGGTTCTCCGGTGAAGCCCAGTTGTCTTGCGATATTTATGAGAATGAGAATGATATTATCGTAAAATCGACTTTGGCCGGAGTCAAGCCGGAAAATATTGAAATTTCCATCTCTAATGATCTCTTGACAATCCGCGGCTTTCGGGAGGAGGATGAAGCAGTGGCCGATGATGATTATTATTGCCGCGAATGTTATTGGGGGGCTTTCTCGCGATCTATCGTGTTGCCGAAGGAGGTTGATCAGAAAAAAATCGACGCCTCCTTAAAGAATGGCGTTTTAACGATAAAATTAGCCAAGAAATACAGGACTTCTTCCATTAAAGTCAAACAATTAGACGATTAAACCAATATGCTTAGTTATTTGCAAGGAATTATTATCAGAACCGAAGGTGATTTTGCAGTTATTAAGATAATGGGAGATCAGGAGTTGTATTGGCCGAAAAAATCAATCAATTTTAATTATGCCGAAGGCGAGACCGTCAATCTCGGCTTATTCAAGGAAGAGCCGGCTCCGGAAAGAAACGAAGAGAAGGCCAAGGTTATTTTAAGGCAAATTTTCCAACCCAATGCTTAAGGTCTTGAAATTCATGGAAAAAATAAATTGGCCGTCGCTGGCCGGCCGGGGGAAGAAATGGCTGTTGCCGACGGTTGCGGCCATTATTTTTATTTTGGCTGCTTTAATCGCCGGCAATGCTTTGGCTTTCTTTGAAACATCTTATCTTGATCGGTTCTATCCTAACACTAAAATCGGCTCAATCGATTTATCCGGCTTGACCAAGAACCAGGCCTTCGATTTATTGAATAAAATCTCGGAGGATGTCAGCCGGCAGAGCATTCAAGTCAAGTATTCCAGCGATTCAGGCGATCAAATTATTCTGCTTGACCAATTTTCCAATCCGGATTCCGCCAGCAATTATTTGGATTATGATGTTTATCGGACGGTTTATGATAATTTTAATGTCGGCCGAACCGGCAATTGGCTGAAGCGCTTGGCCGATCAATGGCTGTTATGGCAGGGGTATCGTCCGGCTAAGGCGGTTTTGAAATTGGATAAGGATTATGTCAGGAAAACCATCGCCGTCCAATTGTCCGATTCGGATTTAAAAGCGGTTGATGCCGCCCCTCGAATCAATTGCCTCAACGGCAATTGCCAAGTTGATATTTCTTCGGAAAAATCCGGTCAATCATTCAATTATGATCAGGCCTTGGGCGAGTGGGAGAAAAATTTGGAATTGTTCCGCAATAGTCCGATTGAATTGGAGAAAATCATTCTTAATCCAACAATCAAAAAAGCCGAGGCCGAAGTTTTAATCGGCAGATTAAGCGATTTTTTATTAAGCTCATCAACCCCGGAATTCCATTACCAAGATAAGTCCTGGCGGATTAATAAAACTGATTTAGCCAAGGTCATTAAATTTGAATCCGGCCGGAGCAATATTTATTTGTCAGTCGATGAAGCCAATTTCTCTCAGTGGTTTCGTGACAATATCGGGCAAGAAATAGATATTCCGGCTCAGAATGCCACAGTCAAGATCAGTGGCGGCCGGGTGGCCAGCTTATCAGCCCATAAGAGCGGCCAGGCGGCCGATTTCCAACAGGCCTTTTTGGATTTTAAAACCAAGGTCATCAATTATGATTTCAATGATCTTAATTTCGAGTTGAAAGTCGTCAGTACAGAGCCAGAAGTAATGACTGAGAATATTAATGATTTGGGGATTAAGGAAATTCTGGGCATTGGCGAATCAAGTTTTGCCGGCAGTCCGACTAATCGCCGCAAGAATATCAAAAACGGTTCCAATCGATTGAATGGCTTGCTGATTAAGCCCGATGAAGAGTTTTCTTTGGTTAAGACCTTGTTGCCAGTCGACGCCTCAACCGGTTATTTTCCAGAATTGGTGATTAAGGGCAATAAGACAGTGCCGGAATACGGCGGCGGCTTATGCCAGATCGGCACGACTGTTTTTAGGGCGGCCTTGTCATCCGGCCTGCCGATTTTAGAACGCCAGAATCACTCCTATAGCGTTACTTATTATCTGGAAGGCGGATTGCCGGGAGTGGATGCGACGATTTACGACCCGAAGCCGGATTTGCGGTTTAAGAATGATACGGGGGGCTATATTTTGATCCAATCATATATCGTCGGCGATAAGCTGTATTTTGAATTTTGGGGCAATAAAGACGGTCGGACAGTTATACGCACCAAGCCAAGGACTTGGGGTTTGAAAAGCCCGCCGCCGACTAAAATTGTCGAGTCGACTGATTTAGCGCCGGGCCAGAAAAAATGCACGGAAACAGCTCATAAAGGCATTAGCGCGGCCTTTGATTATATTGTCGATTATCCCGACGGCCGGACGGCCACCACAACTTTCACCTCGGTTTATAAGCCCTGGCAAGAGGTTTGCTTAGTGGGCGTAACTGCCGCCGCGACTTCAACGACTGAAGCTGATGTTGCGCCTGTTGATAATCCTTGACAATCAGCTGGAAATAGTTTAGTGTATTAATACTTCGGCTTAATTAAACGAGCCGCCATCGTCTATCGGTTAGGACAGCGGGTTTTCAATCCGTTAAGCGGGGTTCGACTCCCCGTGGCGGTACCAGCGTTATTTATATTTATAGCTGTAAAGTTTATTAAAATGGAATAAGGAATGATTTTATTGCTTGTAATTAGAGTTATGGGTTGTAGAGGTCATTTTAAAGGATAAAATTACAAACAAACTAAAAAGTCGATGGATAAATTCCATCGACTTTTATTTGTGAGTTATTGGTTATTATCAGATATAACCAGTTTAAGGCGGTTAAAAGCTGATAGATGAACAAGATGACTATTAAGTCACATAAACCAATTATTCAACAGTTTCTGCCGTATGCTTTGCCTTAATTGTTTCCAAAACCCTAGCATAAAAATCTTCAGAGAATGATCCTTTGTCTTTCGGGACAAGAGCATCATCATGCTTTTTAAGCAACTTTAGTCCTCCAGTTTTAGCATAACATGCTTGAGTTAAAGTTATCTCTCCGTCCTCGATAAGTTCCTTTCTCATCTCATAACTGACGCTGTTTTTCCAAACTTCCTCTAAACGGCCAGTTGGAATTTCTCTATCTCCCACTTTGATATCCCTGGCATGCCTAAATTTCTGTGTTTCATTGCCAGGACAACCCTGAACTTGCCCATTCATTCTGATAAACATACCACTTATAAACTGATTGCAGGCAAAGCCAGCATATGGTGAAACACCCTCCTGCTCAATTTGCTCCATAGTCATTAACTTTTCTTTAATTAACCAATCATAAAGTTCCACCCATAAATCAACTAATTGTCTATCCTTAAAATCAATACTCTTGATTTCTTCAGCTTCGGCTCCGCGACCGCTGACCATAGTCGGGGCTAATACTACTGGTATATTCCTCTTGATGCCCCACTTAAAAATATCAAAAGCCTCATCAATATTACTTTTTAATACGGGGGCGCAGATTAAGGCCATGCGCTGATTATCGGGGTCATCATTAAAACCTAATTCGGCCATCATTTCAAGAATCTGATTTCTCTTATTGGAATAATCCTCCACTGATGATTCTACTAATTTTTTCTCGGTTTCTGGGTCTGCCGAGGTAAAACTAACTAACAAACTAACATTTTCGTATCCCTTAATTTTAGCCAAGAACTCTTTTGGAGAAAGTCCAAACTTTTTCTTAACTTCTACCTCGTCAGTTAGATACGCTGGCTTAGTGAAAATAGAAAAGTTGATATTTTTCTCCTTAAAATAATCCAGATACTTGAATAAATCAGGATCATCCAGTAATTCTCCTGGCTCCAAGAATTTTACTGTTTCTAATCCCAATTCTGCAGCCTGATCAATAATTTTTTTATTTTCGTCCCAAGTTAGAATAAAACAATCAGAATCCTCTAATGCCATTGTCTTAGAAAAACAACGCGGGCAATTATGCTTACATGTATAAAATTTACCAATTGCCACCGCCCTTTCTTCTCTTGTTGGTATACTATTAACTTTTTCAGCCAGTTCAGCCGAAGGGATTGACATATCCAAAGTCAGCATTTTATATGTTCCGTCTGGCAATTTTTCTTTCATTTTATCTACTGTAAAAGACCAGCCTTTAGGCCACGGCCGATAGCCCTCAGGGTAACCATCAGTAAATTTTTCAGGAACATCAGGGAACACCTGCTGTTTTTCTCTCTTCTCAGTCTGGTCAGGCTGACTGACTGGATTCTCAAATGGATTTTTTGGCATATTCATATTAGTTATTTCTTGACTACATTTTACTAAATTCAGTGTTAAAAGTAAAATTTTCAAAAAAACCGCCAGAGGTCCAAAGGACATGGCGGAAATACTGCTGATATTCGGCTACTGACTGAGCGGTTTGTTGTTTTTGTCTACGGGAAGACGATTGCCAGCCGCATCGACGAGATAGCCGCTGTTGTTGTAGCGCATGCCAACGGGCTTGCCTTGGGCATCAACGAATATGCCTCCCTCGATATAGTGCGGACCACGCGGCAGATGCTTTCTCAGACTGTCGTGAATGACATCGCCGGTGCGACGCCGAGCATGACCGACCAATCGCACCACTACGACTCGGCAAGGATTCTCTTTGTTCTTATAGTCATAGTCCACCTCGATATTGATGTGGTAGAGGCCCTCAATCGCGTGCCCTTCTGCGGTTGATAAACCAGTGCAGAAGACGTCGACCAACGCTTCGATATGAGTAAAGCAGCAGGGGCACTCATAACGCTTGGTCCAAACGATGCCCTTATGGGTTGAAACTTGCTCGTTATTGACCATGGGAATACAGTTAGATACGACATCTTTCAGGACGTCCATACCAAGCCCACCTTCGCCATCGTTGATGATGTGAGTGGACGATTCGCATGGTATATGAATGCGTTCCGTAGGTGTGTTTTCAAAGCATACATATTGTGGCATGGCAGTTCTCCTTGTTGTTGGGTTGAGTTGATGTTAAAAGTTACAAAATTAGTCATTTAAGGTACTTCTTCAGTTGATTACTTGATAAATCATTATAGCAAACCATAGGTATTTTGTCAATACCAGGACTAACTCAGCTCAAATAAGCCAAGTTAGCCCAGTCTATTTTGAATTGCCAAATGTTACAACCAACTACAATCAAACTATAACTAAATTACCAATATTGGTGGTTATGAACTCTTATAAGAATAGACGAAAGTAAATATGGGTATCAGAATTTTAAAGGACTAAAAGCTTATCTCGTTGAAGGTTTTATGGTATCTCGGCAAATCCTTCTTTTGCTTTATTCCGTCATTATATACTTGAAGCATCTCTAAACTCCTGTGTCTGGTGTATCTCGCCACTTCCAATAAATCGCCTTTATAATTCTTAATCAGTTTGGTAATAAAGTAATGGCGAAAGCCATGGACGTTCCTGTTAATATCTAATGCCGACAATACTGTTTTAATGATTTCCCTCAAACCCCTCACGGATAACTTGTTATTGAGATTGTGATTGCTTTTACTGGCTAATAAATAGCCGTCAGCTATGTGGTTTGTTTTGATAAATAGCTGGATATTCTTAACTGTTTCAGGGTGCAGGTTGATTAACTCCTTATCATCTCTGCCTTTGCCCACGACAAATAGGGTATGATTTATCGGGTCAAAATCCTGATATTTTAATCTGGTTATTTCACATTGCCTTAATCCTTGAAAGATTAAGAGGCTGAATATTGCTTTTAATCTAGTGTTTTGATTAGTATTAGATAATGATTGCAGATAGGTAATTAGTTTGGATATTTCCTCGTCATTTAATCCGTCTATTTTGTGTCGCTTTGATTGCGAGAATGATTTGATATTTTGAGTAATATCGGTCGGCAACAATCCTTGCCGATTAAGCTCTTTTAAAAAAATCCTGCTTGTGGCAAGATACTTATTCTTAGTGCTGGCTGAATAATCAATTTTATCATTTAAATAGTGTTTAAACTCTAAAAAGCTATTCCTATTAAAGCCGAATCTTTTAAGGAAAATTAGGAATAGTCCTATCCTTTGCTTGTATTCCTCGCGAGTATTTTCAGATACATCCAATAAATCAAAAATTTGTTTCACCTGCGATAGAATATTTGAATAATCAAACTCGTTTTTTACGAGTTGCTGATTGACTTCCATATATTAGGAGTTATTTATTTTTCTCTAAAAACCAAGTTGATATATTATTGATTTCGGGAGTTAATGCCGAATAAATCGCCTCATATCTGGGTCTATCGGCATCAGGCGTGTTGTTAAACGGCTTTTCAAGCCAATCTATCGGTTGACCTGAGAAATAGTCCTTTTTGAAGTTAATGCCGCTTCTCATCCGCCAAATAACATTCTTTATCCTCTCGTCAGTTGTTAGGACATCATTAGGATAATGCTTTTTAATTAGCTTGATTACCCACGGTTTGCTCATTAGAATATTTATCATTGGGCTGATATGGAAATCTACGGTCTCAGGCAGGATGTCATTAGTTGTTAAGGCTAAATTGATGTTCTTGTAATCTTTCTGAACAGGTATATTGGCGTAAATGCTTTTTAGTTTTCTGAGTGTCATAATCTTTTCCTTTATTCTATTTGACCAAATCCTCGTAAAAAAAGACAACATTCGCATGTCGCCTTTCATCCCGCCCATTTTTTCTCTCCATTTAATCGCCATTATCATTTCCCGTTCTTGCTTGCTTAAATCGTCCCAATCAATATAAGGAATAATATTTATGCTTTTAAAACCGTTGTTATAAGCCATAAAATCATAATCCCTAATCTCAATCTTTGCCAGCTGTTCAATTAAGTTTAAGGAAAATGTTTCAATGTCATCAGTTAGTATAAATGATTTTCTGGCTGATAGGCTTCCGAGTTCAACCACCTTTCTAAAATCAGGGTGAAGTATGGCATCTTCCAATATGATTATCGGCAATCTGCGGAAGAAATCATTAGGATTTTTATTTAGCCACGATTTGGCAGATAACAGGGCTTTGCTTACCTCATTTCGCCTGATAGCTTTTTGTGTGGCTGATTTAAGTACAGATGTTGAGAAACCGTCATTAGTTTTTATTCCCAAAGCTAATTTAAGATGTTTGCAAGGTAATTTATTCTTATTGTTAGTAAATTCTCGGCAAGTGCAAGTCTTTTCTATGGTGTTGATTTCATAAACCCTATCTGAATTGAATGATTTGATTAGTATTATTTTATTTTTCTTGCCGAATAAGTCTTGTTTTAAATAACTACCCTTTTGAATCAGCTCATTTTTCATAGATTTATAATGGTTATTTTGAGTTTTGTTTAATTTTAGCAGAAAACCTAAATATTGTCAAGTTATTTTAGCTAAAATTAGCAAAAAATCCATTATTTTTCTATTTTATTCCCAAGTAGGAAAAATCACTGGTAGATTGGTTATAGATATGCCCCTGTTGTTCTAAATTTGCCTAATTTGAGGCTATTTATCCAGAGTGGATAGATTATGGGTTTTAATCTCTTTGGTTCGTTAGAAAGCCCTGTGTGGCTTTTCCTGTTTTGCCAAAATCCCAAAATAGTTATATAATTACACTTGTTCCACTGATTGAGAGTAATTATCTAAGCCGTAGATTGATAAATCAATCGTGTTAAATACCGCATTCCACTTTTTAACGAGATTTTCTAAGGTGTTCCATTCAAAGACCCACGAGGGTACGTCTCTATGATCATCCTCGCACTCGAAACTTCGTGCGACGAAACCTCGGCTGCCATTTTATCCGGCAACCGAGGTGATTTGAAATTGCTTGCCAATGTAGTATCGTCGCAGATTGATATCCATAAGCAATACGGCGGCGTGGTGCCGGAAGTGGCGGCTCGTCATCATATCCAGAATATAATTCCGGTGGTGGCTGAAGCGCTGGAAACGGCGAAAATCAAGCCGGCCAATATTGATTTGATGGCGGTGACATCAGGACCGGGATTAGTGACCTCGCTGATTATCGGCGTGGAGACAGCTAAAGCTCTCAGTTATGCCTGGCAAAAGCCGCTTTTGGCAGTCAATCACATGTATTCCCATATTGCCGCTAATTTTTACGGCAACGAGATTAAATTTCCGGCCGTTTGTCTGGTGGTTTCCGGCGGCCATACGGAAATCGTTCATTTAAAAAATTATCAGCAATACAAAAAAATCGGCCAGACGATTGATGATGCGGCCGGTGAGGCCTTTGACAAGGTGGCCAAGTTATTGGGGTTGGGGTATCCAGGTGGACCAGCAATATCCGCTAAAGCGGATAAATTCCCAATTCCCAATTTCCAATTTCCAATAATAAAACTTCCGCGCCCAATGATTAATACCAAGGATTATAATTTTAGTTTTTCCGGGCTGAAGACCGCCGTGCTTTATGCTGCTCAGAAAATTAGGAATCAGGATGAGAATTTCCAAATCGCCATGTCTCATTATTTTCAAGAAGCGGTTATCGAAGTCCTGGTCGCTAAAACTGTCAGGGCGGCGAAGCAATTGAAAGCCAAGACGATTTTAATGGCTGGCGGCGTGGCGGCCAATAAGGAATTGCGAACTG
>Ga0265297_10004343_pt1 | contig 23393 bp, 25 predicted proteins | sample Munlanlwell13791_FD_192502 | JGI IMG/M metagenome (GOLD analysis project Ga0265297, IMG submission 192502) | Leachate microbial communities from a municipal landfill in Southern Ontario, Canada - Leachate well 137-91 | ecosystem: Engineered > Solid waste > Landfill > Unclassified | place... | reverse complement strand
AACTTAATTTTTTCTTGAGCCATGGTATTCCTTCGGGATCCCCAAAGCGTCAAAAAGTCCTCCTCCATGATTGAGCCTAGAGGCTCCATATAAGGACAAATAGTCACACTGCCGTTTGAGTTTATATTAAAAAAATTACCATTGACAAGATTGCAGGGAGATGACCGCACAAAATTTTCCGGCTGTTTAAAAAAAGATTTGAATAACTCGAGCTGGGAGACGGGGTTGGAGATCCGGTTCCCTCCTTTTTTTCTTTGGATTAGTCCATCGATGACGTCTTCAATTTCTGTAATATTGTCGGGCCAAAGGTCCCGATACGGTTCTGTTTGATACCAGTTGTCAATGGGAGGAGTGTGAAAAGGCTTCATAACGGCTTGAAAATTAATCCCCGGAAAGCGTTTGTCTTTATTGACCCAGTCGGCAAGAAGAAGGAGTTCTCCTAAAGAAGGTTTCATGATAATAGAATTAATTGCTATGTGCATTTTGGGGTTCTGCAGGCTTAAAACGTCCAGCGCGTGCATTGCGTGTTGATGTGCGCCGGTAATCCCTCTAATATTGTCGTGGATTCTGTCGTCGATGCTAAAAAGAGTTATACTGATGATGTCCAGGCCGGCAGCCGCTAGTCTTCGAGCATAATCGTGGGTCATCGTGTAGCCGCTTGTAGCTAGAACGGTTCTGAACCTTAGTCTAGTGCAGAAAGAGATGAGTTCAAGAAGTTCACCGGGGAAAAGAAGTGGTTCTCCGCCGCCAAAGACCACGGTGAAGTCTGGGTTTACTTTTCCATGCAACGAGCCTAGGAAATGTTTCCATTGGTTGATGGTCGGTCGTGTAAGCGTTCGTTCATCGCATTGCCAGTGAAAACACATCTTGCATTTAAGCGTACAGCCCAAAGTGATCGAAAGATTACACATTTTAGGCTTATGATCAGGAATGGTCATTTTTGAAAAAGTCCTTGATGGTATTTTATCGTTCGTACGATAAAATACGCAATATTTATAGCACACATTTTGCGATGTCAGTAAAGGAAAGCACAAAGAATAATTATGAACGAGGCCATGACCTGGAGGCAATATTAAAAAAGAATTGTAAAAAATCCTGGTTTTTCGTTATTTATAGACAGATTTTTGAGAAACTACTCAAAGGGTGGCTTAGGGACAGAGCGTGAGAAATAAATTCTTTAGTTTGGTGCCGGGTGTTCTTTTTAGAAGCCATGCTCTAACCCCCCGCGGCTTGCCGCGGGGGGTTAGAGCATCCTTGCCGGAAGGGGGTAAAAGGGGGAAGAGGGACGGTCCTCCTTCCTTGAAGGGCGTCTCGCAGATAGAATGGGGGTATGAGACGAGGAGCCCACATGGTTTAGGATTGTCATTATCACTTGGTCTGGTGTCCGAAGTACTGGAAAAAATTGTTTTCGGACGAATGGCTACGCGATTACACGTGGGAACTTTTCGAGAGGATTGGAGAGGAGTATGGGGTAGTGATTGAGGCGATGGAGATAGCGGTAGATCACGTGCACATGATGGTGGAGATACCCCCGAGGTTGAGCGTTTCGGAGACGGTAGGAGTGTTCAAAAGTGTCAGCGCGCGGGAGATTTTCGAAAAGTTCCCGGGGTTGAAGCGCCGGTTGTGGGCTGGCGAGTTATGGAAGGACGGATATTTTGTAAGGAGTGTGGGCTCCGACGTGACTGGAGCGATGGTGTGGAATTATATTGATAAACATGAAACAAGGGTGAGATGCCCTGCGCAGCTGAGGCTGGACCTGAAAGGTCACCCGAAGCGAGCATAAGATGCCAAGCCTCTTGGGGCGGGGTAATTCACAAAACAAATTGATCGAATCAGGGATAAAAAAAGGCCATCGATGAAAGTCGTATTCGTTACTCGGGAAGGATACAACCTATCAGGAGCTCGGGTTCGTTGCTACAACTTCTGCCGGGAGTTGGTTAAACAGGGCCTAGAGGCCCGTGTTTTTTCATTTGCCGATGATTTGGGCGCTAAATACGGTGAAAAAGAATCAGAAATGTCCGGTTTCGAAAAAATCAAACTTAATCTAAAAGCCTTTCGCCTTCTCATCAAAGAATCCTCCGATACTGTTTTCATCCTTCAAAGGTTGAATTATCACGTCTTGGCGCCTTTGTGGGCCTCCGGCCTAAAAAGAAATAAAGTCGTATTCGATTGTGACGACTGGAATATTCGTGAAAATCCCGTTTATCACTTCGGGTTTTACCCAAACTCCAAAATGGAATATGTAACACGTCAAATCGCTAAACGCGCCAAGACGTGTATCGCCGCCAGTAAATTTCTTGAAAGTTATCTTCTCGATTTCAACCGCTCGGTGCATTACCTTCCAACCGGTGTGGACACAGACTTTTTTCGTCTACGAAAAGAACACAAAAATTCAAGCACTGTTTTTTCGTGGATCGGCACCGCTTACCACAAGGAAATGGGCGAAAACATCCGTTTTTTGTTAAACTGTTTTTCTGAAGTTGCGGATCGATATAAGAACGTTTCATTAAGCTTGGCTGGGGACGGTAAATATTTTGAAGAAATTCGGCAAAATCTTTCCGGATATGAACACAAGAATAGGGTTGCAGTTCACCCCTGGATCCATCCGGACAGGATCCCCGATCACCTCTCGGGCATCGATGTCGGGTTGTTACCTTTGATTCAGGATACAAAATTTAATAAGGCAAAGAGTCCAACAAAATTATTTGAATATATGAGCATGACCAAGCCCACAATTGCCAGCGATATAGGAGAAGCACGGAACATCCTTCGCGATCAGCAAACAGGTTTTTTAACAAAGAATAAGAATGAATTTGTTTCCGCCATGTGCCGCTTGGCCGAAAACCAGAAATCACGCCATGAGATAGGGCATAAAGCCAGGCGGGATGTGGAACGGTATTATTCACTCGATGTTCTTGGTAAGGAACTGGCGGATATTTTGAAGGGGATTTGAGAAGGGGGAAAATGCTTTCGATAGTGATTCTGACTTGTAATAGCCAAAAATATATACAGGCATGTTTAAACTCCATTCTATCACAGGGCGCCAAGGGCATCGAAATTGTGGTTATCGATAACGCTTCTTCAGATAAGACACCGGGAATCATCAAAACGCATTATCCTTGGTTGAAATTGATTGAGAACCCCCAAAATTTTGGAGCTAGCAAAGCCAGAAACCAAGGCATCGAGTGTTCCTCAGGAGAATGGCTCCTGACATTGGACAGCGATGTTGTTCTGGAAAATGGTTTTATTGAAAAATTTGAAAATGTCAGAGGTGTGTTGGGGAGTGACGTTGGGATGATCCAGCCCAATGTGTTGATGGGGGATGGCAAGACGATTTATTCTCAAGGGATCCATTTAACCGTGTTCCGAAGATTTCATGACCTAAACCAGGGGAAATCAAAGGACTTTACCGACGAGAGTTCAAAGCAAATTATCGGGCCTTGTTCCGCAGCCGCTTTTTACAAGCGGAATATGCTTAATAAACTCAAAGAAAAAACCGGTTATTTTGACGAGCGTTTTTTCTTCTTGGTAGAAGACGTGGATCTGGCTTGGAGGGCCAAGCGGGCTGGGTGGAAGGTCCTGTTTGATTCTCAGTTGGAGTGCCGTCATGTTGGCAACAGCTCAAATACAGACGAAAAATTCCGGCAGTATTTGTGTTTTCGTAACCGTCATTGGATGATTACCAAGAACGAAGATTTTTGGGGAAAGGTAAAACTCTATGCTCTTTCCATGCCATATGAGCTCGCGCGGGGCATCTTCCTGGCAATCTTTAATAAATACTTTTGGACGAAATCTTAGCCAGGGTTATTCTCAGCTTTTGTGCTTTGTTACAAAAACACAAAAAGCTACTTTCTTTGTTATAATTAACCCATCGATTTTAAGAACGAAGATCCCCTGAGTTTATGTGCTCGAAAAAGACCTCGTGCCAACATTCATATGTGACATTTTTCCCGGGGTAAATAAACAATGACAAAACGTATTCTAATCACAGGCGGTTGTGGGTTTGTCGGGTCAAATTTAGCGGTGGATCTTATGGCCCGGGGCTATGAAGTGACCGTCCTCGATGATCTCAGCCGTTGCGGTACAGAGATCTTGCTGGAAAAAAGAATCTTGCCTCAGGGAATTAAGTTCGTACGGGGCGATGTAAGGAATTCTGGGGACCTCAGTAAACTCAAGGAAGCGTTTGCCCTCTTAATCGAATGTAGCGCCGAGGCGTCCGTACTGGCTGGAACGCGGGGACAGGACGCGCGACGTCTTTTAGATATCAACTTGCAGGGTGCAATCAATTGCTTGGAATGGGCTCGTGAGCACCGGGTTCCTGTTCTTTTTCTGTCCAGCTCTCGCGTTTATCCCTACGATAAATTGAATGCCTGTCACTACAGGGAAACAGAGACGCGGTTTGATCTTGTCGATGGATGTGAAGGAGTGAGCCCGCGGGGCGTTCAAGTAGAGATGCCTCTTCAGGGGATCCGGTCTCTCTACGGAGCGAGCAAGTTGTGCGCGGAATTGATTCTTCAGGAATATGCCGCGCAATACGATTTTCCGGCCATTATCGATCGGTGCGGTGTCATTGCCGGTCCGTGGCAATTAGGTAAAGTGGGCCAGGGTGTTTTTACGTTTTGGTTGACCAGCCACTATTTCAAAAAGCCGCTAAAATACATCGGATTCGGCGGGATGGGAAAGCAGGTGCGGGATCTGTTGCATGTGCAGGATCTTGCCGAACTTGTGGCAAAGCAGGTGCAGTGCCTGATCGAAGACAAACCCGTTTATCGCGGAGAAGTATTCAACGTTGGCGGATCGAGTTATGCCAATTTGTCTCTTCGGGAAGCCACAGACATTTGCAAGCAATTAACGGGGAATTCAATGACGGTCGGGAGTGTTTTAGAACCACGGCCGTCGGATGTGATCTGGTATATAACTGATAACGGAAGGACCGAGCAAGTTTTTGGATGGAAGCCGCAGAGATCTTCGAAGAAGATCCTGGAGGACACGTTCCATTGGTTGAAAGGTCATGAGACGGATTTTAAAAAAATATTTCTTTAATCACAAGATCAGAAGGAAAAAATAATAATGAAGATCGCATTAATCACGGGATCTGCGGGCCTTATTGGTTCCGAATCGGTCAGGTTCTTTCATGCGCAAGGGTTTCAGATTGTTGGTGTCGATAATGACATGCGAAAATATTTTTTTGGCGCAGAGGGCTCCACACAAGAGAATCTAAAAGAACTCCGGGATGAATGTTCGAAGTTTACGAATCATAATAAAGATATCCGCGATGTCAGGGCTCTTTCCACCATTTTTGCAGAGTATGGCCGGGATATTTCCGTAATCATTCACAGCGCTGCCCAACCGAGCCATGACTGGGCTGCGCGCGAGCCTCACACGGATTTTGACATCAACGCGGTTGGCACATTGAATCTTCTGGAAGCAACACGCCAATATTGCCCTGAAGCCGTTTTTATTTTTTCATCCACCAATAAAGTTTATGGAGACAATCCCAACCGTCTTCCTCTTATGGAGTTGGAAACACGTTGGGAATTGGATCCCCGCCATCCTTATTTTAAAAACGGGATCGATGAAAATATGTCTCTGGATCATTGCACCCATTCTATTTTCGGTGCGTCTAAAGTTGCTGCAGATATCCTGGTTCAGGAATATGGGCGTTATTTCGGAATGAAAACGGGCATTTTTCGGTGCAGTTGTCTAACGGGTCCACGCCATGCCGCGGCAGAACTGCACGGATATCTCGCTTATTTGATGAAATGCGCTATCCAGGGACGGGAATATCGAATCTTTGGCTACAAAGGCAAACAAGTTCGGGATAATATTCATAGCTATGACCTCGTAAATGGCTTTTATCATTTTTATCAGAACCCGCGATGTGGCGAGGTCTACAATATGGGGGGGACTCGTTTCAGCCACTCTTCCATGATGGAGTCTATTCATTTGTGCGAGAAGATTTCCGGTCGCAAAATGAAAACAAGCTATGTCGAAAAAAACCGGGTCGGGGATCATATCTGGTGGGTCAGCGATATCTCTAAATTTTCCGGTCATTATCCCAGTTGGTCGCTAACCAGGAATACGGAAGACATTCTTGGGGAGATCTACAAATGTAACAAGGGACGTTGGGCCGCAACCCTTTAGAGGCAGGAACATGCGTGACCTGGCAAGCCGGTAAGAGCTGGGCGTGTTGTGGAAAATCCCTCGTTCTCCCGCCTTGACCAATCTTTAAGAAACACATAAACTTGGCAATACTTTCATATTCTGAAAACGAAGAGCGCAAAAGCTTTCCCGTTTTTCGTTAAATTGTGGAGAGGTGGCAGAGTGGTCGAATGCGGCGGTCTCGAAAACCGTTATCCTCGCAAGGGGATCATAGGTTCGAATCCTATCCTCTCCGTTCTTTTATAAGTTATATTTGTAACTTGTTGTTTGACAGCATATTACGAATATAGTAGAATTCCTCATAATCATTTTGGGACCGTATAGGGACCAAAACAGGCTAGAAATGAGGAAAAATGTCTACCATCGAAACAAATCTGCTCTATTTTTTCAGCACTCTTGCTCAATGCTCGGCCGCTTTTGCTGCGCTGGCCGGTGTGTTTGCGGTATTTCGCCTACAGTGGAATGAGTCGCATATTCAAGAAGCCTATCGTAGAGGTAACTACTGGCTCTCTAGGCAAGATCAAACTCATTTTCATGACTCTACCCCAAAATATCGAATTAAAGAGCGGCTAGATGGATGGAGTCAATCCACAGATAAACCGGCGGCGTTAGAAGCGAAGGAACTGCTTGGGGCTATCCAGCAACGCGAGAATGAAACAGGTAAAATTGGCAATGCCCTTTCAATGCCTCTAAAAATGTGGTTTTTGATTTTTTTTCTCTCTCTTGCTATTCTGCCGTTTCTTCATTGGTATGAAGGGATTCCGGGCTTTATAGTTATCACGCTTTTTCTTCTTTTTGTTTTTTTTGCTGGGATAATAACTGCGAAATTTGTCCAGACGTGTCTTTCATCACCGAAACTTGACAACAAGCGCGAATAGACATGGGGCAAATCCGTAAGCGTGGGGCATATTGGTATGCCGATCTTTATGTGGGAAGCAAACGCTACCGCAAGAGGATCAGCAAATCAAAGCACCTTGCCGAGCTTGCCCTAAAAGACCTTGAGGTTAAAGCCGAGCGCAATCAGCTAGGCTTTCTTGAGCGAAAAGAAATATCCCTCGAAGATTTTGTAAAACAATTCCTTTCCCATTCGTCCACGAATAACCGCCCATCCACCACAAACCGCTACCGAAGCGCCATTGATAACTTCCTGAAATTTATCAAGACGGAAACAAAGGTTGTTAGGTTGGGGGACGTTACACATGAAACCATAGAGAAATACAAGGCATGGCGCAAGACCGTTCCGGTGGCAAAGAACGGAGCGAAGCCCGAGAGGGTGAAGAAGCCCGGAGCGGTCCGCAAGGGCGCGAAGTCATACACCGTCAATTTTGAACTTACCACGCTCAAGACAATGTTTATCCTCGCGGTGAAATGGAAATATCTGGAGGCGAGTCCTGCCGAAGGGGTGAAACAACTCAAGGCCGAGGATTCAAAGCCGAGGCGGTTTTTGACCGATGCCGAATGTGACCGCTTGCTTCGCGCTTGTGAACCGGAATACCGCCCCATCTTTTTTACCCTTATCCATACCGGTATGAGAAAAGCCGAACTACTTAATCTTGAATGGAATGACCTTGATTTTAAAAGGCGTATTATCAAGATCCGGCGAAAATCCTTCTGGATACCCAAGGCAGGGGAGCGGGAAATACCTTTGTCCGATGCCGTTGCCGATGTTTTAGACAGCCTTCCAAAGCAAAGCCATTTTGTTTTCCCGGATGAGGACGGCGAAGCTTTGAATGGGAACTTTTTACGGTTACAGCTTATCAGGATCGCTAAGAACGCCGCCATATACGATCTTACCGAGGTTCACGCCCTCCGGCATACCTTTGCCAGCCAGCTTCTAATGCGCGGCGTTGATCTTCCTACGGTCCAGAAGCTCATGGGCCATAGCAATATCGAAACCACGCTTATCTATTCGCACCAGACAACGGACCATTTGCGCGAAGCGGTGGAAAAATTATCTTTCAGGCCACAGCTAAGCCAATAGAGAAGGGAGGGCTTGCAATGAGCGAGTCAAAAACATGTCCATCTTGTAAGGCAAAAAACAACCCGGGGCTAAAAGCTTGTTGGAAATGCCATGTTCCGTTTGATGCTGTTGTTTTCGAGGCCACAAATGCTTCGGGAACAAAAAAATGCCCGTTTTGCGCAGAGGAGATTAAGGTAGAAGCTATCAAGTGTAAGCATTGCGGCTCAGACTTGAAGACGGGAGCAATGGGCTACCAAAGAAACGAAAAAGAGGTGTCCGTTGGGATCAAGAAGGTTGAGATGGATAAAATCCAATATAACTTCTTGGTTTTCCTTTCAATGGTGGCTGGTACCATCGTTGGAATTTTCGTGGGTGCTTCCGCCGGAGCAAAGGCGGGATGGATTTCTGGAATTGCTGTTGCTTTTATTCTTGGAATGATGGCCGCAAATAGATATTTCAAAAAATAAGGATCGTTCATGAAAAAACTTAGCTCGCTTGTATGTTTATTACTGTTGACGGGGTGCATGTCAATGGGGCAGAGAATCGACGTTAATAAAATGGACCAGATCAAAGAGGGGGTTACGACTCAAGAAGAAGTAGTTAGCCTCTTGGGCAATCCGTACGGAAAACATGTGACGGATAATGGGCAAGAGAAGTGGGATTATGTATTTCTAAGGTCGCAATCTCAGGCTAAAAACTTCATACCGTTTGTTGCTTTGTTTTCCGGCGGAGTTGATCAGGAGAAGGAAACGCTTCAGATCCTTTTCGATAAAGACGGGCGTGCGGCAAAGAAGTCGTACAACAAGAGCAATGATGAAATAAAGATGGGAATTTTTTCTTAGAGAAGTTCGAAGGCAGAAATGAGGAAAAATGAGGAAATGCAAGCCGAGGAGATTGCCGCTCAGCATTTTGAGAAACGAGGGGTTTCTGCGCGACCTGTTTGAGCATGAAAAAATCGCGAATGACGTTAGTCAAAGCTTGAGCGAAAGGAAAAAGCACAGAAAGCGAGTGAAGGAAATTCTCGCGTCATTAATCCCGGACCTTAGATGCTCGAAGGAAGGCATTAATTTCACCCTCGACCTTTTTGTTCGCTATGAAGAAATCAAAGAGGAATTACAACCCGCGCTTAACAGAAAATATTGCAATCCGAATGCTCGAAAAAAACGAGTCCGAGAGATTTTTGAGAAATGGGCAAAGCAAGCGATTAGCGAAAAGGAGCTAGAGCAATTTCTTGCTTATCGACGACTAGATGATTTGGCGGCCATGATCGCTGTCTATGGGTACATGCCAAAAATGAGCTATCATACTTTGTTGGCGCGATATAAAAAAACAACACGGGCTTTTAAGCCGCTCAGAAAACGACTCGGTTCGTTTTTTGAAAAATCCTCCACTAGACCTCAGTCCCGCATAAAACAGTTCATTGCAAGAATAAAAAAACAAAAAGTCCTGAGAGAAGCAAGGTAAACAAAACCCACGCTTTTTCGCTTCAAATTATCCCCAACCCCAATTCCTTTCGATAGTTCTGAGAATCGCAGTATTCCAATGTTGAATTTTGCCTGCCGCATTTCTTCCTAAAATCGGGTGTATCGTATGAGCAACAAGGGAGAAAATACCGATGAGCAAAAAACTTACTCCGCTTCGCGCAATCAGGGCCAAATGCTTGGATTGCGTTTGCTTCCAGCCTTCTGAAGTGCGTCTCTGCGCTTCCTCAGCCTGTCCCCTTTATCCTTACCGTGATGGTCATAACAAGAAGCGGCAAGGCATGGGCGGGGTATTCCATCCAAAAAACAGCCGTGAAACGGCAGAAGGCACAACAGAAAGGGTTTAAACATGACCAAGACCAAAAATATAGCGACAACAAATCTCTACGAAGCATCATTCGCAATCGCTCGCGGCTTCAAGATCAACAACATCGAGAAAGACGCCGGACGGAAGGCCATTGTCTATCTGGAGGGCGAAGGGATCGAGGATGCCGTCCGGGATTACTACAACGGCGGCCTAGTAAGCGGAAAGGCCATGACGGACGCTTACAGGATGCTCAAAGACCGGGTGTTTGAATAGTCGCGGAGGATGAGGAGAAATGAAACCCGGTAAAAGAAGCAAACACTTGCCGCCTTTTGTGGCACTGACTAGAGAAATGCTCAAAGATCCCGCTTGGCGGTCCGGCCTAAATAACTCCGCTAAGGTTCTCTATATCCACCTCAAGCACAAATTCGTTGGTTATAACAACGGCGAAATCTGTCTCCATTACAGCGAGCTTAGGGACCTTATGGCTCCCGGAACGATCAGCCGGGCTTTTCAGGAGTTGGAGGAAAAGGGCTGGATTGACCGTGAGCGCCAAATTGGCGGGAAGCACCGATTTACGGTTTTCTACAGGCTGACCGGGAAGCATGACAGCGCGATAAGGCGCTTCAATTTATGAAGCGTCACACTTCAAGAAACGAAGCGTCAACCGCCTTTCGAGGGAACGCGACACTTCAAAAAGTGAAGCGTCACCCTTTAGAGGCGTTTATTTTCTTACTTCAAAAACTGTAGTCTTTATAGATTCTACCATCCTCTATGGAGGATAAACGGAGGTTAAAGGCATGGGAAACTTTACAGAATTGACACTAAAAAAGGTTGAGCGGATTTTAACGGGTTTGGGCGCGGATAAATATGATTTCGTTTCGGTTGCTTGCGAGAGGGAGCATCTTTCGCGCACAACTTTTTATGGTTGGCGAAATGCCAGCGCGGAGAACAGGAAGCGGCTTTATGAGGTCTTGGACAGCTACCGGGTTATAGAGGCCGAAGATTCTTTGGCGCGTGAAGTCAAGCGCGGGAATGTCACAGCGATCATATTCTATCTTTGCAACAGGATGCCCCTTAGATGGCGGCGCGGGGATGCGCCCTATGAAGCCCTTGAAGTGCCTGAAACTTTACCCATTGTCCGGCTTTATTGTGACGGTAAAGATCACGAAAATAAAGAGCTTGTAAAGGGATAGGCGCGAAGTGGAACGGTTCCTCACTCCCAAGCAGTTATGCGAGATCCTGCAGGTGGATCAGTCTACCGTCTACCTCTGGACGCATACGGAGTTTATCCCGCATTACAAGCTGGGGCGATCCGTCCGCTTTCTTGAGGTCGATGTGCAGGCGTGGCTTGAAAAACGAAAATTAGCTGGCCGAAAAACAATGCGGTATAATATAAACACATAGGAGCTAACTAATGAACCAATGCGTCGATATTTCGTCGTGGAAAGTTATCCATGCGCAAACAAAAGGATCACGCAACAAGAAATGGGTGGTTAAACCATCTGCATCCGAAAAGTCCGAAATAGAGCTATTCCTTTTCAAAGAATCACACAGTCGGCACCCGGTGGAATTTTGGTCAGAAGTTATAGCTCACAAAGTCGGCGAATTGGTGAACATATCAACTCCCGAAACATTTTGCGCAAAATTTGAGAATACTTACGGCGCGCTAATCAGATTTTTTCTTAAGATTAAGGATCGGAAAATTGTAGAAGAACTAAGACATGGCGGAGATTTAATATTGGCGAAGCATCCCGATTTCGACAGACGAAAAGGCGAAAGCCACAATATTTATTTCGTGGAAGAAGTTTTGGTAAAAAATTTAGGCCGGGATCATTTGTTTAAAGAATTTTTAAAATTGTTGGTTTTTGACGCCATAATCGGCAACACAGACCGCCATCAAGATAATTGGGGACTTATTGTTCCTTCAGATAAAACTAAAAATGAGATTAAGTTAACACCCGCCTTTGACAATAGTGACAGCCTAGGGAGAGAGCTTGTTGATGAAAAGCTCGGTAGCTTTTTGGAGGAAGGTGAGCTAAAATTGCGCCGGTATATTGAAAGAGGCTCTCCGCATTTACGCTGGTCAGATGACGGTATCAATTTGGAATGGATAAACCACTTCGAGCTTCTAAAACGTCTTGCTGAAAAATGGCCAGCGATTGCCGATAATGTTAAAGAGCAAACATCTTTTACAGACGAAACGATTCGTAATATTTTAAAACCTTTTTCAGGGTTTAACATTGATATCCCCAAATATGTGTTAACTTCTAATAGGGTCAAGTTAATCGAAAGAATTATTTGCATAAGACGGGATTTATTGCGGGAAAGATTTGAGATTTAATATGATCGCAAACGTTGAAAAGAAAATATATTTGGTTTGGCAAGAGGCAAATCATAGCAGGCGCTATGTGGTGGGGGAGCTTGTCCGCAAGCCGGAGGGCACATATATTTTCCATTATTTACACGGGAAGGATTTGGAGGAAGCGAAGAAGCGTGGATTTTCTAACTATCCCGCGTTTCCTGATCTTAGCCGCGAATATCATGAAAATGTGATTGAGTCCTTCTCTATGCGGTTGCCGGCAAGGTCTCGCACGGATTTTAGTGAACTTCTGGGATATTGGGAAATAAAGGATGAAAAAATCAGTGATTTCGACCTTCTTTCAATTACAGGCGGCCAATTGCCAACAGATTGTTTCGAGTTTGTTGATCCACACATGGAAAAGAGGCCAGCATATTTTTTAACAGAGCTTGCGGGATTTGTGCATTGTTTGAAGGATGATAAGGAACTGCGTAGTTTGGTTATGGGATCACCCGTTGAGCTTCAAAGGGAACCCACCAATCGTCAAGACGCTTGTGCGGTAAAGGTTATTTACCGAGGTAAGACGATCGGTTACATTAAGCGAGGCCATTGCCAAACCGTTTCTGAAGAGCTTGCGAGGGGCAAGAGTGTAAATGCAATGCTAAGGAATATTGATGCTAATGGCGTTGTCAATTCCGTGCTTCTCCAAGTCGAAATTCCTGCCTAAGTTTTGGGACCAAATTGGGACCAAACAACTTCAAACTTCATCGGTTCCAAAAGTCTCCATCGAAACAATCGAAAACAAAAAATCATTGCTTGTAGAGGGCGCTTCGCGCATCATGATGCAATCAAAGGAGTTGGAGAAAAAGTTCTTTTTGATTCCTATCCTCTCCGTTTTTTGATTTCGGTCCATACCAGAAACATGGGTGTCATGTTTGTACCAGAGACGTGGGTTACACAATCTCTAGTGCAAATGGATATTCCAGCAATTCTTTTTTATCTCGTTTTTTCCTCCTTTTTATTTCCTTGCCCCCCTGTTCTGAATTCCAAGATCATCCAACTCAAGAATGGTAATGTTAGCGAGACAAAAATCCTTAAAGAGAACAAAAAGATGGTTTTGCTTGTGATAGTGCCATGGATTTTCTTTTAGAAATTTCTGGGAAGTGTGCCGTCCAAGGAGACCCAGAAACGGCCAACTTCCATCGGTCTGAAACTTTTTCAGGGAAAAAAGCCCCCATTTGATTTTATGTTTGAATACCCGGCTGCTTGGAAGATAAAAGAGAGGGAGTTTAAGAATCAATTTAACATGGTCCAGGTCGCAGGCCCTCGGGATTCAATCACCCGAATGATCCCGGGGATTTTTGTGAAAGCGCAAGATGTGAAAGAAACGGTTGTTCTGGCAAACATGGCGGACATTTTTTAAAAAAAGAACAACACTTCAAAGGTTTTAAACAGCTTTATAATGACGAAATTACTATTGGCGGGATCAAGGGAGACGGTTGGAATATCAATATATTTTGAAACTTCCTTTTCAGTCCAAGATCGCCAAGGCCCCCCTGAAAAGAGGAGAGATTTTTATTCTTCGGAAACAAAAACTGTGTCAAATCAGTTTTGGGATGGCCGAGAAACAACATAAGATCTACACGCCGGTTTTCGAACATATCCTCGAAACGTTCAAGTTTCTGGATTGATCTTTTCAGACCGTGCCCCCCGGTAAGAACTTGTTGAAAAGACACCAATTTTACAGCATCATGGCATCTCACAATTCTTTAAAATGCATTTGATTTCTCCTACAAGGTAGTCATGGAATATTTAATCTTCGCCAGGAAATTTAGGCCGCAGACGTTTGAAGAGATCGTGGGGCAGGAGACCATCACCACGACCTTAAAGAATGCGATTCGTCAGGAACGCGTTCCGCAAAGTTTTCTTTTTTCGGGCCCCCGAGGCGTAGGGAAAACCTCGACTGCGCGCATTCTGGCTAAGGCTTTGAATTGTAAAGAAGGTCCCACGGAAAAACCTTGCGGAAAATGTATTTCCTGCAAAGAAATCGAGCAGGGGAATTCCATGGATGTGCTTGAAATCGATGGTGCGTCGAATCGTGGCATCGAGGAAATCCGGACGCTTCGTGAGAACGTGAAATTCAAACCGTCCGCGGGTCGTTACAAGATCTACATCATTGACGAAGTCCATTCTCTGACCGGCGATGCTTTTAATGCACTTCTAAAGACTCTCGAAGAACCGCCGGCGCATGTGAAATTCATTTTTGCCACGACCGAATCCCACAAAGTACCGCTTACAATCCTGTCGCGTTGTCAGCGGCTTCAGTTCAAACGGATTTCCGTTCCCGAAGCGGTTGAAAAGCTTGAGAGGATTGCCCAGAAGGAAAAACTGAAATGTGAAAAGAACGCGCTTTTCATGATCGCAAAGGCCACGGAAGGTGCGCTCCGTGACGCGGAAAGCCTTTTGGATCAATTGGCGAGTTTTTCTGAAGGGAAAATCAAGGAAGAAGATGTCCTGACGCTTCTTGGGCTTGCGCCGGAAGAGACGTATGTTTCAACGCTTGCGGCTATTCGTGAGAAAAAAGGGGATGAGATCTTCGGCCTCGTGAAGAAACTTTATGAAGAAGGTGCTGACCTTGCGCAATTCGCTAAAGGTTTGTTTGAGGCTTTCCGGCATCTCCTGGTCTTAAAAACTGCGCCCAAGGCTGAGGCACTGATCGAAGCGAGCGCCGAAATGATCATAAAATTGCGAAAGTTGGCAGTTGATTTTCCGCAAGGCGAGTTGCTTTTGGCCCTTTCGATTTTACAGAACCTGCAGATTCAGCTTCGCCGGCCGGTGGCTTCGCCAAAACTACTGGTTGAGACCGCACTTCTCAAACTTGTTTATATGGATGGGTTGAAATCCATCGAAAATCTTATTCAGGGAGCATCTTCCGGACGAAAAAGCAGCGCTGCAATACCGACAATGGAAAAAGAAACGTCAAAACAGAAGGTGTCTGTCAATAAAACCGAAATTTCTTCCCCCAACACCATACAAAAAGACATTTTTCAAAAAGCTGCAGCAGGGTCGGAAACATTTCCAAAAACCTTAACACCGTGTTCATCTTCTGGAAAGGATTTGACGCTCAATAGTGTCGAGAGAGTGTGGCCCCAAATAATCGAGCTCGTCAAAGCCAAGCGCATGTCCCTGAGTCTTTATCTTGCCGAAGCCGAACCCGCAGAAGTGGAAGGTTCAGTGATCGTGCTGGGGCTTCCGTCCGAATTCCGTTTTCATAAGGAAATGCTTGAAAAAGATTTGAACAAACAAATTATTGAAGATGCGTTCACACAGGCCCTTGGCAAGAAAGTCCGGGTTCAATGTGTCGTGACCGAGCGTGATGAAACGACCCAGGAAGCGGCCGGGGATACAGCGTCGGCCAAGGACGAAGGCGTACCGGACATTGTTTCAAAAGCCCTTGAGATTTTCGATGGCTCCAAAGTGATTCGCAAAGATTGATCCCTCCGGACGCTAAGCCCATGAAAGCCTATTCGGAATTAATGACGAAAGTAGTCGAAGCTCTCACCAAGCTTCCGGGCATTGGCAAGCGTTCGGCCGAGCGCATGGTCTTTTATCTTCTAAAAACAAAAAAAGAAGAAACTTTTACTCTGGGGGAGCTCATCAAACAACTTCGCGAGAGCGTTGTCTTTTGTAGTGTTTGCCATAATTTTTCGGATCAAAAACTTTGCCACATCTGTTCGGACCCGGGGCGTGACCAGGGACTCATTTGTGTAGTCGAAGATCCCAAGGACGTCGTAGCAATCGAAAAGACCGGAAGTCATCCTGGGGTCTATCATGTTCTGCTTGGCGCGTTGTCGCCACTGGACGGGGTCGGGCCAGACCAGATCTGCGTTCAAGATCTTCTTGAACGCGTGAAACAAAAAAAAGTCCGGGAAGTTATTCTTGCAACCAATCCCAACACCGAAGGAGATACAACCGCGCTCTATCTCGCGAAGGTCTTGGCGCCTTCCAGGGTGAAAGTGACGCGCCTCGCTCGCGGTATTCCGGTCGGCAGTCACATTGAATATACAGATCAAGCCACGCTCTCTCGCGCTTTTTCCGGCCGCCATGATTTTCATTAAATTGAAAATAAAAAAAGATCGTGACAATTTCAACCACTGTAGATAATCCATCAAGCTCGGGACGGCTTTCAACGATCTACGGTTTTTGGAACAAGCGCATGATTTATGCAAAAAAGCCGAGTCCGAGGCACTTGACGGTGTACAGGCCCTCCCAAATAGGATACCGGAAGGGGTAAGAGATCAGGCCCTCAATTCCCCCGTAATTCGTCGTCTCCGTCGTTCAGAGTTTGCAAGAAAAGTTGCGCGGCGTCTTATTGTTGAATACAATGTCCACTCAATTTTGAACATGCGGGCATAGCATAATGGTAATGTCCTAGCCTTCCAAGCTAGTCATGCGGGTTCGATTCCCGCTGCCCGCTCCATTTTTCGGAGTAAAAGGGAGAAAGATTCACCTGCCATGAAGGTGATCTTCTCCTTCTACAAAATGTCCCCGTTCAAGAAAAGTTACTTTCTTTTCGAATATGGCGCATTCAGACTTTTGGCATTCATGCTCCGCCTCATTCCTCTTCGGACAAGCTACAAAATAGCGAACACTCTGGGAATGTTTGCGGTACGGATTTTCGGTGTTCGGCGGAAAACCATGCTGGGAAATCTCCGCCTGGCATTCGGAAATAAAAAAAACGAAGCCGAACTTCTTTGGATCGCCGAACAGTCAATACAGAATCTTTCCAAACTTGTCTTTGAGTTCCTGCGTACGCCCGAAGCGTCTGCCCATCCCGGGCGTTATATCGAACCGCCGGATGTAACACCGCTTATGGACGCGGTGAAAAAAAAAGGCGGTTTTATCGCAGTGGTTTCTCATTTTGGGAATTGGGAGTGGCTCGCAATTCCCATTAAAAAATATGGACTTCACGTTCATGCGGTAGGCCGTCCGCTGAAAAATCCTTATCTTTACCGTTATATCCGGGAAATGCGTAAAGCGGCGAATTTGATTAATATCGAAAAGTCAGGCGCTGTGCGATCTTCCATCGAGGTGCTCAAGCACCGCGGGATTCTGGCCGTGCTTATCGACCAGCATGAGAGCCGGGGGGCGGTGTGGGTGGATTTTTTCGGACGTAAAGCCGCTACAAGTACATTACCAGCAATGCTTGCTCTTAAGTATGAATACCCAGTACTCCCGGCATTTTTTTTTCGCGATGAAAATGGGTATTCAAAAATAAAATACGGTCCGTTGTTCCCGCTAATCAGGACCGGGAATTTCCAGGCTGATCTTTTGGCCAACACCCAACAATATGTGGCGAAGATCGAGGAAGAAATCCGCAAACGGCCCGGCGATTGGCTTTGGGCCCACCGTCGCTGGCGGACTCCCCCGGATCAAAAATTATAGTTCTTAGGAATGATCACCCATGACTTTTTTGTCGTAAGGAATTAGAATAAAAAACCTTCAATTGTCTCACTGATCTTTTAAGAAAACCTGCAACCCCGATCACATTCTTTGCAAGATCAACGAATTGATTTTTAATGAAAGGGAGTTGTTTTTATTCGTGCGGGACGAATGCGGGTAATGCATCGAAAATTCTTAGATTAGATAAAATATATCATTCAACAATCGGAGCACAACAAATACACCATAAAAAGTCCGCGGTGAGGACTTGTCCGTTGACAGCTTTCAAAAGGAGTTTATACTATTTCCCAATATGCTTCCCAGGATTCTGTTTTCTGAAAAACAAAAGATTTCCACGACGCTTTTCGGTCTTCTTTTTCTTTTAATTACCTTCCTTGTTTTCTTTCTTGATATCGCCACCCGGGACATGATCGCATTTGATATATTTTATTTTCCCTCGATTATGTTAATAACATGGTATTTGGGAAATCGCCCCGGTCGTTTAATGGCGGTTTTAGCCGCACTTTTATGGTTTTATGCCCAAGTCGATGTTGGATTTTCAACCAATTTTCGGACATTGTTTCTAGATGGAGCCGTTCACTGGTTCACTTTCGCGTTGGTTTCCTGGCTGACTGGTCTGGTTTATAAAAAAACAATGCTGCTAGAGACTGCCTCCAAAGAACTTGCCCGTTCAAATACCGAGCTTGAACTATTCTCCGTGAAGGCGGCTCACGATCTTCAATCTCCTCTGGCGACTATCTTGGGTTTTGCGGAGCTTTTAAAAGAAAAGTATCAGGATTCAGGAGATGAAGCGACAAAAGATTTTATAGAACGTATTATCAATAGCGTAAAACGATTAAGTACTTTTATTAAAGCACTTTTGAATTATGCCAATGTGAAAAAACCTGAAGCTTCAGCACCTTCCGTGGAGTTAGAGAAGGTCGTCAAGGAGGTGATAGGGGATTTTCATTTTTTGATACTTCAAAAAAAAGCAGAAGTGATCTGCGATCCTCTACCGGTTTTATCGATCAACCCTGGCCTTGCTGGATTGCTTTTTCAAAATTTGATCGGTAATGCAATGAAATATTGCGAAAGGGAACCACGCGTCCATATTTCAGCCGTTCGCAAGGGAAAAGAGTGGCTTTTTTCGGTTAAAGACAATGGGATCGGAATTCCGGAAGAATCCCGGGGGCGCGTTTTCATCATGTTCGAAAAATTGGCAACACGACAGAAATACCCGGGTTCGGGGATTGGTCTTGCGACCTGCCAGAAGATCGTAGAACGTTATGGCGGACGCATCTGGGTCGAATCGAAACCCGGGGAAGGCGCTGCTTTTTTTTTCACCCTTCCTGCCGAGTAAAATCGAACGTACGAACAAAAGACATTTCGCCTGAGCAAATTTAAACGATAAAGAATTATAGAGGCTGTTTTTGAGGCGAATGTCTGAAACAAAACACATCTCTTTTGTGGGTTCGAAGTAGTTGGCCTTTTGTTCTTCAGTATAATCTCTCCTCAACATATAAATGGACCGCCCATGGAAATGAGAAAAAGGAATAAACGGAAACTTAAAATCTTATTTACGGCGTCGGAAGCAGTACCATTTGTCAAAACTGGTGGCCTCGGCGACGTTTGCGGCGCTCTGCCCAAGATCCTGAAAAAGCTCGGGCATGATGTTCGACTTGTCTTGCCGCGTTATTGGTCCATTAGCAAGGAGAAGTACGGATTAAAATCCATTCTAGGGCCAATGGGCGTTCCGACCGGTAATGGCGTCGTATGGTGCCAAGTCCTTGAGGGAAAATCGGACGGATTTCCTGTTTATTTCATCGAACATGAAAACTACTTTGGTCGTGCCGGGCTTTATGATGATGGCCATTGGGAATTCGCGGACAATGCCGAACGTTTCGGATTTTTTTCACGCGCTTGCCTCCAGCTTTGTCAGGATCTGAAGTTCCGGACCGATATTATCCATTGCCACGATTGGCAAACGGCGCTTGTTGCACCGTATCTGAAGATTTTGGAGCAAAATAATCCTTTTTTTGCCAAAACCGCGAGCGTTTTTTCGATCCACAATGTTGCCTATCAAGGAACTTTCAAAGCCGACTCTTACGGCTTTCTCGGTCTTGGGCGTAATAATTTTACGGATGCCAAGTTCGAGAATTTCGGGGGAGTTAATTTTATGAAAGGCTCGATCTTTTATGCCGATGCCGTCACAACCGTCAGTCCCACGTATGCCCAAGAGATTCTCGGCGAACCTGGTGCGAACGGGCTCTCGACCTATCTCCAGCGCCGCAAGGACGACCTTTATGGAATTCTAAATGGCGCGGATTACGATCACTGGGATCCAAAGGTCGACAAGTTTATCGCGGCGAATTATTCTTCGCACGATCTGTCCGGGAAAAAACTTTGCAAAAAAGATCTGCAAAAGGAATTTTTGCTGGATCCCAAGGAGAGAGTCCCGATCGTGGGCGTTGTCTCACGATTCGCGGAGCAGAAAGGTTTTCAACAATTGATGCCCGTCATACATCGTCTCCTGCGCGATATGGCTGTCCAATTCGCCATTCTTGGAAGCGGGGACAAGGGTCAGGAGGATTTCTTCGGAGAGCTTCCCGCGTTTTATCCTGGCAAGGTTGGCGCTTGGATCGGCTACAACGAACGCAAGGCGCATCTGATTGAAGCAGGAGCCGATTTTTTTCTGATGCCGTCACTTTATGAGCCGTGCGGTCTCAATCAGATCTACAGTTTGAAATACGGAACACTTCCGATTGCGCGCGCGACCGGCGGATTGAAGGACACAATCATTCCCTATGAGGAAAAAAACGGTTTGGGGACCGGATTCCTCTATTATCAGGGAACTCCGGCCGCAATCCATGATACGGTTGGCTGGGCGGTGAGTACGTATTATGACCGGCCCGAGCATATGGAGTTGATGCGCAAACGTGCTATGCTCCAGCATTTCTCCTGGCTCGATGCCGCTCGACAATACGAAGACATTTATCAAAAAGCCATTTTTCGCCGCGGAACCTGGAACTAATTTTTCTATTTTTTTTAACAAAGTAGATATCAAAAACATTCTTTTTAAACAGCAGTGTCCGAAGGGTTTTTGGGGCAGTTTGGCCCTGAATTTTTTCGAAAGCCGAACAAACATAAACCCAAGATTCTCATAAGCACCGAAGGATTTTGGACAAAGTCAAAAGGAGGCATTAATGAGCCGTATTCAACCGTTAGACCCGGAAAAAGCGCAAGGCAAAACCCAGGAACTTTTGGCTGCGATCAAGGCCAAATTGGGTCGTGTTCCCAATATCCTCAGGACCATGGCCCATTCGTCCGTGGCGCTTCAAGTCTATGGAGGATTCTCCGGAGCTTTTGCCGACGCAAGGTTGCCTCTCAAGGTGCGCGAACAGATCGCGCTTGCAGTAGGTGAGGATAATCAATGTCATTATTGTGTTGCAGCACATTCGACAATCGGGAAACTTTCGGGACTCACTCCTGAGGAGATCGAAGCGGGCCGTAGGGCCAAGTCCCCAGATCCTAAAACGGACGCGATTCTGCGGTTCGCCAAAAGGCTTTCTGCAAATCGGGGGAATATCACGGATCCGGAATTAGAGAAAGTTCGCAAAGCAGGTTGTTCGGACGAAGAAATCCTCGAAATCGTCGCGGCTGTTTTGTTCAACCTCTTTACTAATTATATCAACCATGTGGCAGATACAGCGATTGATTTTCCGCGGGCTTCGCCGCTTTCGTAAGCCCTTGTGGAATAATAAAAGTTTTTTAATTTGCTTAGCCCTCGCAAAAATGGAAAATACTCCGACATTTCGAAGAGCCGTACGGATCCTGGTTGCACTTGCAACCTTTGCATAGATTGATTAGTATTCTTCCGTGAGTGCTCACGAAAAATCGTATCAGGCAACACACGAAATTGGCCGCGTTTACGACGCTATCACAGATAGCAAAGTTCTTACCGAATTTTTTCTGACCACCGTGTCTCGATTCATCCCAGCGCAGCAAAGCTACCTTTTTCTCGCAGCCCGAAACAAAACCCTTTTGCTTGAGGCCTTGGCTCCGTCTGCCAAAGAGGTCCCATCGGACCTTGCAGTTGAGGTGCAAAAAATATTTGAAGAAGGAAAACCCTGCGTGTTGAAGGATCGGATGTTTCTTCCCTTGATTGCCCGGAATAATGTCATGGGCGTTGCGTGTCTTGAAAGAGCAACTGGTGCGCCTGTCTTTACCTCCCGGGAAACTGAGATCGGGTTTGATCTGGCTTCAGAATTTTCAGGCGCGCTCAAGAACATCCTGCTTTTTGAGGAAAATATCAAGATGGAGCGTTTGGCTGCAGTCGGACAGGCGATGGGCATGGTGGTCCACGAGATTAGGAACATTATGCAACTCGCACGTTTCTCAGATGAAATGATCCGCATGGGACTCAAGGAAAAGAACGAGAAATTTCTCGCCACCGGGCTTTCTAAAATGGCCAAGACATTGAAGGAAATGGACGGGTTTGTTTGGGAGATGTTAAGTCTGACAAAGGATTATCAGTTAGAGCCAGAAAAGGTGGATCTCGCGGCGATCCTGGCGGAATTACAAAGCGACCTCACAGAACGGGCAAAGGGATATCATATCAGGCTTGATTTCAAAACGGATCCGGACTTTCCGGTTGTGGAGGGGGACGGGCGCTCCCTTTATCGTGCGCTTCTTAATCTCGTAAAGAATGCTTTCGAGGCTTTTCATGAAAAAAAAGACGCTCACATCAAGATCCGGGCCCAGATCAAAGACGATGAGCACTATGAGCTGATCGTTGAGGATAATGCTTCCGGGATGAATGAAGAAGTGAAAGCAAAACTTTTCGAGGCATTTTTTTCCACTAAAGGAAAACGTGGAACAGGATTAGGGCTCATGGTCGTTGCTCGTACCACAAAAATGCATCAAGGAACCGTGAATGTCAAAAGCCATCCTGGCGTGGGAACGAAATTCATCCTGACGCTCCGGCGTTCTTTTCCTGATGCCCTTTAATTTCCATCCGCCGGTCGTTTTAATCTTTGACGCATTCAGAGAGGCAGAGCACAGCCGGTATACTTGACATGCCGAATGATGCTTCAATGGCTTCCTGGAGAAGGTACAAGCTTTGACAGAAACTTTTAAATCGGTATGAACTAGCCGTCGATCCGGCACACTGTTCCAAGTGCGACTATTATTTTGAGGATAACGAATACCTAAAGAAGAGGGTCATCTTAGGGGATGACCACAGTGAGGGCGGTAATGTCATCGTGCTGGTCGGCGCCAGTCGTGAATTTCCGGACGTCCTCAAATATCCTCTCGGAGTATTCTGCTGCCGAGGCTGCCTCTTTTTTCACGCATTCCTCGAGCCGACTGACCGTGTACTCTTTCCCGCGTTTATTGCGCGCCTCCACCACGCCGTCCGTGTAAAGAAAAAGAGCGTCACCTGTTTCCAGATGGACCGTGTTCAGGAAAAAGGACATTTTGGGCGTGAGACCCAGCGGCGGGCTTTGCGTGCCCTTGAAGATTTCGGTGATACCCTCCGCGGCTTTTCTTAAAAGAATCGGAAGATGACCGGCGGAAGAATATTGGACCGTGTTCGTGTGTCCGTCGATCAGGAGGCAGACCATCGTGAGGAACATCCCGAACGGACTGTTTACCGAAAGGCGCTGGTTGAGGGCGGTTAGAAGTTCTGCCGGGTCTTTGGCCTGGGGCGCAAGAAACCGGTATTCGGACATTACACGAACCATG
>Ga0265297_10004342_pt1 | contig 23393 bp, 19 predicted proteins | sample Munlanlwell13791_FD_192502 | JGI IMG/M metagenome (GOLD analysis project Ga0265297, IMG submission 192502) | Leachate microbial communities from a municipal landfill in Southern Ontario, Canada - Leachate well 137-91 | ecosystem: Engineered > Solid waste > Landfill > Unclassified | place... | reverse complement strand
CTTTCGAGGACCCTAAGCTGCTCTAGTTTTTCCGTATTTTCCAGGATTCCAGGTTCCCAAGCAACAAATTTCAAAAGGAAATCGCGCCGGTATCCGTAAACTCCCAAATGTTTCAAAAAACTGAACGCGCAACTCTGTTTTCCCTGAAAGAACGGGATCGCCGCACGTGAAAAATAAAGCGCGTTCCCTCCCGCATCACAAGCAACTTTGACAACATTGGGATTTTCATAACCTGCCTTATCCGTCATGCGCACAGCCAGAGTCAGCACTTCCACATCCTTCGCGCTTTCAAAAACGCTCACCATTTCGTCAAGCGCCTTCGGATCCACGAGCGGCTGGTCGCCCTGGATGTTGATCACAAAATCCTGTTTAAAATAGCCCATAAGCTCCGCAATCCGCGAAGTCCCATTCGGATGGTCCCTGCGCGTCATAAAAGCCTTTCCGCCAAATTCCTCAACGCATTGCTGGATACGCGTGTCGTCGGTGGCCACAATCACATCTTCAAGCTTTTTCGCCCGCCTCGCGCGTTCCCAGACATGCTGGATCATGGGTTTACCGTTTATGGAACGTAAAATCTTCTCGGGAAGACGTGTGGAACCTAAACGCGCGGGTATAACGCCAAGGGCTTTCACAACAGAATCCGTTCTCATGCTTTCCGGATCGCTTCTTCAAGCTCTCCGGGAGCGACCGTCGCAGTGCCAAGTTTCCCAACCACGATACCGGCAGCAAGATTCGATATCTTCGCAGCCTCTTGCATTTTCGCGCCTGCCGCTAATGCAATCGCAAGTGTCGCGATCACCGTATCCCCCGCACCGGAGACATCATAGACTTCGCGCGCAGCAGTCGGGACTTTTGTAAGCTTCTTTTTCTTTTCAAAAAGGGCCATGCCGTCTTCCCCCAGTGTGATCAATACGGAATCGAGTTTCAATTTTTTCATCAAACCCCAGCCAACCGTTTCCAGTTCCGGCATTTTGTAACAAGATCCATGTGTCCGTTCATAGCCGGTATAAGCCTCGCTGCGGTTCGGGGTAATGCAAGTCACTCCTTGATAATAGACAAAGTTTTTTTCCTTGGGGTCCACAAGCACGGGTTTTTTGAACTTCTTAGCAAGGCGAACGATCTCTTTTAAAAGAAAGGGCTGTATCACGCCTTTGCCGTAATCTTCAAGGATCACAACATCCATACGTTTGATATTTTCACGGACAAATTTCAGGATCTTAAGAAGGTCGGTCTTGGAGATATCGTCTGTCTTTTCACGGTCAAAACGGACCACCTGCTGGGAATGTGCGATCACACGGGTTTTGAGGGATGTCGGACGCTCCGGATCATAGACAATTCCCCCGGTTTCGATCCCCTGTTTGCGCATGGCTCTGAGCAGCATGCGCCCATAAAGATCGCGGCCCACCACCCCGCAAGGGTAAACCCGCCCCTGGAGAGAGCGGATATTGTTAGCCACGTTAAGCGATCCCCCCGGCATAAAGGATTCTCGTTCAATCTTGACCACTGGTACTGGCGCTTCGGGGGAAATACGTTTTACGCTCCCCCAGACAAATTGATCCAGAATGAAGTCTCCGATCACGAGGATGTGGACTTCTTTGAATCCCTCAAGAATCTCGAGGAAACGTCTTTTTTCTAAGCTGCTAAGCGGCAAGGATGCGGTCTTCATTGTCCCTCTAAATAAGGAGGACAGGCTTATCTTTCTACTTTACGCCTGTCCTTCTGTATTCTGAAATTGTAGGATTGCATTGTAGCATCAGAGAGAAGTGGTGTCAATGAAAGGAGCTCTTTATAAGTCATTTAAATACAAGGAGTTAGAAATGATTTACAATGGAAAAACTTATTTTTTCTTCGAATGACATGACGAGCAATTGCTGGGGCAAGCTGAAGCGGTGGGAGCTTCCTTCTTGGGAACATCTTTCTTGGCCGACTCTTTGTAACCTTTGGAACGGTAATCGGTCTGATAGAATCCGCTCCCCTTGAAAAGCACCCCCGCCCCGCCGGAAATCACGCGTTCAACCTTGACTTTTCCGCATTTGGGACATTTCTTGATGGGTTTATCGATCATGGATTGGAATTTCTCGAATCGATGCTCACACGCCCCACATTCATATTCATAAGTCGGCATAGCTAGTTTCTCCTTAGAAGATCAGCGTCATGAAAACTCAGCTTGTTTTACTAGAACCTCTTTTATTTTTAAATTGCAAGATCGTTCCACTCAAAATCACCACGGCAACAAAACTCCGTGTGTCAAAAAAGCTGATGACAGGAAAACCAGCATCGCCCGTGTGATGATCTCCTGTCATTTTCCCTAGGATCGATATTTGGAACGAGCTGGATTCTATCATGCAGAACAAAAAGAAAAAACGGGTTAATTAAGGAGAGGAGGCCTTACAGATCGTGGATCTTATCCGCTAAGAGCCGGTGCCGGGCTCGTAACCGGTAAGCGTGGCGGCAACTTCGCCAAGGACGGGAACTTTGACCTTCATCATAAGCGGGATGCGCCGCTCATCCATGCTCATCCACCCACGAACTTTCCCGCGCCTGACAAAAAAACCTTCGAACAAAATGACCGGTTCGACCTCGATCGCCTGGAAAACGCCCACGTCATCGATCTTCATTTCCCTGACACCGTGCGTAACGACTTCAAGATCCCAGTTTTTTTCGTCCGCGTTCACCGGAATCAAGGTTTTGGAATCGGGTTTTACATCCTGAAGCCGAAGCCAGTAACAGCAGGAGATCTGGTCCTGAACATGTTTGGGAATAAACATCTCTTTACGGCTGTTGTCCTTGCGGGAATAAAAGCGGCCAATATGTTCGTCCTGGTCGTATTCCATCAATTCGTCCGTCCAATAGCGGCCTTCTTTGATCTTTTTTTCGTAGCGAAGAGAATGAAAATGCTCGGCATCGATATAGGTGTGATGCGTATCTCGGACTCTGTATATCCAATCAAGTATCGGCCGCGACCGGATGTTGATCTCGATATGATAAGCATCGCGACCGTTCACTTTGACGAGTTCTTTGACTACAGACTCCGCCTCCCCCACAGTGATCCCGAGATAACTGATTTCGAATTTTATTTTCTCTCCAAGAAAAATTTTCGTAGCGGGTTTTTCAAAACGCGGGAAAATTTTCCCAGTTTCCGCAGCATAAGCCGGAAACACCAGAAGACAAAAGAAAAAAACGCCCCAGAACGCTTTCGGCATACTCCCGATGTTGGCAGGAATTTTGAGGGGTATCATTTTCGAAGACTTCCTTCCGGTTTGATCACGACATTCTTAATGATTTCAGTCAGTTCATCCGGTTTTAATTCTTTCAGGCAAGCGATGGTTTGGCACTGCTTATTATAACGGAATTTGTAATAGCAGGGACGACATTCCAAACTCCGGTCGAAGATGGCAATTGCGTCAGGCGACGGAGGATACGGTCCATACACTTCCGGCGACACGGGTCCGTAGAACGCGATGAGCGGCACATGAAGCGCGTGCGCTAAATGCACCAGCCCGCCGTCATTGCCGACAAAAAGCGCTGATTTCTTGAGGACCATGGCCGTTTGCGCAAGTCTTGTCTCCCCCGCCAGCACGACCGACGGCGGCTTGATCATTGCTTGCAATTCTTCACATAACCCCCGCTCGGAATGACTGCCCAGGATAGCGACGCCATGGATGTTTCGCTCTGCTTGAAGTTTTTTGATTAACTCCGCAAAATACTTCACGGGCCAGCGCTTGAAAGAGGCTTCCTTCCCCCACGAATCCCCGCCGCCGGGGGCGACCGAAAGAAAACGCTCCGGCAGAAGTTTTAATTTTCCGGTAACCTCCGCTTCAATCAAGGATACGGGCCGTGGGAAATAATACTCCAGAAAACGGTCTTCTACGGGAATTCCGGCCGCTTCCGCGAGATCACAATAAAAATCCACGACGTGCCGTTTCCAAAACGCCTCTGGAAGCGGGTAATGAATATTATGGAACACCGCACGCTTTTTATACGCAAAGCCTGCACATCGCGGGATACCGAGAAAGAACCGGCCAAAGAAGGCATGCTCGCGCCGCAGCGAATAATCCAGGATCAGGTCATAATGCCTGGCCCGGAGTTTCCGGCCAAGCTCCCAATAATCGCGAAGATTTTCAAACCAGCTCTGGCGATGAACGCGGTCCTTATCCACGACAAAAATATCAGTGATATGAGGATTATTTTCCACGATCTCTCGCGTGCGGGACCCTAAAAGCAGATCGACGGTTTCGACCGTCGGGACGAGACGCAATGCGCGCATGACAGGCGTCACAAAGAGAAGGTCCCCGATTCCGTACGGATGAACGATGAGTACGCGGCGGAGCGTTCGCATTCTAGCCTTTCTTCCAGTATCCACTCTGGAATCCATGCTCAAACTGGTCGGAAACCGGACCGCGGAAAAGATCGCGTACCGCGGCATATACATCTTCTACCGCAATTTCTTCAATATAGGTGAACTTCCGCTCGCTGGCGGGGATACAGGAAACATTCTTCGCAACCACGCGTGAATTCTTCCCCAGCGGCTGCCAGCGTTTGGGACCAAGACCTGGTTCATACCTTCCGAAAATCGAAACAACCGGCGTACCGACCGCTGCTGCGATATGAACGGGACCGGAATCATTGGAGACAAGCAAGGCCGACCTTTTCAAAAGTGCTCCCAACATTCCAAGCGAGAGTTTTCCGCTCAAATCGAAAACCGGAACCGAGGTGTTTTTCATCATTTTTTTGATGATAGGCCGGTCTTGGGAGGTCCCGATTGCAAGAAAAACGCTGGGACAATATTTTTGAATTTGTGTCACAAGTTCAGCAAAACGTTCCGCCGGCCACATTTTGGTAACATCGCTTGCCGAAGGATTCAGAATGATCCACGGCTGGTCATGCGGAATTTTATGGAACAAACGCAAATTCTCAAGGGAACGGACGGACCGATCTGTGACGGGGAAAAAAGTCACGATCTCCTTGGGAGGATTAACGCTAAAAAGTTCCAGAAGTTCAAAAAGATATTCTGCCTCCTGTTTTTTCCCTTCTTTCTTGTTATAAGGATGAACATGCGTCAACGTCCAGGGCGCACGACGCTCATAGCCTATACGCACGGGGATCCCAGCAAGCCACGCAGCGAGATGCATCCTGTTCGTGCCATGGCCATGGATCACCGCATTAAATTTTTTACTTCGAAGTTTTTGACTGAAACGGAACTGCCCCCAAAGACCGCACTCGCTCCCTTTTTTGTCATAAAGAATCACTTCATCAAGATAAGGATTGTCCTGAACGATCTCGTGATGTTCGAGGAACACCAGTGCTGCGAGCCAGGCCTTCGGAAATTTTTCGCGCAGGGCCTTGAAAAGCGGCGTCGTGAGAACCAGATCTCCGATGCGGTCCGTGCGCGTGATGAGGATGCGCGGAACGTCAGGAAAATTGAGCAACATTTAGAAGCTCCAAAGAAAGTTCGATCACTTTTTCCGGTTCAAGTCCGTGAAAACAGCTTCGTTCGGCACGGGGCAATTTATCGGATCCGCAGGAACAGTTCTGAGCCTCCCCCCGTGCGACACGGAACTTCGGCCCCTCATGCCCGTATTTTTCATGGTCCGTCGGACCGAAGATCCCGACGGTCGGCGTGCCCAATTCGAACCCCAGATGCATGATGGCGCTGTCGTTCGCGATCACAAGCGAAGCGTCCGCGATAAGCGCCGCAGTCTCAGGCAAAATCAGATCGCCGCAGAAAACTCCGACGATCCCCGGAAGTTCCTTCAGAATTCTGTTGGCCACCGGCCTTTCGTTAAGGGTCCCCACTAAAAGAATTTTTTTTCCGGTCCTCTCATGAAGCTTCCGGATTACTTCCTCAAAACATCGGACCGGCCACCGTTTCCTTTCACTGGCGGCCCCTGCCGCCACCAGGATCCATCCGCTCTTTTCCCGGATCCCCGCGGCGTCCAAAGCACGCATCGCAAATATCTTATCTACTTCGTTAAAAAAACGGAACGGAGAAAAAATGGGGATGTCGGATTCCACTCTTGCGAGCATTTCGAGATGACGGTCTCGCATGTTGAGCTTGGTGAATTTCCTGAAAAGTGGAGTCCGTTTATTGCACGAGACCAGAAACGGGATTGCGGTATTACGCAGGTCCACAACGCGGTCATATTTTACTTTGCGAAGTTCTGTAATGAATTTTAATTTTTGCCAAAAGGAAGCTTTTTTATCATAGGTTACGATCTTATGAATATCGGGGCTTCTTTGCAGAACGCTCTTCGCACGGGGCCCCACCACCACCGTGATCTGCGCTTCGGGATATTTCCGGGCAAGCGCCATGATCACCGGTGTCGTCATCACAACATCACCAATGTTGCTTAACGTCACGACAAGAATATTCATACCTTTCCCAAAATCCTTTCAATTGCTTCAAAAACTTCATCCGGAGAAATTTTGGATAGCCAGCCGTCTTCCGGAAGCTCTTTCCCGAAGAACGGTATTGAAAAACCAGGTGGAACATACTGCAGCACAATATGATCCCCTTTCCCGCGCGGACCGGTAAGCTTTGGATCGGTAGGGCCAAAAAGAGCAATGACCGGAGCGCCGACACCGGAAGCGATATGCATCGGGCCGGAATCACCGGTCACAAGGCATGCCGCATTTTTGTAAATGATGGAAGAAACACGCAAAGAAGTTTTCCCGACAAGATCGATCACCCGGGCTTTTTTGACACTCTGAATGAAGGTGTCAAAAAGATGCCGGTCCGGACCGGATCCTGTGACCACAACCGGGATTTTCCATTTCTCATGAACTTTGTCTGCCAACACAGAAAAATGTCCGGCAGGCCAGCGCTTCGGCTCCCAATTCGCGCCAAGGTGAAAGCAAACATAGCGGGTCCCGCGATCGATCATGTTTTCTTTCAGGACCGCGAACGCCCATACTTCATCTTCCGGTTTGAAATAAAAACGATAGGCCGGTTCTTCAGGAACATCGTATCCGGCTCCTTTCATCAAATTCATAAAAAAATCAAGCTGATGAAGCTTGGGCACCGGATCATTAACCATTTTTGTCAAAAAAACCTTTCTTCCCTTGCCGTATCCGATCCGTTTTTTGACCCCGGCAAGCCAAAGTAAAACGGCTCTTGAGCGGGAACGATGGAAAAGATAGCCCTGGTCCCACGGGCCGCGCTTCCTCAGCTCCAGAACGAATCGCATTCTCGCAAGCCAGGAACGATGCGTGTTTTTTTCATCAAGGCTCAAGAAATCCGAAACCGCTGGGTGAGCCTCAAGGATTTCCCGGCAACGCTCGGGGGCAATACAGACGATTGAGGCTTCTGGATATTTTTGTTTGATAAGATCGAGCGCGGGCATCTGGAAAAGCAGGTCGCCGAGCCAGTTTTTCATGACCACAACGATTTTCATCATGTGAGCGCCCTTTGGCAATGCTCGAACACTTCTTCCACAGAAATATGCGTAAGACAAGCTTTCGTTTCTTTGGCCTTGCAAATACCCTTGTAGCAGGGCTGGCAGGGCAGATGATGCGAGAGGACGTCTATCTTTTTCCCGGGAGGAACATGTCGTTTGGCGTCCGTCGGGCCAAATAAGGCGACGACCGGAACATTCATGGCGGCGGCCATATGGAGCGGCGCCGTATCCCCCGTTACCACCAAGTGAAGCTGTTTGAAAAAAGCCGGTAATTCTTCCAATGCGGTTTTGCCAATGAGATCGAGAATCTTGCCGGAGCCAAAGGAATAAAAAGGTTGTCCGAGATCCGTCTCGTCGGAAGAACCGATAAGGACGATCCGCGCGTCATATTTCTCAAGAAGTCGCTTCGCAAGAGCGACAAAATGTTCCGCAGGCCAGCGTTTACTCGGCCAATTAGGGCTGGACCCCATCACGAACCCGATGACCCGGGTAGACTCCTTGGGCTCCAGCACACCGATTATTTGCTTCGCCTTTTCAAGACTTTCGGGCTTCGGCCAAAGCTCCAGTGTATCATCAAATTTGGTAACTCCGGCTTTGGACAACACGCGGAACTGATGACGGAGAGGCGAATCTCCGACCCCAAAGGTCCTGTCGGGCCGGTTCAGCAGGAACCCCCATCTTCCGCGCACAAAACCGAAACGCTGGACCGCCCCACCGAGATACGCTAAAAGATGCGTCCATTTATTGTTGTGAAGATCTACGGACATATCAAAACCTTCGTGACGAACGCGGCGGGCTGTTTTCAAAAGATAAAAAATGTTCGAAAGTTTTTTCCGGTTTACCAGGATCATGTCATCCAGATAAGGGCATGCCGATACGATGGGCGCAAGTTTTCGATCGACAAGGAGTGTGATCGCCGCGTCCGGAAAACGCTCCCTAAGCATTCTGAGACTCGGCACGACCAGGATAAGGTCTCCCATCGCTCCAAGCTTGATTACAAGGATCCTCCTCCTCTTGCGAACTTCCTGATAAATCTCGAGCGTTTTCCGCACCATTTGTTCCAGATTGAATTTTTCCTCCACTTTTTTCCGCAGTTTCACCGCAAATGTTTTGGCTTTGTCCCGGTCCGTCAAAAGTTCGTACATGGCCTCGGCCATCGCGGGAATATTTTTGGGAGGAAACAGAAGGCCCGTTTCGTTATGATCAATAATGTCTCGCACGCCGCCCAGCCACGTCGCTGCAACAGGTGTCCCCACGGCACCGGCCTCGATGACCACTCGTCCAAAAGGCTCCGGAATCAGTGAGGAAAGCACCAGGAGATCCGACTCAGCCAAAAGCCTGGCCACATCGCGTGTAGGCGGAAGGATCTTCACACAGGTCTCAAGCCCGAATTGATGGACTGTTTTTTTCATCAGATCCGTATAGCGATGTCTGCCGCGACCTTCAGAGCCGACGATCCGCACCTCAAAATGGGGAAACCGGCTGCGTAGCAGATGAACGGCCTTGAGAAAATCCACCTGGCCTTTGGCTGCCGAAAACCGACCGATATGGATGATCCGCATCGGCCCCTCGTGCTTTTCGAATTTCGCGAAAGAAAAAGTGAATTGTGAAAGGTCTACGCCGCGCGGAATCAAGCGGATCCTGTCCGGTGAAACATGAAATTCATCGATCATTCTCCGGCCGATCGCGTGCGACGCCACGATCACGGGTTTTCCCCACCCCATGACAAAACTCAGCGGATGAACGGAGTAATATCCGTGGCAGGTCGTGATAAACGGAATGCCGGTCTTGCGTGCCGCGAGCCATCCGAGCCAGGCCGGAACGCGGCTGCGGGCATGAATAATGTCCACGCGTTCGCGCTGGATGATCTTTACAAGTTCTTCGACCAGAAACAAGCTGGCCAGGGACTTCTGATGTACGGGCAGTCCGTAATGCGGGATACCGATCTTCTGGAGTTCGGCCACAAGCGACCCCCCAGAGGAAACGACGACGGTCCTGTGGCCTTCTTTTTTCATTGCACGCGCCAGGTCCACAACTCCTCGTTCGGTTCCGCCGAGCTCAAGTGCCGGCAAAAGTTGCATCACCTTCATATCAGAGCTCCCAACCGCTCGATTAATGCATCTTTTTCGCGTTGAAGAACCGGGGCTACCGGTCTCTTAAGAAGTTCCGTGATATTCTTTTCCAGATCCACCAGACCGCTCAAGGTCACAAGTCCCCGTTGGGCGAGGATTTGATGAAAACGGCCATGTTTTTCGGGAAGTCCGCCTCCCCCGAGGCTAAGCACGATCACATGCTTGCCCGTTCCCACAGCCTCCGAAATCATGGCGAGACTGTCTTCCGTCACGATCAGAAGGTCCGCGAGCCCCAGCATACCGCTCAACGCGTAAGGCGGGTTCTCTTCGTTCGTAATCACAAGAAGCCGGCAGGCCGGATGTTGCGACAACGTATCTTTAAGAAAACGCTCCACATGCGCGGAGGTTCGCCGCGACGTGGTGATCATGTAATCTCCGGCACGCGAGCTGGCCTGTTTTAAGATCGCGCAAAATTTTTCCATATCCGGAATCGTCAGATCATAGTTACGTGTTGCGCCGCCGAGAAACACCGCTATTCTTGGCCGAACACCTTCGCCCAGTTTCAATTGCAGCTGCCTCACATTCGCCTCGCGATTTAAGGTCATATACCCGCTCGGCATGATCATGCAGCGAAACGTTCGTTTGGGCACTTTACCACCATCATGCGCCGGCACGATCGCGAGGTCATAATTCGTCATAGAATAAGGAAAGGGCGGCTTCATGATGACGATCGACTTCGCACCGGTCTCTCGAGCAAGGAGCATCTGGACTGGAGCGAGTCCGGAACCGGCCGCAATAATGAAATCCGCGTTCGCCCGTTCAATTGCCTTTTGCGTCTCCGGGGTCAAGAAAGGAGCAAGCCAGCGAAGTCTTCCCTGGATCCAGGGTTTCATCAAAAACGCCATTAAAAATAAGACCGTTCTGTGAAACATCGAGCGGTATTCCACATAGATCTTTTCCGTTTCAAACCTAAGGCCGGAACGACCGTGGAATTCCTTGAAATTCGCAAGCATTTCAGCCACAACCTCGGATTGCTTGAAATGTCCGGCCTTGCCGTCCGAGAGGATCACAATCTTTCTGTCCCAGCAATATTTCCATCGTTTGTTTTCCCAAAGCCATTGGTTCGGAAATTTCCGGATAAAATCTTCGAGCACTTTCAGGTATTGCCGGACCTGGAATTCTATGCGCGCTTGCGGTGCGAGGGAGAGATCATCTTTTAGCACTTCCCCGGCATAGACCTCGTGCTCAGGGCCTCCGGTTCTAACGATGAAGAACGGCATAATGAACGCACCCGTACGATGCGCCAATTGGAAAGCCCCGATCGGGACCGTGGTCCTCCGGCCAAAGAAAGGCAGGATGATCCCTTCGGTCTTTCCGGCAGATTGATCCCCCAGGACCCCGACCATTTTTTTCTCCCGGAGCGCACGGATCAGACCGCGAATGCCCGCGCCACGGCTGACGGAAACCGAGCCGTGACTTTCGCGAAGTTCGTTGATCAATCCGTTGATCCTCGGATATCTCTGCTCACGCGTCAACACATGGATCGGCGTACCTCGAAGCCCAGACCAAACCTGCAAAAGCTCCCAGTTCCCGAAATGCGCGGTGATCAGAACCCCGCCGTGCCCCGACCGAAGAAGTTCTTCGTACCGGTCCGGATTGTGGACCTTGATATGAAGATCGTGATATTCGCGCTTCATTCGCCTAAAAGACATCACCTCCACAGCAGACTGTCCCATAAAACCAAAATGATCGCGCACGGCTTTCCACCGCTCGGCCGGACTGAGTTGATTTCCAAGTGCGGTTTTCAGATTGATATACGCTACGCGGCGTTTTTTTGAAACATAGAATATCAAATGTCCCAAAAAATCGCCGATCCGGAGACCAACATTGAACGGAATATGCTCAAAAAGAAAAATGAGCACGCAGGCTGCGAGATAAGCGATACGGTCAAGCAAATCTTCCATCAATTCTTCACCCCCAGCAAACGAAAAAGCCGGTCGGTCAAAATTTCTTCTCCCGACACGACCCGGAGCCGCGCTGCGAGAACCAGCGGGTTCAGCATCCCGGTGATCAATTCGCGGGAACGATAGAAATCTTTTTCCGTCGTGATAATTTCCTCAGCTCCGGCTGATTGCGCAACCTCTTTGATCTTTAAAAGCTCTTCTTTTGTGTATTCGTGGTGGTCCAGAAATTCAAAGTTCCGGACGGTCTTGAGCTGAAAGCGCTGCAGGACAAGCTGGAAGGACCTCGGCGTTCCCACCGCCGCGAAGGTTGCGACGCGCCGACCGGTCATTTTGTCGATCGAGGTCCGGACTTTGGTCTTGGCACGATAGAGAAACAGTACTTCCATGAGGGTCTCGACTATTTGTGCTTGCGGAGCCAAAACCGTGATTTTTTCCCTGAGCTTCCGGAGTTCTTCGGGGCTTACAAGATTCACATGGGTAAGCACAATAATGACCGCACGTTTCAGGACGGTGAGAGGCTCACGCAGAATGCCCCGCGGGATAAGCTTCCCGTTGCCAAAGGGGTTCAGCGAATTAACGACCACGATATCAACATCCCGCTGGAGGACCTGATGCTGGAGCCCGTCGTCGAGGATGGCAATATCCACATGCCGTTTTTCTTCCTTAACGCGCCGGGCGACCTTCGCACGATCCTTGCCGATACCGATGATCGCCGTCGGAAGGTGATTCTGAAGTTCCAGGGCCTCATCATGGCTGTAGCCGCGCGTAAGGACCAAAGGCACGCGCCGATGCATACTGATCTTGCGTGCAAGATATTCCACGAAAGGCGTTTTCCCCGTACCTCCCCAGGTCAGATTGCCGACACTAATAACCGGATAGGGAAGATGTTTGCGCGCCAGCACCCTGTTCTCGTAAAGCCAACGGAACGTCCGGACCCCGAGGCTATACCCCCATGCAGCGAGAGAAAGAAGCGCGGAGAGAACTCCGCTGGTCGGGTCACTTTGCTTGTCCTCCGCCAGGAGACGAAAGTAATTCTTCATGTTGTCCATGCTGCGTGATCCTTTCTTGGGAGCACCGGCTTCTAAGGAACGTCAGGATCCACCCGGCCTGACGTTTGCTGGCACCCCGTAAACGGTTGACGATCTGAAAAGCCCTTTGCCCCATGCCATGACGCCTGCTTTCATTCGCGAGGAGCTCTGCCGCCGCGGACGACAGTTCGTCCGGAGCCGAGATCCTGAAAGCACCACCGTCATGGTCGAGCTGGTGGTAGATCTTTTGAAAGTTGAAAACATGCGGTCCATGGAGTATTGCTTTGCTAAAATGCGCGGGTTCGATCGGGTTCTGACCCCCGTGAGGGACCAAGCTCCCGCCCATGAACACAAGATCCGCGATTCTGTACAGATTCCTGAGAACGCCCAACTGATCCAGGATCTGCACCGCAGATCCCGAACCTTCTTTTTTTCCAATCCCACCTCCCACTTTGTTTTCATAAACGGTCATTGGGGCCAATTCAAACGATCTTTCATCTTTTTGATGGAGAATCGGGCTTGCTGACAAAGTCATGCTAAAACCATATTTCTCCAATTGTTTTAAAAGCCCTTCCGAACGCTCAATGTGACGCGGCGCAAGGATCAGTTTGAGTGCCGGGAACCGATCGCGTAATGCTTGAAAAGCAACCATGAGCACTTCCTCTTCTCCCGGATGCGTGCTCCCCGCGATCCAGACAAGATCTTCGGGGGCATACCCCCAGGCCTGCCGCAATCCCGCTGCATCCACCCCACTATCGGCAGACCACTCAGACTGGTCGAACTTCATATTCCCCATGTCCCGCACGGCTTCGTCCCTAATACCCAGCTTTCGAAAACGAGCTGCATTTTCTTCCGATTGCGCAAGCACAAAATCCAGATTTCCCCACAGCGGTTTAAAAATCCAGGAAAAGATTTTGTATCTCTTGAATGAGCGTTCCGAAAGCCGGGCATTAATCACGCCCACAGGAATATTCCGTCGTTTGGCCTCGGTCAGGAGATTCGGCCAGATCTCGGTTTCCACAAGCAATAAACAAACCGGTTTGAAAAGATCGAGAAAACGCTTTACGATCGGGGTCAAGTCGAACGGAAAATAACAGACATGGACCCGCCTGCCCGAGAATTTCTTCGCGATCTTCTGTCCGGTCGGCGTCACGGTCGTCAGCAATAATTCATATTCCGGTGCAGAGGCAAGCCATTCGAGGATGAGCTTTTCAACGGCCATCACCTCGCCCACACTCACAGCGTGGAGCCAGACGATTTTCTTTCCGGCAAACTTTTCGGTCCAATCCTTCGGGAAAATCCCAAGGCGTTCTTTCCAAAGCACATCCGGATTCTCGGCTTGACGAAGTTTTGCCAAAAAAATCGGGAAATAAAAAATCCCGAACGCCGAAAACGCCAGGTTATATAGAAAAGTTCTAATCATTTTACTCCTGGGATCGTGTTCGAGATCCGGTCTCGGACACGGTGATTTTGCTTATCTTATGCCCGCGGATGCGCCGCTACGTAAGCGTCTTTGAGGCGTTGGGTCGTCACGTGCGTATAGATCTGTGTGGTCGAGAGGTTCGCATGCCCCAAAAGCTCCTGAACGCTCCGAAGATCCGCTCCGCGATCGAGCATGTGGGTCGCAAAAGAATGACGGAACGTGTGGGGCGAAATTTCTTTTCCAAGCCCCGTTCTCTTCACATATTTCAGGATCATGCGCCGAACACTCCGGTCCGTAAGACGACTTCCGATCCGGCTGATAAAGAGAGGCTTTTTGATCGCATTTGCGGTTTCTCGTGGTGCTTTCATGTCCCAATAAGCGCGCAGGCTGTTCAATGCCGTCTGCCCTACGGGCACGATGCGTTCTTTTTTCCCCTTGCCACGTACCCGGACCAGGCCTCCAAAAAAATCCAGATCATCATGATTAAGCCCCGCAAGTTCGCTCACACGGAGCCCGGAGCTGTAAAGCATTTCCAGGATCGCTTTATCGCGCTTTTCCTCCCAAGAGTTTTTGGCCGGAGCATCAAGGAGCTTGGTAATCTCATCGGGATTCATGAAGAAGGGAAGCCGTTTTTCCTTTTTCGGAGTTGCAATTCCCGCCGCGGGATTTTGCGCCAGGATATTCTCGCGCACCAGATATTTAAAGAACGAGCGAAGACAAGCGAGCTTACGGGAAATAGAGCTTTTACTGTATTCGCGGGTCTTCAGGAATGCCAGAAAGGAACGGATGTCAAGATAGGTCAGTTCCTTGAATTCCTTCTCTGCAATGAATTTCATGAACTCCCGGAGATCGATCCCGTAATTTTTGGTCGTGTGCCCTGAGGCACCTTTTTCGGTCGTGAGAAAATTCAGAAAATCCTCTACCCGCTTATTCATGTTCTGGGGCTCACGGTGCTTCGGACGAAGCTTCGGCTACGTCTTCTTTTTGGGGAAGTTCATTGACCACATACGTACACTTTGGATAATTCGAGCAGCCATAGAACGCCCGGCGACCTTTGGCCCGGCGTTTCACCAGTTCTCCGCCACAACCTGGTTCCGGGCAAAAGAACCCTGTCGGGATGGAACGTGTGTATTTACATTCCGGGAACCCGGAACAGGCCATGAATTTTCCAAACCTCCCGAATTTAATGAAGACCTGTTTGCCGCACACGGCGCATTTGTAATCCGTAGGGATAGGCGCCTGCTTGACGCTTTTCATTTCGGTTTGTGCGCGCGCTAATAGCTCGCCGAAGGGCCCGTAAAAATCCTTCAGGACTTTCACCCATTCCATTTTCCCTTCTTCGATCTCATCAAGTTCTTCTTCCATAAGTGCCGTAAACTTTGCATCCAGAATCGTCGGAAAATGCTGCACCAAAATGTCCACGACCGTTTCACCAAGCTCGGTGGGCATGAGCGCGCCACCCTTGCGCTCAGCGTACATCCGGCCCAGGATCGTTGAGATCGTAGGAGCGTAAGTGCTTGGCCGGCCGATGTCTTTTTCTTCGAGCAGCTTGATCAGACTTGCATCGTTAAACCTCGGCGGTGGCTTTGTAAAATGCTGTTCGCCCAGAAGATCATGAAGCACAAGGTTCTGTCCAATCTTCAGATCGGGCAACTCTGCTACTTCTGGGGCTTCCTCTTCTTCGACCTCTTTGGAATTTTCTTTTTCGACTTTGATCTCACCGAACGCGGCTGTAAACCCCAAGAAAAGGCTGCGTTTACCGGTCGTGCGAAATTCGTATTTTTCCCCTGCCAGAATCGAAATAGCAGTGTGTTCATCGACCGCGGGCACCATCTGGGACGCCAGGAATTTTCTCCAGATAAGTTCGTAGAGTTTCAGCTCATCATTTTCAAGAAAATCTTTCACCGAATCCGGAATACGGAAGACCGAGGTTGGTCGAACCGCCTCATGGGCCTCCTGCGCCCCCTTGCGGGACTTGTAAACTGGCGGTCTTTCAGGAAGGTATTCTTTGCCGAATTTCTCGCGAATGTAGCGCGCGGCTTCCTCTTGCGCGGAAACGGCAATATTCACGGAATCTGTTCTCATGTACGTAATGAGCCCAACGCTTCCTTCATCTCCGAGTTCGACACCTTCATAAAGTCTCTGCGCGATGCGCATCGTATTCGCAGCCGAGAACCCAAGCCTGCTGTAAGCTTCCTGCTGGAGCTTGCTTGTGGTGTAAGGCGCCTGCGGTTTGCGGCGCTTCTCGGTCTTTTCAATGTTTGAGACTTTAAAAGGAAGCTGCCGAAGCTCCTGTTTGATCCTGTCGGTTCCCGCTTGATCCTTGAGTTCGGGTTTTACCTTGTCGATCTGTGTGAGACGGGAAAGAAAAATCTTTGACTGCTCGGGACCTTCGGAAGCGGAAAGTTTTGCGTCCAGTGTCCAGTATTCTTGCGGCATGAATTTCCGGATCTCACGCTCGCGATCCACGATAAACCTGAGCGCCACGGATTGTACACGGCCCGCGCTCAGACCCCGTCCGACATTGCGCCAAAGGAGTGGGCTCAATTGATACCCGACCACACGATCCAGAATGCGGCGCGCTTGTTGGGCATTCACAAGGTTCATGTCGATCGCGCGGGGATGATCAAAAGCCTTCAGCACAGCTTCTTTCGTGATCTCGTTAAATTCCACCCGGAGGATCTTCGGGCCGTGACCTTCTTCCGAAAAGATATGGGCAAGATGCCAGCTGATGGCCTCGCCCTCCCGGTCAGGATCTGGCGCGACGTAGATGGTTTCTTTATTCTCGGCGTCCTTTTTCAGCTGCTTGACCGTCTTGAGGGCCCGACGAATGATGATATATTCTGGGGTAAAATCATGCTCAATATCCACGGCCATTCGGCTCTTCGGAAGGTCCCGGACATGACCCATGGATGCCACGACCTGGAAATCGCGACCCAGGAATTTATTGATGGTTTTAGCCTTGGCCGGCGACTCCACGATCACCAAGTGTTTGGGGCCCTTTGACGGCTTGACACTTTTTACAGTTTTGTTGCTTTTCTTCACTTTGGTCACAAAAACTCCTTGATAAGTGGTAAGTCGTAAATGAAGGGCGATAACACGTTGCTTGGTTTTAACTTACCGTTCGCACCTTACGACCAGGCTTTTAAAAGATGGAATTCTAAACAAAATGCTGAAGATTGTAAACGGCAAGTTTATCGGACGCTTGTAACCCGTTTGATAAAAACGGGTTAGGAGAATTGCCGAGGCGATAGGTTTATTCCATCTTCCATTCCCCTGGGAACACTGAAGGAATCTTCGATATCACCAGCAAAAAACAAAGAACCCCCGATGGTGCCTCCTTTCAGGAAGAATTTCAAAAACTTAGGAAATTTGCTCCCAAGGATCGTCTTTGTGTTTAGTGTTGACCGAAGAAGCCTTCTTCAGGTTTTCGTGGGAAAGCTTATAAAGGGACTCGAGTTCCGTGATCTGGGAATCGCGCACTGCATCTTTTTCAACGCGGCGAACCAAACGCCTCAGCGCTCCAATGCGAATACCAAGGTTTTCAATACAAAGCGTAGTCAGAAACCGAGCCAGAATATTGACATGAATCTCAATGTCCGCCAGACGGCTATCCGCCCGCACTCTGTTTTCCGCCACCTTACCCATTTCCTTTTTAAGGTCTGCGAGCTGCGCATAGAGAGAAAGGACTTCTTTCAATGCCCCTTCCGTTTTTTTGCTGGCGGGTTTGGCTTTTTTGGAATGTTTTTTCTTAAACATGGCGCTCATCTCACAAAAAGGAGTCTAACACATTTTTAGAAGCTTGGAGCAGGTAAGGACAAACATTTTCGTTCTACGACATGTTATCTGTTGTCCGGGATTTTTAGGAGCCGTTTCCAGAAAATCCCAACAAATCACACTCAGGATACAGACGCGTCAGGTATGCTAACGCGAACACCCGAAAGAAGATCGCCACCGGCAACATGACCATTCCGGTCACTACAATTGCGACCAGAACGAGCGCGATCGCCACAAGACTCCCGAGAATGATAAGTGGAAGCTTTAGGAGCGGAAGAGCTTTGAGCAAAACAATTCCGGGAATAGCCACAATACCGCCTGCAATCACTCCAGCGACCACTGCGAGAATGCCCACAATACCCTGAATGATTATGGCAAGGATCCAGAAACCGAAAATCACGAAGAGGTATTGAAACACTTTTCCAAAAGCAAACGTATCCGCCTCCAGAAATTTGTTCATGGCGCTCAATGCCGGAATCTTTTCGCAATACATGACCGGCAACACAAAGTCGCGCATCACAATTCCGAAAAAGATCATGCCTAAAAGAATCACTGGCAACAGGAGCCCGGCGAAGATCCCGAGTGCGACACTCAAGGCCACATGTCCTTTTGCAATCCCCAAAAGACCCAACCCGATCAGCCCCACGAGCAAAAAAATGACCAGCATGATTCCTAAAAAAGCCAATATCCATCTAAAATAAGAATTTCCGGCTTCTTTGTGCTTTTTAAAAGCTTCTCGGATCGCGGGCTTCCGCGTCACAATAGCATCCAGAAGCACAAAATTGAAGCGGCTTGAAAGCCATAGGAAAAACAGCGCAAGTGCCACGAAACCGGCTCCGAGAACAATCATTCCAGCCATAATCAATGCGGACACGACGGGACTGGTCTTGCGTTTCAAATGTTCCGTTTTTGTCATAAGCTTCATGACAGGATTCGCATTGGGACTGAAAGAAAGGGATTTTATCCCCCTCTGCGGCGGCACTTGAACCTGTTTCGTAGAAAGGCTCGGAGTTCCAGCGGACGGCGGGATCCCGACCGAAGAGGCCTGAAGCATCTTTGCCACTCTTTGAGGTAACATCCTTGGAGAAAATTTTGGCGTAGTGATCTTTTGAGGTACAAAAAGGGGGCCGGCTGGTTTTGTAAAAGCTTTAAAATTCGCGCTGAATCCCTGGATGGCTACGCCTGCGAGCCACACGATAATCAGGATCTTGAACCAGCGCTTGAAATTGAACGGGAAAAGGATTTCCCGGCTTTTCGCCCAGGAAAATACGATCATATTTCTGATCGTTGGAGCATTGTTCATGTTTTATCCCCCCCTCCCCTTAAATAAAGATTCTCCTCCGCGGTCGCCCACGGAGGAGAATCTTCAAAGCTTAATAAAACCCTGACAGATATTAGACTTCAATGACCTGCGTTTTGGCCCAATTGTCTGCGAGGCGATGCCCCTTGGCGATCAGCATCACAATCTCGACGATATACCCGACCACAAGCACGAATGGAATGATCAGGAGAATGTTCCGGATTAAAGCTTGGAGCCACGTAACTTTCTCCCCTGTAAGGCTGACGATCTTTATCTTGACCATCACCCGTCCCGGAGAATAGACCGCGTCACGGAACACCAACCAAACGATATTGACGATCACAAGTACGATGCTGCGCACTATGTCCGGGGCCGCCAAAAGAACCAAACCAATCACGATCCCAAGAACAATAGGAATAACAACCAGGTCGATCAGACCCGCCGCGAACCTCTTCCCCTTACTTGCCGGTACCAATCCTTCCATTTCTGACTCCTTTCGTTTAAAAGATCTTTTCCTTTAACAAGACATGGTCTCCATCACAAGACTCCGTACATGTGAAACTCTATAGAGGAAATACCCGTCTGTCAAAACCTTTTTCCCGCCACGACCTTATTTGGTAACGACCTGCCTGCGCCAAAGCTTAACAGGGCAAGGTATATCTCCCATCCTGGATTCTCCGGATTTTCTTCGCCAATTCCAGCTGAAGCAAAAGCGAGGGTAATCTCGAGAGCTCGAGGCCTGTGGATTCGAGGATTTCGTCCTGCGACAGCGGCCCCTCTTCTTTCAAAAGTTCTTCAATGACGCCGCGTTCCTCCCCGGGAACAAAAGGGCTGGATGTCTTTTTCTCATTGGGAATGATGACAACAGGCGCTTCCCTGTCCTGCTGTTGGCAGGACAGGGGCGAAGAAACCTGCCGTCTTTCTGGAGTAACGGATTGTTCGGCGAGAGTTAGCTCGAAGTTATTTTCCAATTTCAGCCGGTTGGCCAAAATGAGCAAAATATCCTCCGGCGTTTCCACGAGGCAGGCGCCTTCCTTGATGAGTTGATGTGTCCCGCGTGAAGTCAATTGATCCACCGGCCCGGGGAGCGCAAAAACCTCGCGTCCCTGTTCAACCGCCTGATGCGCCGTGATCAAAGATCCGCTTCGGGAGTGGGCTTCAACCACGAGAGTGGCATAGGAGAGCCCCGAAAGGATCCTGTTCCGGCGAGGAAAATTCTCCGGTAACGGTAATGTTCCCAGGGGATATTCGCTCAAGACCACCCCCCGCTCCTCGATCCTCCCGAAGAGATCTTCGTGTTCTTTCGGATAGATTACATCGAGACCGCAACCCATCACCGCAATCGTGCGACCGTAAGAAACGTGAAGCGCACCGTCGTGCGCAGCCTGGTCGATCCCGCGCGCTAAGCCGGAGATGATTGTGAGCCCTCTTGCAGCCAGTTCCCGGGCGAAGCGCTTCGCCTGTGTACGACCATAGAAACTCGGATGCCGCGTTCCCACGATAGCGATGGCATTCCGGTCATTCTCGAGCAAGGTTCCTTTTTTATAAAGAAGAAGCGGCGGATCTGTGATTTCTTTCAGAATAGCCGGATAATCTCTGCCGGAGTAGAACAGAAAATTGATTCCTTTTTGAGCACAAAGCTCGATTTCTTTTTCCGCATTAAAGAGCGGCGCTTTTCCCGAAACCGGAAGTTCCTTCTGCAGATCCCCGGATTCCATAAGCTCCACAATTTCCTGCGCGCTTTTCCCCTCTGAAAGAAGCGCCACGGTTTTACGCCTGCCTTCAATACGAAACTGATTCAAGGTTAAGAAGGCCCGGATCTCTTCTTTATCAGCGGAGGTCATGAATGGGATCCTTTCACCTGCCAAGGGATAGGACAGCTTTGTTTTTTCATGAGGAAGCATAATCGAGCATTAATTTAAAATCAATATTTATTTAATTTAAATAAACTTCAAGAAAAGACGCCTTTTGAAAAGGTTGGACCTGAAACTGAGATGGATTTATTTCGCGCCGGCGAGGCGAAGAATTTTGTGAATATTTTCCTGGGGAATATTTTTTTCGACTGTGACCTTACCGATTCGCCGCGGAAGGACAAAACGCAAGGCCCCCTTGTTTTTCTTCTTGTCCGTCATCATAGCTTTCAAGATCGCGGCCTTTTTCAGGTTGAATTTCTTGACCGAAACGGGCAATTTCAGGGAAATGAGAAGTTTCATCTGACGCCACGGGAATTCCTGCGAACAAAACCCGAGGTCCGCAGCAAGCTGCGCCGCCATCATCATCCCGATCGCGACCGCTTCCCCGTGCACCAAACCTCTATAACCCAGCGCCCCTTCAATCCCATGCGCAAAGGTATGCCCGTAGTTAAGGATCGCACGTTCCCCTTTTGTCTCGAACTCATCGCAGCTCACAACCCGGACTTTGATCTTTGCGCAAGCGAGAACGACCTTTTCGATCGCCCCAAGATCTTTTTGCAATATCTTCTTGCCGTTTTTCTCCAGAAAATCGAAAAGAACGGGATCGCGGATCACGCCGTATTTTACAACCTCCCCCAAAGAAGCGCAAAGTTCCCGCTGCGGAAGCGAGTGAAGCGCGCTCACATCGGAGATCACAAGGGCCGGAGGCCAGAAAGCCCCCACGAGATTTTTTCCCTCCTTGAGATCGATCGCGGTTTTCCCTCCGATTGCACTGTCCACCTGCGCGAGCAAGGTCGTCGCAATATTCACGTAACGGATCCCTCGCAGATAGACCGAAGCCACAAATCCCGCGAGGTCGCTCACCACACCTCCTCCCACGGCCACAATCCCGTCCCTGCGTTCAAATCCTTTAGCAAGAAGGTCGTGGGAGAGCCGGAAGAGTTCGGCTCCGGATTTTGCAATCTCACCGTCCGGAAGCATATGGGAAAAGACTTCAAAACCCTTTTTGGAAAGCGACAAGGCGATCGTCTTCAGATAAGGCGTCAGGTTCTTCTGAGAAACGATCATAAGTTTTGTTCCGGGCATAAAAATACCGGACACCAGCGTTCCGGTCCCGGGCAACAGTCCCGAACCGACACAGATCCTGTAATTTCCCTTCAGGCTTTTTACCTGTATTGCTTTCATGCTCTGGATCTCAACATTTCTTGGATCTCGACTGCAACATCTCCGGCGATCTTACCGTCCGTCAGCACCGAAAAATGGCTGGCTTTCTCATAGAAGATCCCCCGATTGCTTAATATCTTCCGGAGCGCACCGAAAGGATCGGGCTTGTCAAGAAGCGGACGGTCCTTGGAATACCGGACCCTCTGCCACAGGGATTCCGCAGAAGCTTTTAGCAGCACGACCTTTCCGGTCTTTTTCATGCACTGCACATTCTCTTCACACAGCACAATACCCCCGCCCGTCGCGATCACTTGCCCGTTTTGCTTCGAAAAATACTCCAGGACCGACGACTCCACATCGCGGAAATAAGTTTCGCCGGACCCCGCGAATATCTCGGGGATGGAACGCTCTTCTCTGGCCTGGATCTCGGCGTCCAGATCCACGAAAACGTAACTGAGCAGATCCGCCAGGACTTTTCCAGTTACGGTCTTGCCGGAACCCATCATACCGATCAGATAAACATTGTCAGACACGGATATGTTTTAAATAACCTTCGTAATTACGGCGGATCTCTGCCAGGGAATCGCCGCCGAATTTTTCGAGAAAGGCATCCGCGAGTGTATACGCCACAAGTGCTTCCCCGATCACACTTCCGGCCGGCACCGCGCAGGCATCACTGCGCTCAAAATCCGCTTTCTCCACTTTCTTCGTTTTCATGTTCACCGACGCGAGAGGTCTCGCAAGTGTCGAGATCGGCTTCATCGTGAGACGGACCACGAGATCCGCCCCGTTCGTCATCCCTCCCTCAAATCCCCCGGCATGATTCGTCTTGTGAAAATAGCCGCGGACCTTCCCAAAAAAGATCTCGTCATGCGCCCCAGATCCCGGGATTCCGGCCAGTTTCACCCCATCCCCGATCTCAACCGCTTTTGCGGATTGCTGGCTCATAAGGATCATGGCAATCCGCGCATCAAGCTTTCTTTCAAAATGAACATAGGAGCCCAATCCGATCGGCAGGCCCGTCGCACGGACCTCATATTTCCCACCGAGTGAATCTCCATCCTTTATAGCTTTTGCGATCACCTGCATCATGGCCTTTTCGGTCTTTCGGCAAACGCACCGTACGGGCGAGTCCTTGGCACCTTTTCGAATTTCCTCAACCGTAATGTCCCGTTCAGGAAGCGAGGCGCTCCCGATCTGGACCACGTGAGCAGCAACTTCGATACCGAATGCCTTGAGTAAAAGCTTGCAAGCCGCCCCTACCGCAACACGCATGGAGGTCTCACGCGCGCTCGAACGCTCCAGAACCGCGCGGATCCCCTGATTGTATTTGAGAGATCCCGCAAGATCCGCAT
>Ga0265297_10004341_pt1 | contig 23398 bp, 22 predicted proteins | sample Munlanlwell13791_FD_192502 | JGI IMG/M metagenome (GOLD analysis project Ga0265297, IMG submission 192502) | Leachate microbial communities from a municipal landfill in Southern Ontario, Canada - Leachate well 137-91 | ecosystem: Engineered > Solid waste > Landfill > Unclassified | place... | reverse complement strand
AATGCCCGCGGATGGTATTCCGCCTCTTGCTCATAATGGAATTTACTTTTGGCGTACATTTTAAGCTTGGCGTTAGGATACCAGCCGCCATGCCTGATCCAGTAGTCGCCGATAAAATTCCTGTGCGGTATGTTATACCCGGCGAACCTCGGGCCTGCCCGGAATATTTCGATAATCTCATCTCGCAATTCAGGAGTAACGCGCTCGTCAGAATCAAGGCTCAAGATATAATCAAACTTGGCCAAAGAATACGCGTAGTTCCTGTGCGTGCCTTCCTTCTCCCACTTCTTGACATAAACCCTGTCCGTATATTTTCTAACGGCCTCGAGCGTCTTATCCGTGCTGGTATCATCAACAACTACAATCTCGCCCGCCCATCCATAAACGCTTTTAAGGCAAGCATCAATAATCGCTTCGCTGTTTTTAGTCAGGACCACTACCGTCAAATTAATCTTTTCCATAAATATGCTCCTTAAAATAGAGGCAGCAACCTATTATCTTGTATCAAAAATAACCCCGGTCTCTATTTAACAATCTCCTTCACGGATTGAACTATATAGTTTTTTTCTTCTGCGGTAAGTTCAGGATAAATAGGCAAAGCCAGGATTTGATACGCTGCCCTCTCCGCTTCCGGGAAGTCGCCCCTGCGGTAGCCTAAATAGCCGAAACACTTCTGCAAATGTAGCGGCACAGGGTAAAAAACGCGCGAATCAATCCTCTTGCGGCGCAAATACGCCAATAGCCTTTTGTTTGAACCTTCCATCCGCAAGACATACTGGTGATAAATATGCTTGTTGTAAACAGCAACGAAGGGCGTAATGATATTCGTCCCCTCGAAAGAACGGTTATAATAAAGGGCTATCTTGTTCCTCTTTGAATTCCAGGAATCAAGGTATTTGAGCTTGCAATTTAACACCGCTGCCTGGATGCCATCCATCCTGTTATTGCTTCCAAGCATCACGTGATAATACCTGTCTTTATTCCCCTGGTTCCTCAATATGAGTATCTTCTCGGCAATTTGTTTCTTGTTGGTTATAACCATTCCGGCGTCGCCAAAAGCGCCGAGGTTCTTCCCGGGGTAAAAGCTTACCGTGCCGCAATCCCCGAGGGTGCCGGCCTTATTGCCTTTATATTCTGCCCCGAACGCCTGGGCAGCATCCTCTATAACCATGAGTCCAAGCTTCCTGGCCACCTTAATGATGCCATCCATATCCGCGCACTGCCCGTAAAGATGCACCGGGATGACCGCTTTAATCCTGATGCGCCGGTTTTTCCTAAAAATCCTCTCTGCCTCGGCAGCGGTCAGACAATATGTCCTGGGGTCAATATCGGCAAACACCGGAACTGCGCCTATAGCAGAAATTGCTCCGGCAGTAGCAAAATATGTAAATGCGGGGCAGATCACCCCCTCGCCTGGCTTAACGCCTAATGCAAGCAAAGCCAGCCTTATGGCATCGGTGCCGTTGGAGACGCCCATAGCAAACCGCACCCGGCAATATTTTTCTACGGCCTTCTCGAACGCCTCAACTTCACTACCCAGGATAAAATCGCTCTTTTTAATTACCCTTTTTATGGCAGAGTCTATCTCCCTGCGGATAGGGGCAATCTGTTTCGCGATGTCCAATGCCGGAATCTTACGCATCAACGTTAACCTTTCCCAATAATCTTCCCGCCGCATCAAATGCCTCCTGGACGCTTATGTCCTTAAGGCACCGGTTATCACCGGAGCAGACAGCAAGCCTAAAATTATTATAGCAAGGGCTGCATCCCGGGGACTTTCTTAAAACAATATGCCGCTTATTGCCACTGGGGTAAGGGCCATAAGCGAGAGGATCAACCGGCCCGAACAATGAAACGGTCTTTATCCCGAGCGCTGCTGCCATGTGCAGCGGGCCGCCGTCATTGGCGACCAAAAGAGCCAGTTTTGCAATAACGGCTGCCAACCCTCCCAGGCTTGTCTTGCCGGTTAAATCTATTACGCAATTGCCTGCCGCTGCTTTGACTTTCGCCGCAACAGGCCTATCGGCATCGTCGCCAAGCAATAGCACCTTGACTGCCGCTTTCAGATTTAGCATCTCCGCCAATTTAGCAAAGCTTTCAGGAGGCCATTGCTTGCGGGTTGCCTCTTTTCCCCAGCTCGCGCCTCCTCCTATTGCCAGGCCGACAATCGAATCGCCTTCTTTTATGCCCGATGCCAGCAAGAGCCTGCGGGCACCGCCTTCTTCTGCCTGCGGCACTGCAAGTTTAATTTCTCCGCTTTTAGGTATTATATCCAGAAACCCCAGCAAATCCAGATAATATTCAATTACATGTTTACCGCAGTAGCCTGTCAGGTTAATCTTATCGGTAAGAAACCTGCCGCGGCCCTTATAATTAAAACCTATGCGCCTTTTGATGCCGGTTGTCTTCGCAATCAAGCTATAGCGGTGATCCAGGGAAAAATCCAGCGCTACGTCAAAACGAAATCTCCTGAGCTCTGACCATAACGCCAAGGAGCGGCGGATGCTTTCCAGCCTGGAACGCCTGGCTATCCTTTTGGCGTCCCCCCGCGAAAAAGCGAATACCCTGTCAATAAGAGGCTGCCCTTCCAGCAGAGGCCCCACGCGCTCATTGCACCAGTAACCCAGAAAAGAATCCGGATAAGCAATCTTTATCTGGCTGATTAACGCCGTAGTAAAAAGGACGTCTCCGATACCAAACGGGTTTATAAAAATGACCCTTTTCACAGATATTTCTCTAACTTTCTGCGCTTCAGCAGCTGCGTGAGCTTCCTGACATCCTGGGTATTGTCCTTGTGGCAAACCAACAGTGCGTCGTCACTGTCAACCACGATGATATCCTTAAGCCCGAGCGTAGCAATCAGCCGTTTTCCCGCCCAAACTAAAACATTCCTGCTTCCAATGTCAAGGCAATTGCCGCGCAGGACGTTTCCATTCCGGTCGCAAGACATAACCTCCCGCATTGCCAGCCAACTGCCCAAATCCGTCCATCTGTAATCAGAAGGCAGGACCGCTGCCCGCGATGTCTTCTCCATTATGCCGCAATCTATAGAAAAGGAACCAAACCCTGCCCACGCCTTTTTTACATCTTCGTAGTTATTAATCCTGGCTAATAACCTGTATGCCTGCGGCAGAATCCTTTTGATTTCCCGCAGCATAACATCGGCCTTGAAAATAAACATCCCGCTATTCCAATAATATTTTTTATCCCTGCAGAACTTCCTGGCTGTTTCAAGGGGCGGCTTTTCAATAAACCTCTCCACCTTAAAACAACTCCCCCCTAGAATACCCCTTAGCCTCCGGCCCCTCTTGATATAGCCGTATCCGGTTTCCGGGCGAAGAGGCCTAATCCCCATCGTAACAATATAGCCTCTTTCGGCAACAGAAAAAGCCCTTAATGCCGCCCTCCTGAAAAGAGCAGACCCTTTAATAAAATGGTCGCAGGGTAAAACCGCTATAACCGCATCTTTATCGCGTGAATAAATTTTACTTGTCAAAAAGGCGATAGGGGCAAAGGTGTTTTTAGCATGCGGCTCAAGAAAGATATTTTCTTCCTTGACGCCGAGACCCCGGAGATACCCTCTGCCGCCATTCTTCTGCAGGGCATTGGCAGCCAGATAAACATTGCCTACCCCCACAAGGGAAGCCGCACGCTCAAGCGCCTCCGTAATCATAGGCCTCTTAGAGCAAACCCTCAGGAACTGTTTAGGCCTGGACCGCCTGCTTAAAGGCCAGAAACGGCTACCGCTGCCTCCCGCAAGGATTATCGCATATTTCATTTTTAAGCATCTCCTCTGCTTTACTGTAGACTTCCTCCACCCCTATTTCGCGTAGGCTGGACTTTTCCACTACGGCGTGCCCTGCGCCCCACGGACCCCATCTGCGCGCCCCTTTAGCAACAATCCCCGTGCCGAAGATTGCTAATGCCGGAGTCCCCACTGCGGCAGCCAGATGCACGGGGCCGCTGTCACCGGAGATCAAGAGGCTGCACCTCTTTAAGACCGACGCCAGCTCCTTCAGGCTTGTCTTGCCGGTAAGACTTATGAATCCGCCGGCTTCATTATTGAAAATCCCGGCGCTTTTAGCCAACTCTTCCTTCCCGCCTATTGCCACTACCCTGACATTCGGCAAAAGAGACAACCTTGCTGCCAGGGAACGGAAATTTTCCAGCGGCCATTGCTTTAAAGGATCGCTGGTCCAGGGATGGATTGCTACCAAAATAAGTCCGCCCCCTAAGGAATCGGCCTGCGCAAAGACAGATGGCGTATCGCTGTTTATGTTTAATGATATGCTGCGATCAGGCGTATTTGCCCCTGCCAATGCGGCTAATTCTAAATTATACTCTACCTCGTGCTTGAGGCCTAAGTATTTCCTGTCAGGCATCTTCTGCGTCAGCAATATGCCCCATTTACGGTTATACCCTACCCTCCTGGGTATGCCCGCCAAAAAAGAAATCAGGTTAAATTCCTTGGAAGGATTAAATACCACGCAGAGGTCGAAACGCGCATCCTTAAGGCGCCGGCTGAACTTCAGGAGGTCCCCAAAGCGGTGCCTCTGGCCCTCCCATGTTAACACTTCGTCTACAAAATCTATGGCTTCGGCAAGTTCGCTCACATAAGGATTAACCACCAAAGACAGTCTTGAGCCCGGATAAGATTCCTTTAAGGCGCGGAAGGCGGGAATATTCAGAAGAAATTCTCCGAAACGGTCATTTCTTACCGCTAAGATATTTTTTATAGCCATGGGTAGGTTATGCGCTTACCTGCGGGCTTTAACTATAACGCCCGGCAGGGTCGTCAAGAGACCGCTCTTAATCTTATAGAACAGCAATTTGCCGATATGGCAAAAATATAATGCAGTTTCTCTTAACCCGAATTTGCTCCTGCCTTTGGCCCTGCTCATAAAAGTAAACGGGACCTCGCAGACAGAGTTAATCCCGGATTTAACAAATATCTCCAGCCCGATTTTAAATCCGACGGGCGCCAGGCGGGCCATGCCCAGCCTGCTTTTTCTAACACAGAAGAATCCCGAGGTGTTATCCCTTATTCCCGTAACAACCCTACCCACACAGCAAGCAAAACGCGAAATGATCCTTCTGCTAAGGCGCTCCCGGCTGCTGCCGCCTTTTACATAGCGGCTTGCTATTGCCAGATCATATCCTTCTCTTATCTTGTTAACCAAAAACGGGATAAGCTCAGGGGGATGATTTCCATCGCCATCCATTACAACGATAACGTCTCCCCTGGATTCTCTTATGCCGTCTAAGACTGAAAGGGAAAGGCTCCTTTTAGGAGCGCGTCTCTGGATAACCCTTCCGCGGCCTCTCAACGCAAGCGCAGCCGCTGCGGCTGTGCGGTCGGGCGAGGCATCATCAACAATAAGAATCTCATATTCTGCCTCTGACGGGAGGAGGCTCGCCACTGTACGGTCAACGGTAGCAGCGATATTCTCTGCCTCATTATATGTCGGTATCACGACTGAAACAAAGCTGACCCCGGCCATTAAAACAAGGTATAGATAAAAGGCGCTACCGCTGAAGACTGGGTAAAGAACATCAAAAGCCCCAATAAAAGCAACACTACTATGATAGGCGTCAACCACCATTTCTTGCGCACTTTCATAAAATCCCAGAATTCCCTCAGTATGGACATTCTACGCTCCCCCTTATTTTTGCTTTGCCTTAAGCGCCGATAGCGCTATCCTTCAACCTCGGCAGCGCCAAGGAAACCCCTATCAGGTACCAAAATACCATCGCCACTCTTGAATAATAAAGGCTGGTCTCTGTCAGGCCGTTGATTAAAAAAGCAAGCAGGCAGGCGGATAAAGATAAAGCCGCCACATTCAAATACCCATCCTTTAGCATTCGGCCGGCCTTAAGGACCTGCCTGAAAACCCGTAACAAAAATAACAAAAATGCAAACAGGCCCAACAGGCCTATTTCGCCCGCCATCTGCAGGTATATATTATGCGCATATATCGTATCCGGCGTATGCGCATATTTCTCGGCTTCTACGGTCTTATATTTTCCGTAGTTTCTGGAAAATGTATTTACGCCCACTCCGATAAAAGGATGGTGCTTGATCATGTTTAAGGTATTGTTATAAATGCTGATTCTATCCTGGTTAAGCATGAACACTAAGGGGTTATAATTAACGTCTTTTGCCCACTGCTTTATATTTCTGGGCATCAAAAAAGGAGAAATTACGAGAGCCCCTATCAGGAGCGACGCAGCCAGGACCTTCCTTTTTGCAAAACACAAGTACAATATCGCCAGGTAAACCGCCAGCCCTGCTCCTCTGGATAAAGTCAGGCAGATGCCAACCAGCCCCAGGCCGCCTGATAAAGCCGCCAGCAACCTGTTCCTGCCTCTGAAATAAAAAAATGTAAACCCTAATATAAACGGCACGAGCGCCGTCAGGTAAATCCCGAAGACATTCGGATTAGGGAAAGCGGCGGTGGGCCTGGGAAGGCCTATCGCCGACTGGATTGCATTATGCCTTATAAAATCATATCCGAATGCCATCTGCCATAATGCGTCTATGGAAGCCAGGGAGACGCCCGCGCAGATAGAGACAAATATCCTTTGCAGATGTTTCTTATCTCTGACTTCTTCGCTGCATACCAAGAATACCAGCAGGTATTTGAGGAGTTTCGTGATACCGTGCAGGCTCGCATCGTAACTTACGGAATTAACCATTGAAATCAGCGAAGCAAACAGGAACAGCCCGAAGAAAAGCAAAGCATTCCGGTCGGTTGAAAACGGCCGCCGGACGGCCAATCTCTTGATTATGAATAAAACGCTAAAAATACCTATAAAAGCATTAGCAAGGCCGGGAGCGATAGCCACCGAAAACGGCATAATCACAATCGCCCAATAAATCACGGGGTCTAAAATCCGGGTTATCTTCACCTTTTTCAACCTCCTAATCTGTATTTGAGCATCGCAAAGATTGCCTGAAAAGCATCGCCAAATCTGATTTTCTTGCCTTCTCTGTAAGAGCGCGGACGGTAAGAAGCATGGGCCTCCTTGATCCTAAGCCCCCTCCTTAAGGCCTTGCAGATAATCTCAACGTCAATATCAAAACTCGCTGCCTTAAGCCCCAGGGAATTAAACACCTCCCTGCGCGCCAGCTTATAACAGGTTGCATAATCGTTGAGGTCTGCGCCAAAGAGAAAATTCAAGGCAAACGTCAAAAACCTGTTCCCTGCCCTATGCATCAATAGCCCGTGATACCCCTTAAAAAAACGGGCCCCTAAAACCAAATCCGCTTCCCCGTTTTTAATTGCCTCAAATAAGGCCAGGTAATCATTAGGGTCATACTCGAGGTCTGCGTCCTGGGTAATAACATATTCACCGCTGGCATTGCTTAAGCCGGTCATAAAAGAAGCTCCCTTGCCGCGATTAGTGCTATGATAGATAATCTTCAGGTTATCATAACGCAAATCCCTTAATATTTCGTGAGTGCCGTCGGTAGAACTATTGTCAACGATGATAATCTCCTTGTCTATATTGACACAGCGGACCTTCTCGATTATCTGCCTTATCGTGTTCTCCTCGTTATAGACCGGAACAATTACCGACAGTAGCGGCATAGCCAATCCTCGTACCATCTATAGGTTATCTCTAATCCCTTCCTAAGCGAATAGCGGGGTTTCCATCCTAAAACCTTTTTTGCCTTGGCGCTGGAAAGATACTGCCTGTCAATCTCGCCCTTTAACTTTGCCTTGCTTAAAACTCTTGGGTTTAGCCTGGTATTGCCTGAAATAGCGAGGATCATCCTCGCCAGCCTAATTACGCTTACCGGCCTGCCGGTTCCGAAATTAAAAGCTTCCCCAAAGTTAATCTTTTTCTTCAACAAATTGGCGGCCAAGGTAAAATAAGCATCAACGATATCTTCTATAAAGGTGTAGTCCCTTAAGGGTGTGCCGTCGCTTCTTATGATTGGGTCATCGCCACGGATAGCCGCGCGGCATGTATCCGGTATGATCCTGGAAAAATTAAGATCGCCGGGCCCGTATATGTTGGCGCAACGGGTAACTGCTACCGGCAGCTTATAGGTATTAGCGTAAGTCCTGCTTAAGATATCCGCGCAGGACTTGGATGCATCATAAGGATGCAAAGCGGCTAATGACGCCTCTTCTTTATAGGGAAGGATTTTATGCTCCCCGTAGGCCTTATCGCTTGAGGCGACGACCATGGCTCCTACTCCAAAGACCCTGGCTGCCTCAAGCATATTCCAGGTCCCTTCAATATTGGTCCTGAAGGTACCGAGCGGCGATTTATTGGCTATCCCCACGATTGCCTGCGCCGCGATATGAAAACAAACATCAATCTTATTCTTTTTAAATATTCCGTTTATAAGCTTGGTATCAGAGAGGTCGCCATGATAAATCTTAACCTTCTCGCTCATCCCCTCAAGCTCAAATAATGAAAGGGGAATATCTTCTTTTATAAGCGTAATCACCTTGGATTGATATGCCAGAGATCTTTTTACCAGATGCGATCCCAGGAAACCGTTCGCACCCGTAACAAAAATTACTTTATTTTTCCAGATATTCATCATCTCTCCTTGCAGGTAAATACACCGCCATGCCGCTCAATACCCTATGTCGATGGGCCCTATATCTTCCAGGCTGCCCTGCCTCTCTTCCAGAGGTTATTCAATTCAAGGTTATCCTTATAGGTATCCATGCACCTCCAGAAGCCAAGGTGCTTAAAGGCATTGAGCTGTTTGTTTTTTAAGATCCGGCTGAAGCTGTCTTTTTCAAGTATATCATCATCCTTAAGATAGCGGAAAATATTTCTGTTAAATACGAAAAAACCCCCGTTTATCCAGTGGTCGAGGATGGGCTTCTCTTCAAAATGCGTAACTGCCTGGGTGCGCGGGTTAACCCCTACGATGCCGAATTGAGAAAAAGGCCTGGTTACGGTAATAGTGGCGCTTTTATTATGCCTCAGGTGAAATTCAACGAGCTTCTTAATATTGATATCCGCAACCCCGTCACCGTAAGTAGCGAGAAAATAATCTTCCTTGATGAAACTCTTTATTCTTTTAATCCTGCCTCCGGTATTGGTATCCTCTCCCGTCTCCGCGAATACTATTTTCCATTTGTTAGATTCCGAAAAATACCCCCTTATCTTTTCTCCCTTATACCCGAGGCATAATATAAACTCATTAAATCCGTAATGGGAGTAGATGTTCATGATATGCCAAAGAATCGGCTTCCCGCCTATCGGGAACAAAACCTTGGGCAATTCGTCTCCGCCCATTCTCGTGCCTCTTCCGCCGCATAATATTACTGTTTTAATTTTCTGCATTTTTATAGCAAATAAGCCGCCAGCTCTTCGGACGGGTCAGCATCCTCGGCAATATCGTAAACCATAACAAGAATCTCTCAAGCTTTTGGTGCCTCTTTAAAAAATATGCCAATCTCAATTTAAAATCAACCTTAGCCCCTCTGTTCCTGCGTCTAGTGACGTAGTCAGCGGCCAGGGATAAAAATTCTACCCTGGCATTCTTGAATCCTCCGCCGCGGGCGGCCTTGTTCCATTCAATCAATGTATAAGCGGTATCGCCGTAGCCCTTTTCCTCCATCTCTTTATAAACAGGGTGTATTCTCTCCAATACTCCCCGTGAGGTCTCATTAATCAGAACCAGCCTCCCTCCCGGCTTTAAAACACGGTAAATCTCGCTAAAAACTTTCTTTAGATTCTTGCTGTGGTGCAAGACAGCAGCGGCGAACACCATATCAAAGGTATTATCAACAAATGGAATATTATGCATATCCGAAAACATACGATCATAATATGCCTCCCCCACAAAAAGCCCTGAGACCTTTAAATAATTGCTTATATCCGTTGCCACGACACTACATCCTTTTTGGGCGAATTTAAAAGAGGCGTATGAAAAAGAGGCCCCAATCTCCAATATTTTTTCTCTTCCCGTGAGGCGCAAATGATCCAGGGTAGAATAAAATCTGTCCGAGGCTTCCGCTATAGTCTGGAAGCTTCCCCCTCTTTTAAAAAAATACGAGCCATCCCCTTCGGGCAAAGCAAGGAATACATCGCTGAATTTCCGGATGCTTTCGGAATTTATCTTGTATTTATTACCATCCTTATCTTTTATATAATCATCCGCATCCATCGCGTTCCTCTCGCGGGATATGGCCTTGTTCATATCGCCGAGAAAATTAACGATCCCATTTTCAATCTTATAGGATGCCCCGCATTTATTACACTTGAGCGTTCCATTGATTATCTCAATCAAATCAGACTCGTCTCCCGCTAAGGAAAATGAATTACCTTTACAATCCTGGCTGATACACATTAGACTAACTAAAAGTGGTTTTCTCATATACGCCTACATATGCATAAAACCGTTATTTCTGCATATCCCGCAGATTGTGGCCGCCTTACGCCTCCGGTTGATTATTTCTTTACGCGCCTCTATATATTTTTCGTTATTCCATATCTTAACAATAGAATCTTTGGTTACATCTCCAAAATTGAAATCATCGCCGTAAACAGCGCAACAGGGAAAAACCTTACCATCCCAATTTATAGATATTTCTTGCCAGGGTTTACGGCAAGTTTTGATGGGTTTCTTAGTAGCTAAGCCTTCTTTATCGTAAGCGCTGTAATCAGGATTATCAGGTATCCACTCCTTATCCTTGGCGATTGCCTCTTTATGCGGTTTTAATATCTCATCTTTCATCGAGGTACGCATCAATCCTACACGGAATTCAACCCCGATCTCTTCTGCCATTTTCCTCGCTTGATCAACCATTGTTTCATTATGTTTAAAAACAATAAAATTCCAAACCAATTTTGATTGTAATTCCCGTTTCTCATTAATATCTGCCAGGTATTTCATATTTGCGATGACCAATCCAAAATCTCCTCCCCTCCGATAACGCGCATAAGAACTCTGGTCTATCCCATCGCAGGAAATGATAACCTCATCTATCCCGGAGCCGATAAAATCGGCAAGCAGTTCATTGTTGCGCACGTTCAAATTTGTACTAGTTGCGATTCTCACTTTACTGCTCTTTTTCTTAGCGTATCTTATAATGTCAACCAATTCCTTATTTAAAAACGGTTCGCCCCAACTATAAATATTCATTGATTCTATTGAATAAAATAATTGATCAAAGATAACTTTGAAGACCCCGAGATTCATAAGCCCCTTAGATAAACTTTTATCTCCGCTTCCGGTCGGGCACAAAGGACAATGCAAATTGCAAATGTTCCCCGGTTCAATATTCAAAATATAAGGCAGTACCGGCAGCTCGACGATTCCGAGCAACTTAAATAATTTTGCTTTTCTTTTTCTACTTAGGACCATCGCCGTTTCCAATCACAAAAATAAATTCAACCAGATTTTCTTCAGAATAAAATTCAAAAAATATATAAATTATATGCGATGTCTATCGCTCAGGAATTTCTCCAGGAAACAATAAAGTATAATAAAAAGATACCTGCCCCCCAACTCCTTAATTTTAAATTTTGAAATTCCTTTTTCCCTGTTCATCCAGGAGGTAGGGATAACGCAATAACTGTATCCTCTTATGATTGCCTTTAACGGCATCTCGACAGTCAAGTCAAAATGACGGCTCAACAAAGGCTTAATGCCATCCAGAACTTTTCTTGTATATAATTTAAACGCATTGGTTACGTCGTTGTATCTGATTCCAAAGAGGAGCGCTATCAGCATATTCCCTAACCTGTTCAAAATAAACTTATGGACAGGATAATCGAACACCTTGGCCTCCGCTATAAATCTGGAACCAAAAATACAATCATAACCTTCCTGCATTTTTTTATAATACCTTACCAAATCCGCAGGGCTATCAGACATATCGGACATAACAATAGCCACACAATCGCCATTAAAGTTTTCTAACCCTTCCCTGACCGCAAAACCATAACCTTTTGGCGAAACGCTGTTAATATAATTTAAATCTTTTGCCTTGAGTTTGAGGCTTTTAAGAACCTCCTCCGTGTTATCCGTACTGTTATCATTAACAACCAATATTTCGTGCTCTATCTTATTAATTTCTAACTCGTTGCTAAAAGACAAGGCAGTCCTTTCAATATTTTGCGCTTCATTATGCACAGGGATTATTATGGACAGCTTCATTTTATCATATTGACAGAATTAAACAACTTTACTGCCAAAAAAATATCCGCGGAAAGGACTCTCTGCAAACCTTCCGGAGAACACGGGTGTTTTTATCCGAGTGATAACTTGTATATGTGCGCCAGTGAATTTTTAAATACCGGCTCAAACAATTCAGGATGCGCAGAGGCCCATTCATCCTCAATAGGAAATTTGTCGGCGTCGGGGGATTCCCTGTTTTCAAAAACCGGCTTAGCTACAAACAAATACTCAATCTTACCTCTCTTGAGGTTTCCTATCCAGGCCGAGGAATCCCTGGCTTGCCGATAGCGTCCGTCAGGATTATTATACGGAGTGATTTCCTTCTCGTTAACAGAAACATACTTTACGTTATTTTTAAGGGCGCTGCCGTACAAAGGATAAGCCTCCTGCCGCCCCGTATACGCAACCCTTGCCCCTTCTCCGGTTGCTTCATTAAGCGCCTTCCATCCTTTTCTCAAGTCAACCTGCCATTTCTCATTTTTGCTAAGGCTGGATACATAGCGATCGTATTCTTCGCTATTGTACTTATTATTCGAGTAAATCAGAAATGCGCAAGCTACAATAAAAACAACCAGGATGAATTTAATGAATTTTTTATTTTCGTAAAAACCTGATAGTTGTTCCTTGCAACCCAAGAGAAGCGCAAAGCATGCCGCAGAAAGCAGAAGAGATATAACCAATTCGTATCTATGCGCCATCTGAAAAGCGGCATAAAGGATAGATACAAAGGAGACGGTATAGAAATATTTCTCCCCGTGCGCAAACCTGGTCACAAATATAACGGCGGTTAAAAGGCCTAATCCTAAATATGGAAATAAATAACGTGTTACATATGCTCCGATAAAACCCTTGAATAAAATAAGCGCTATCAGTGGGGCAAGAAATAAGAACAAATACTCTCTGGAAGAAGCCATTCTCTTTTTTAAATAACCCCCGAATAACAGAGAAAGAAAGGTGCAGGGAAAAATTAAGAGAAACGACTGCGCGCCCAGGCCTTCCCTAAAAATCCTGCTCAAGCGAAAAGAATCATCGCTAAACAGCATTTTATACGAACTGCTATCGACAATCCCCTTGAAAATAGTCTTGCCAAATATCTTCAAATCTACGGGGAAGATTGGATCTCCCGTCAAGAAATAATTTTTTATATACATATATCCGCCGAATAAAACAACCATTGAAACAATAACGCCTACAAAACCGCAGAGCTTAAGAGGCGGAAGGCGACTCGTGCGTGTTTGAACGTAAAAGATATAAGATATAAACGGCAGCAACGCCACCAGCCAAATAACATTATTAAACTTGGTTCCGATAAAAAGCCCCAGCGAAATTCCAAAAAGGACGGCGTTTTTAAAAGTGAAGTTGAATTTAAGCAATAAAAGCGCAAAGATTACCAAAAGAAACAATACCATGCAAATAACATCAGTTTGAGCGGCTGTTTTAAGCTGTTTGAAGATGTTGGGGATGAGAAACAGGAGAAACCCGGCCAATAAGGCTGTTTTTTGGGCCAAGCCGTACTTTCTCAGAATGGAAAACACGGTCAGGATTCCTATAAAATAAAACGGCACTTGCCCTAGGTCCGCCAGGAATGCATTTCTTAACGGAAGCATGAGCCACAAAAAAAACAAATCGGCATTAATGGGGAAATAAGAAGGCGGGCTGAGCTCCAAGGATCCGGGGGTCATAACAGGTGACGAACTGAATATGAAAAAGGGCGTATTAAGACTTGCGCTTTTAATCCAGGAGGCAGGGAAAGCAAGGTGGTATATCAGGCTATCGGCGTCTAAGGGAGGATTTATCAAATTCTTATATAAGCTTACCAGGGCAAAAGAAGAAAAAATGGAAACGGCAAAAAGCAGCAACTTGCTATCAACGAAAGGTCTCAAATCGGGTTTTATCGGCAATGGGGTTGTCTTACGCAGAAAAAGCAATGAAACTATTAGTAGAATTATGATATGAGCTATAAATACATTAATAAAATACAACTTACCGATAATTCCTAAAAAATTGGCAACCAGAACAACCTGAGCAAAAAACAGCAAAAAAGATACCAGGATTGAATCGCTGTAGCGTTCTATGCGGAAGAATTCTTTCGCAAGCAGCCAGGAACTGGCAACTACAATTAAAACCTGTATTATTAAATATAGCATCGCACGGTTTTTTAACTAACTATCCTTGGCGAAGGAAGAGGGATAATGTATTTGCCTTTGTATCCTTTTTGTCTCAATTTGGGCATCAATTCATCCGCTATGTGCCAGGAGAGCAAAAGGGCATATTCAGGCTGTTCCTTAAAAAGCAGCGATTCTTCAAGTATCGGTATAAGGGTCCCGGGCATATATTTGCCGATTTTATGAGACCCTTTGATTTCCAGAACACAATCCAGGATTCCATCGTCGATCCCCGTATAATTTATCAACGTGCTCGCACGGGAAGGGGCACTTATCCCATAAACCCTCTCCTCCCTTTTCTTAATGTCATTGAGCAGGGAATTTAACCCTAATTTGGATAATACTATCCTCTCTTTGAACTTCAATAAACTCTCTTTGCTTAGAACAACCGGCCTTTCCTCTTCTAAAAGCTCTCCCACCGTGTCCTTGACCGAATAACACCCTTTTCTGGCAGCGTATACCCTGACAGACCCTCCATGCGTAGGTATGCGCCTGGCATGGAATATCTCCAATCCGTGCATCTCTAGAAGATACCGCAGGCTCTGCAGCGAATAATAACGCAGGTGTTCATGATAAATTGTGTCGTATTGCAACGTCTCTATCAAAGGCAAGAGGTAGTGGGACTCTGATATAAAAACCCCGTCCTCCGAGAGCAACCGCAGGATACACCTGGCAATCTCGCTGATGTTCTCTATATGGGCGAAGACATTTGTCGCAGTAATGACCTTTGCCTGCCCTTTTTCCCTTAGGATCCTCTCTGATACCTCCCGGTTAAAATAATCAATAATCGTAGGTATGCCCCTGTCAATGGCAATCTTACCGATCTCTTCAGGGGTAACCCCAAGCACCTTATGGCGGTCTTTGAAATTGCTCAAAAGGTTGCCGTCGTTTGAGCCGATGTCTATCACTAAATCTTCGGGCTTCAAATCAATCAGGCCCCTGCATTCTTTATATAACTCAGCGAAGTTTTCCCTCAATATCCTGGTGGTGCTGCTGGTATAGGGGTATTCTGAAGGGAATAAAATACCAGGGTCAACAATAAGGCCGAGTTGAACTAGGTGACAGCGTGGACAATATAACAATTGAGCCGGATAGCTGCTTTCTTCTTTCGGCCTCTCTCCTATGTTATGCATCTTATTTACCGGAGGAAGGTATCCTAAGAACAGGACCGGCTCCAGCTCCGGATTCCCGCAAACCTGGCAATCCCTCACGACAACGCTCGTTCCTGTCTTAAAAGCAATCTGCGCTGAATCGTTCAAAGTCGCCCTCCCTATTTTTATCAGTTTGGCCTCTTGTCTGAATTTTTATCATACCAATCAAGCGTAAGTTTTAACCCCTGACTGAAGGTAACCTTTGGTGCAAAGCCTAGCTTTTTGAGTTTCGAGATGTCGGGGCAGCGGCGCAGAGTCCCTCCTTCGGCGAGTTCACCCGGCACGATGACGACGTCTTTTCCGAAATGCCTCCCTATCTCAACGGCTACCCTCTCTATGGTTATCTCCTCCATCGTACCGATATGATAAACTCCGAGATGTTCTCCCTTTTTCATCACAATCATCAAGCCATCAATAAAGTCTTTTATAAAAATAAATGCCCGCGTCTCTTTTCCGGTACCCTGGATTGGTAGTTGGATCATTCTATCGTTTTTCCCCTGGCAGAGCGCCTTAACCTTCATGCCAAGCTGAGGGATAACGTGCTCCCACCCCATATCCGGGCCGTAAACGTTGTGCGGCCGGAATATAAGAACCTTATCAAAATGCTTCCGACCATAGTTTATTGCCATAAGCTCGCTGATTATCTTGCCCCCGCCATAAGAATAACGCGGATTGAGCGGATCAGGGATGCTTAAAGGTGCTGTTTCGTCCGTTGGGATTCTTGGCGGGGTTTGGTATACCTCGGAACTGGAAGCAAGTATTAATTCCCGCACCCCCTCCCCGATACAACCGTCAATGACATTGCTTATTCCCTTTACCCCGATCTCGAGCACCAATTCCGGCTTGCTATAGAAAAATTCCGTGCCATTCAGATAAGCAAGATGGCAGACAGCATCCACTCCCCTGCATGCCTCCTGGACAGACTTCAAATCGCGCACGTCCCCCTTGACTATCTCTACGCTGGATGCGAATTCTTTTAAACGGCCGGCATCGCCTCTTGAATCATTATCCAGTACCCTTACCCGGTTATTTTCTTCCAGTAAACGACGCACAACGGCACTTCCTATAAACCCCGTTCCCCCGGTTATTAAATATTTTTTCAATTGGCGCTCCTCATAGGTTAGCCGTTGCCTGCGGGACCCTGACCTGTGGCCTCTCGGATCTCCTTGAAACTGGAAGATGCTTAATACCCCAGACAAACCACCTTAAGTATTCCTTAACCCACGGCCACAATAAAAACGTGGATTTCCCGCCGTATAAACGGTCTATGGAAATAATCGGCACCTCTCCTAACCTGAATCCTTTATCTTGCGCTTTCACTGCCAGCTCGAAAATAAAAGCCCAGCCTACCGGCCTCGATTCCAGCGGTATCTCTTCAAAAACACTTCTCTTGAACATTTTGATTCCGGTAGTAGCATCGGTAAATACGGAACCGGAAAAAAGACATAGCAATTTATTGGCGAGCCGGGAAAGGAACCCTCCGATTAAAGAACCCCCCAGGCGCCTTCCGCCGTAGGCATACCTGGTGCAACTGACCAGGTCGCACCCTTGGTTCAAGAGCGCAGTCATATCCTCGATAGCCAATACCGGGCCGACCTCATCGGCTGCAAAGATTAAAATGTAATCCCCCGTAGATGACCTTACCCCTGCCGTAACCGCATTGATTACCCCTCTGCCAAGGTTATTGTACACAAGCCTTACGTTAGGATAAGTTCCTTCAATGCTTTTTACCGCCGGTATGGTATTATCATCCCAAGAGTCATGAATAACCAAAATTTCATGCTGCATGTCGATGACGGCATTAAGGATCTTCAGCATAATCTTGATATTTATGCCTTCGTTACGCACCGGTATAAGAATAGATATTTTCATCTCGATGAACGGCCTTTCGCTAAAATTGACCTGATAGCCCCGGAAACAAATTCCGCCTGCCTCCTGGTAAGGTCAAAAAACGACGGCAGCCATAATCCGCGTGATGATATGTCCAAAGCGTTAAAGAATTTAGCGTCTTTTCTCAGATAAGGTTTTTGTGTATGCAACGGATACCAAAACGGACGATACCCGATATTTAATTTAGCCAGGCCGGACTCAAGCTTTTTTCTATCCTGGACCAGAATATCGGCCCATTGCGCTACCTCGCCATCCTGGTTCTGCCTGCAGGGAAGCACCAATCCCGGGCAATCCGACAGCATATCCTGATACCATTTATCTCTCTGCCTGGCTTTGGAAAGACGCGCCTTTAACTTCTCTAATTGGGCAACACCGACGGCAGCCTGCAGGTTAGTAAGCTTGAAGTTGTATCCTAAAACGGGATGCAAATCATTGCCTCCGGTACCCTGGAAACGGCGCCCCTGATCCTTTAATTCAAGAAGCCGGTGATATAGCCTGGTGCTATTCGTAGCTATCATCCCGCCCTGCCCAGTAGTTACCGTTTTATTCGCGGAAAAAGAAAAACATCCCGCGTCTCCAAAGGTCCCCAGATATCTGCCCCTGTATCGGGAGCCCAACCCCTCTGTTGCATCGCAGACCATAAACAAACCTCTTTTTTTAGCCAGCGGCTCCAGGAGCCCATAATCCGCTGCTCTTCCGTTTATATCAACGGGAATGATGGCTTTAGTGCGGGGGCCGATATTTTTGATTACTGCCTCTATATCAATTCCGAACCTGCATGGCTCGATGTCCACCAGCCTTACCGTTGCCCCGGCTAAACGCACAGCATTGGCAGTAGCAATAAATGTAAGATCGGGAACGATGACCTCATCGCCGCGGCCGATACCCATCCCCATTAAAGCCAATGCAATCGCGGCCGTCCCGCTGGTTACGCCGACGCAATGCTTCGCTCCGATTAAAGCGGCAACTTTATTTTCAAAAAGGCGGGTATAATTACCGTCATTAAGGTAATTGCTTTCAATTACCTTAATTACCGATTCTTTCTCGCGCCTGCCAACCTGGGGAGAAAACCACGGGATAAACTCTCTTTTCATGGTGCGCCTTTTATTTTGTTATTATACCCCAAAGGTCAATTATTTCTTTCTTGGGTGATATCTTTAAGTTGCCATAAGCAGAATGCGGAACTCCGATTATAACGATGTCGCTTAGCTTTAATAGTTTTGCCTTGCTTACAAAGGTCTTGTCCTTTACGTATTCGTCAGAATAATATACCTTTGCTCCGTGGAATCTTAAGATTTTTCCAAGTTTATACGAAAGCGAATCCCTGCTGTCGTCTATATCGGCCTTAAAGGCCATCCCAAGGATGCCGACTCTTGTTTTGCTCAAATCGTATTTTTCTCTCAGTTTATTTACCAGGAAATTAGGAAGCCCTTCATTAATCATCATTGCCGAATGCCCGAGAAGAAAATTATTATTGCTGAAGGCCGCCAACTGCATGGTGTCCTTCAGAAGGCAGGGGCCGGCAGCAAAACCGGCAGTAGGCAAAGTCGCTGCCCTTCCGTAGCCCTCCATCATCACCCGGCGCACCTTTTGATAATCCACGCCGAAATCGCTGGCAATCATGTAAAATTGGTTAGTTACCGCAAACTGGATATATCTCCAGGCATTTGAAAATAATTTTGCCAATTCGGCCTTTCTTACCGAAACCCTGATTATTTTGGGAGTAATTTTATCAAAAAGCTGCGCCGCCGCATCTTCTGCATCCTTGGTCATCCCGGACACAATCTGAGGCAGCTCCCGCAATTCCCGCACAGCGTACCCCTGGATAATTCTCTCAGGGCAATAAGCAATCTTCCAATCTCCGCCGCCAAGCACTCGCCTCAATTGTTCGCAGGTATGCGGGTAAACGGTGCTCCTAATGACTATCAGCTGGTTCTTATTTAAGAATTTCTTAAAACCGTTAAAAATATCCAAAAACTGCCTAACCTTAGGGTTAAGGTACTCATCGACGGGAGTCCCCACTGCGATTATCACTATTTTAGCCCCTGAAAGGCAACGAGGATGCTCCTGAATAACCAGATTACTCCTGGCCAGAGCCTTTTTCAATAGCGGCTCTGCGTCGTATTCGACAAAAGGCATCTTCCCGCCTTTAACTATTTTTGCGAATTTCTGGTTAAGGTCATAAAGCGCCACTTTCATTCCCTGCGCCGCAAACACTATCCCTAAAGGCAGGCCTACATGCCCTAAACCCCCTACGATAGCAATGTCGTAGTTAAATTTTTTATTTGTTTTTTTCATGTCCGCTCTTGGGCCTTTCGTTTTTCCTGATAATTTTCTGTTTATCCGCTACTAAACCGAATTTATACCCATGGATTATGACATACGGGCCGGGAAACCTGGAGTGTCTTGCAGCCTTTATTTTTTTAATAAATTCTGCCTTCCTGCGGGGATTCAGGATAAGCCACTTTTGAAATTCCTTCCTGGTCAGAGGCCTTCTTTTCCATTTTTCACCGCAAGGCAGTGGTAAACTATTGTGCCGGGAAATGTATTTTACCGCTGTTTTAAAAAGCTCCAGGCATGCCTTCTTGCCCTTTTCAAACAACTCTTCACATGACTGATTCGGTAATATGCGAAACTTCCTCACTAATAAAATTTTCCCCGAATCCACCGATGAATCCATGATATGCGCAGTGGCCCCGTAATACCTGTCTCCGCGGAATAGCGCCAAACTTGCGCTTCCTCTGCCGGGCAATTCGGGAAGGGCAGGATGAAAATTTATATTCTGCATTTTAAGCAACGGTCCCTTGAGGATTTTATCACTAAGGAAGTTAAGAACAAAACCGGGTTTTAAAACAGCGGCCTCTGCCTCAGAGATTTTTTGTTGACGAAAATTGACGACTGCCTTAACTAAAAGGTGCCTTCTGGCAAAGGCAACTGCTTCCTTATTCAATTTTAAACTATTCCCTACGAGTATAACGCAAGAGGGCTTCTTCTTCATTGCTTACAATCCAATCTGCTGTTCCTTTCCGAAGGAATCCGGGCTTGCATCGCGCTGCCACTCCATATCTTAAAACTGCCTCTCATAAGGGGACTCCCCATGCAAGAAAACCTCCTTCTTTTTCCAGTAAGAATCCCCGGAGCGCTCTATTTTTCTTTCCAGGAGGTCCTTGCCGAACATCCGCATTAGTAAGCCCAGCGGGGCAAATACCAGATAAAAAACCAAAATCAGGATAATCCGGCTGTTAATCCAGCTTAAAGTTATGGCAAACTTCATCCAGAATATGTGTATCGGCTTAAGAGCAAAAGGCAAAAAGTAAGCGATCAGGAAAAAAAACAGTGATGTTGCCGTCAAGGGCATAGAAACGCGATGGTGCTTAAGATAAGCCAAGATGGTGATCGCCGCCAGCGCCACCCCCATCGTAATTCCGAATTTCCTAAGCGCATTATTATCGGTTTTCATCTATTGCATCAATCCAGTTCAAATGACTTCTGCCGGAAGACATTACCTTCGGGCTGCTTTTGTTCCTTTTTATCCAGGAGAAAATTCCCCATTGCCAGATAATCCATTCCTGTGCGCATGAAACACCCAAAGGCATCCCGGGGCGTACAGACCAAGGGTTCCCCTCTTACATTGAATGAGGTATTTATTATAACAGGGCATCCCGTCTTTTTGTAGAAAGAATTTATCATATTGTAATAAATAGGGTTATCTTCTTTCTTGACGGTCTGAATGCGTGCGGAGTAATCTACGTGCGTAACCGCGGGTATCACGGAACGCATAAGCTTAAGCATCGCAAAACCTTCTTGCGCATCTTCGCACCTTAATCGCCTATCCTCTTTGACGCCTGCCACCAAAAGCATGTAAGGGCTCTCTCTATCCAGCTCGAACCAATTACCTGCCTCTTCCTTCAATACCGTAGGCGCAAAAGGACGGAATGACTCCCGGTATTTTATCTTAAGGTTCATCCGCGACTGCATCTGGGGATTGCGGGGATCGCCGATAATACTCCTTGAGCCTAAGGCACGCGGTCCGAACTCGAGCCTCCCCTGGAACCACCCCACGACGCTGCCCGAAGCAAGGAGCTCGGCAACCTTATCAGGTAAATCCTGAGATGATAATTTATGGTATGGCGCACCGCTCATCCTTAAGAATTCCTCTATTTCAGCGTCGCTGTAAGAGGGGCCTAACAAAGACGCCTTTTGCTTATCGCTTTTCTCATCGGCGCTGCGCCTGTTACCGAGGTATTTATGCCATACAAGCATTGCCGCGCCCAGGGCACCGCCGGCATCTCCGCCGGCAGGCTGAATCCAAATCTCCTTAAACGGGCCTTCGCGCAGGATACGTCCGTTACCAACGCAATTGAGGGATACCCCGCCTGCCAGGCACAATTTATCTTTGCCTGTTACGGCGTGGACATGGCAGGACATGCGCAGCATAATCTCTTCGGTAACCTTCTGGACGGAAGCTGCGATATCCATATCCTTTTGGGTAATTGCGGTTTCGGGTTTGCGGGGAGGCCCTCCAAAGAGCCTCTCGAAACGGGCGTTAGTCATCCTTAACCCGTTGCAGTATCCGAAATATTTCATATTTAACTTAAACGAACCGTCATTCTTAAGGTCAAGGAGGTTATCCATAATCAAATTGAAATAACGCGGCCTGCCGTAAGGAGCCAGCCCCATCAGCTTATACTCTCCGGAGTTCGCCTTGAATCCTGCGTAATACGTAAAAGCGGAATAAAATAACCCGAGGGAATGCGGAAAACGCAGATAATACTGCAATTCGATATTGCTGCCGCTGCCTGTTCCGAAACTGGCGGTTTCCCATTCCCCTACCCCGTCCATTGTCAGGATAGCCGCATCATTAAATGGCGAGGGGTAGAATGCGCTGGCGGCATGCGACTCGTGGTGCCCGGTAAAAAGTATCTTTCCGGAGTATCCTGCCAGTTCCTTACGGATGAGCTCGGGTATCCAGAGCTTCTGCTTCAACCATAATGGCATCGCCTGGATAAACTGCCTTATCCCGCTTGGGGCATACATCAGGTAGGTCTCAAGGATCCTCTCAAATTTGATAAAAGGCTTGTCGTAGAAAACTACGTAATCCAGGTCCTTTGGGGTGATCCTGCCCTGGCTAAGGCACCAGCGGATAGAATGAGTGGGAAAGTTAAAATCGTGCTTCTTGCGGGTAAAACGCTCTTCCTCAACAGCGGCAATAATCTCGCCATCCTGCAGGAGACAGGCGGCGCTGTCATGGTAGAAACTTGATATGCCAAGAATGTTCATCTTTGAGGTATCCTTGAATACCTGCAATAGAGCAACATTATAATAACCATACTGGTCAGGGTAACGGCATTGGCGGTAATGATAATGGCGTCTTCTAGATATATCCCGTAGGCTATCCAGAGGCTCACCCCGAAGGCGAGCTGCAGGACAGTCGCGATGCTGATGTCTTTGGCGGATTTAGTCCTGGATATCTTGATTATCTGTGGGACAAAAGAAAACATTGTCAGAATAGCGGCGCTAGCGCCTATTATTGTCCAGAGCATCTCTTATCCTTGGTTCTCTTCTGCAGGCGTATAAAATGAGATTCGAAAGCGGGCACTATTTCTCGAGCTTTAGGAAGCGGTGTTTGCCTATCTTGAGGATGCCGGGGCCGGAAATAAGCGCATCCTCTTTTTCTATGCGGGAACTGTCCAGATAAACTCCGCCCTGAGAAAGCAGGCGGCGGGCTTCATTTCTACTCTTCGCCATAGCGCTATCAACGAGTATTTCGATAATCTTATCTCTGCCCGTCTTAATCTTAAAAACCGGCATCTCTTCCGGCAGTTCCTTACGGCTGAAAACCCGTTCAAACTCCAGGCGCGCTTCTTTGGCAGCGCCAACGGCATAATAAGATGAAACTACGGTTTCGGCAAGTTTAAGCTTGGCTTCCTTAGGATGCATTGCCTTTACTGCTGACAAATTCTCATCGGTAAGTAGCTCGTAATACTTAAGCATCATCTCGTCCGAAATAGACATAAGCTTGCCAAACATAT
>Ga0265297_10004340_pt1 | contig 23402 bp, 42 predicted proteins | sample Munlanlwell13791_FD_192502 | JGI IMG/M metagenome (GOLD analysis project Ga0265297, IMG submission 192502) | Leachate microbial communities from a municipal landfill in Southern Ontario, Canada - Leachate well 137-91 | ecosystem: Engineered > Solid waste > Landfill > Unclassified | place... | reverse complement strand
TGCAGTTTTATGATTAACGGACTTACTTTCAACAGCACCGGTCAACCGACAATGGATTATGACGTGACTTTGAAATGGAATTATGTTCATGATACCTCACTGGAAGGATTATATGTTCAGAAAATAAGTAATCTCTGTGAATTAAATTGCAATAAAATAATAACAGTTAATTTAAAATGGTTTTTCGACGAAGCCGAGGCAGTTAGTTCAGGCGATGGCATACAGACTTTTGATGTGCATCTGGTAAATATGAAGCACAATTATGTTGATCACAGTTTCACAGGAAATAAATTTTGTTTGATCCCACAATATACACATGCGGGTGTTGATGGTACTGAATGGGTTGAAGTATCTGACAATTATTTAATAAGCAACCTCGGCGGAACAGCAGGAGCTTTATCGGGTGCGATAATTTACGCTGATTTTAATCGGGGTGTGATAACAAGAAATTATTTCAAAGCAATAAATGGAGCTCGTGGAATCGCTTTGCCTTGGGGAAGCGTGGACATAGAAGTGAGTTACAATATTTTTGACAAGTGTAACAGGGATTATGCTGTTTCGGGATTAGCTATTAATACGTATAATAATGTGTTCTATGATTTTTTATATTGCGTTTTACTGGCTCCAACAGCGATGAAAAACAATATATTTTATTTTGTCGGCAATGCAGGCGAATACGCATATAATGGAGCAGGTGCAGCAGCGATTGACTATAACCTTTTTAATCAGGAGCAAGCAAATATGTTTGGAGTTGGAAGAAATAATATTGCAGGCCAAACAGGTGAAGATCATTCCGTTGTTGGTGATCCGCAATTTGTAGATTTAGCTAACAGGGATTTCCGTATTAAAGCAAGTTCTCCCGGAATAGGGATAGGTGCATTTTTGGGAATAGTTTATGATTATTATTACAGGCATGTAGGGGCGACCCCGGATATTGGAGTTAATCAAAGAAACGGAGTATAAAATGGCAAGCACATACAATTTTCCGAATCATGAAAGTGGTGATACCTTTCCCGGGGTTACCTTCACTATTTTAGTGAATGGGATCGCTGAAAATCTGATAGGTTCAGTAGTTACTGCTTCATTCAAGATGCAAACCAATCCGAATATTATTAAATATCTTACTTCTACGGCTGGACAGATAACCGTTGCAGCCGGTGGGATATGTGTTATTGTTGAACAGTTGATAAGCTGGCCGGATGGAACTTATAATTATGAGATTAAATTTGTACTTGCAACCGGTAAAGTCAAGACATATATAACCGGTACATTTGAAATAACTAATTTCAATGGATAACGTGACAATCAATATTACTGAAACCCCGATCAATGTCACGATAGATGTTGAGGAAGCAGCATTGTCTAACCTTGCTGTTTTGCATTCGCTGGCAACGGCTGCTAATGATTTCCTCGTGGCTTCGGGTGTTGGTGTATTCGTAAAAAAAACATTGGCTGAGGTAAAAACTATCCTGGGATTAACAGATCCTTTCCAAACTCCTGCATTTGCAAACCCCCTGAATCTGGATGCAACTTCACATAAGGATTTTAAATGCGGAATTATTACAGGAAACACAACGATCAATCTTAATAACACGGTTGACGGAGATGCCGGAATGATAATTTTGATAATTGACGGAATTGGTGGTTATGCTGTTTTACTTGGAGTTGCATTTACTGTAAAATTAGGCACTACAAGTATTGTCACAACATTAAACACTAAAAATGTTATTTCCTGGAGAAAAGTAGGGAGCGATATTTATTACACCATAATCCAAGCTGTATGATATGTTCCATAAAAACGCCATCGGATTTTTTGCAAGTGCAGTAGCTCCATTTTCACCCAGCGACTTACCTGGTCTTAATCTTTTAACCACATCCCGAAGTGGATATGAATTAGTTGATAGTCTTGGAGGTACAAATCCAACTATTATGCCGAGTTTCTTCACTAAGCCCTTAGGCACTATCTATGGATATATAGCAGACAACGGGGCATTGGATATTTTAGATACCAATTTCACATATTGTGGATGGGTAAGGGCTACGAGTGCGGTTAAAACACAACTTAAATATCTGTTCGGGAAAAGTAATTTTACATCAGCTCCAGGTTCGTATACTGTTTGTGTTAATAATACAACAGGCTTTATTCGGGCTTATGTGAATAGTTCAACAGGGATTAAAAGCATTACTTCGGATGTTGATTTTACAAGCGGTGCATGGTTTTTTGTTCTTGTCGAAGTTGATCAGGCAAATAAGATAATGAGATTATTCATTAACAACGTACAAAATCAAAATGATTTATCTTATACAGGTACGTTCCCCGCAATGTCAAATTCTTATAAGTTTGAGATAGGTGCAGGACAGAACGGGACTAATCAGTATACAAGTGGTTATTCGGGGGCGTCTTTTTCGGACATACGAATTTATAAGAGACTATTAACCCCAACAGAAAAAACATCTCTTTACAACAGGGGTATAGTAGATACCGCTTTAGCTCATTACCCTTGTAATAACTGGGTTTTACACGATTGCGGAGCTGGTGGTTATCACCTGACAACAGTAGGGATTACTTCGGCTCATATGGATTATGGGTCAAATGGTTCAAGACATTGTTTGGATAAAGGTTATACCGTTTATAAGGCTACAGACGTTGCTGATTTGCATATACCTTACACTGATGCGGGAGTTCCAATAGCTTCTCCGATTATACCAGCCGGTTACTACAAGGACACCGTTAACCCTGAACATACAGGAAATCTTGCCGCTCATAATCTTGCTAATAGTTATGTAGTGTTCTCAGGTGCAAACTGGGATCGCTCAGATGTGACTATTTATTCAGCAGAGGCAAGGGCAGCAACAACGAAATATATTGCAGCTACCCCTAAAGCATGGCATATATCAGAACTTAATTACTCAACCATTCACTTCTTCGCCAACGAGAATTATAAAGGATTGTTCTTTCCAAAGATAACAAACGATTCGACTTATGACAGGCAAGTATTAACTGAGATAATAGGGTACGATGCTAATAAAACAGGAGTAGACAGAAAAAACATTCTAACTTATACCGGAGATATTGACGGTTATTGCGAGATAGATTACTATTTTGAAACAAATCATATATGCACCCAAAGAGGGGATAAGGTGTTGGCATTTGATGATGTTACAAAAGTGATGTCATTAAGTCTTGACGGAGGCAGCACGTTTGGGATTACTCTAAACTTAAATGGGGTTTGTACTATCATTACAAGGTCAAGGATATATCCGAATGGAAATATCTCGTGGGCAACTCATACAAAATGTTATTATTCAGATGACAATCTTGCAACCTATCATGAATCAGCAGTAACAGGCATAGACGGTAATCCTTTCGTTCCTACAACTTACACGAATTTTAGAACATTGTGTGAAATAGAGAATAGTGTTCATGATGATGTCATTGATGTTTTTAATACATATTCAACAGAATTAGATACGCAAACCGTAAATATTAATGTATGGTATTCTGCTGATAGCGGCGTCACAATAAAGAGTGCTTATAAGTTTGGAGTTTCAGCACCAGCCCTTTCTGTTGGGCATGGACATTCTGCGGCATATAATCCAGCCAATGGTAAATTCATGATTTACACAGGGGACACAACGGGCGAGATACATGCACTGGAAATGACTTATAATAGCGGAACAGGCTCATGGACATGGACTAATCCAGTTGACGGCGTAGCTGGTACAAGAACACAAGGAATAGGATTTTTCTTTATTGATGACTATGCTTATTTCGTTAGTGAATTTCATGGTATTTGGAGAGTAAAATATGCTGATCTTGCCGATGCAACTAAATATGAAAGAGTTACTTATAATGATACTTTTGCAAGTTATTTTTATGATGCTGTAAGTAATATTATTGGCACTCCTCACACTGGTTTACAAACGGTAACTATCAGTCGTGATAATGCCAAAACTTTTTACAGACATCCGTTAACTGGTGGCCCGGATTTATTTGCAGATTGGGGAGGTTACTATGTAATTCATCCAGCTAATAGCGCAGGTTATCACAAAGTAGAAATATTTGCCACAGGTGAGGATTATCCACGATGGACGGCGGGGACAGTGCTTATGTTAAAAATAAAAACTTTATAACATGAATTATTTAGCAGTATTGATAGGTGCAGTTTTATATTTACTATTTCAGTTGAATGGAATTCTGAATTCACCTAAATTTAAATGGGCAATCTTCCTTAAGACTAATATCGTGGTGTTCATTATAAACATCATATTCGGATTTGCTCTTGTGTTTGGGAAAGACGTACAGGATGTATATCCGATAACTTTTGTAAGTGCAATAATGCTTGGTTTATCCGGTCAGGTGGTAATTAAGAAGTTGTCAAATATTGCGGATAAAGACAAAGATACTTTTATAGGAATAAATCAAGAAGCAAAATGACAACAAGACCCAAAATATTGGAATGTACTGAAAAGTACAGGCTCGAACATATCGAAAAAGATATTACTGAGATCAATAAGGAAATCAAAGGTAACGGTGATCCCGGTCTGCATGATGTTGTTTTGAAGTCAGACGAAAAACTTAACGCTATAATTAAACGGCAGGATAACACCTGGAAATGGGCAGTCCCACTTGCCATATTTCTACTTGGCAATATGGGTTGGAGCATTGTTGATCATTATAAAGTTAATAATTTTCCACAAGACTATGTGAGTAAAAAATACTATGATATGTATGTTAATGAATTACGGAATGAAGTTAAAATCATTCTAAATTCAAAACTTGAAACTAAAAAAGATGTTCTAACCTTACAGGAAAAATTGATAAACAACGATACATTATTTAATTATTTGAAAGTTACACGAAGCGCAACACAGAAAAATAAAAAATAAAACTATGAAACAGAAATTGAATTATTACTGGCTTTTCAGGATAGTCATGAAATGGCTCATTCCACTATCATTTTTTATCATTGCCTCGGCTGAAGGTAGAGGTTATTGGATTGGCGGGGTAATGGTTATCCTTGTACTTGCATACTATATTTTGCAATGGCAGAAGATAGGTGAGAAAAAATGGGAATAATGGGGTTACGATAGCATCCATATTATTACTGTTTGTTTTTCTTATTGTGTGGATATTCTTTTTAATTCACAACGATAAAACTTATTGAGATGGAAATTTCAGAACATATTACTTACAGGGAGGCAATTAATTCCATAACTGCCATTCGCAACGGATTAGACAACACTCCGAATGAAGCGCAATTATATAACATAAAAATCTGGGCTTCAAAAGTATTCGAGCCATTAAGAAAATTATCTGCTTGTCCTATTTCAGTCGATAGCATTTACCGAAGTCAGCAAGTTAATACTTATGTTGGCGGTGTCTGGAACTCACAACATCTATGCAACAATGGAGATTCAGCCGGCGATTTAGATAATGACAACCATCCAAATAGGTTACAGAATAACACATTATTCTATATAGCTTATAATAATTTGATCGTTGATTACGACCAGATAATTGCTGAGAATATTGACGAAACAGATCATGTGGGATGGATACATATTTCATATAACAGCAGAAGAAACCAGCGAAGGAATGCTTTAGTGTCTTTTTATAACGATGAAAAAATAAGAGTATATAAATTTTTCGATCCGGTTAAAGGTTTTATTAAAAGCAAGTACATATGAAAACAATTTGGACAATAATTGTCTTGGCACTTTTTGCCAGCTGTGCGACACAGAAAATTTGTCAAAGAAAATACCCCCCGCAAATAATCACGAATATAAAGGATAGCATTATTACACGTGATAGTATTGTTTATCGGAATAGGATTGTACATGATACCATTCCTGCTGATACCATAAAAACGGAGATCCAGCTACCAGCCACGAGTGATCCAAAACTAATTAATTTAAAGACTGAAAAAATACATCTTGAAAATGATTATGCCAGTGCAGATGCCTGGATTGAAAACTGGAAATTGAAATTAGAATTAAGACAAAAAGACACTGTCATAAATAGGATTTTGTTAAATGCCGAGATAGAAAAGAATCACTGGATGGAAATGTATTATAAAGAAGTCATAAAAGAAAAGTCCAAACCTGAGAAATACATCCCAAAATTTGTTAAAATAATGGCATGGGCAGGAGGCGTATTAATTTTTCTGCTTATCGGCTTTATCATTATGAAGGTTAAAAAGCTAATTTAGCCCCTTTTCCTGCCCAAGGTTCATTTATTATTCTAAAGTTGATATATACCTACTTTTTAAGTCGGAACTAAAATTTGAGGCTTAAATTAAATCTCTGGTTTTAATCACAATTTTCATCCGGAAGCAAAAAAATGACGTCCAAAAATGATAAATTGAAAATAATTTACACTAAACCCAGTTTTCCTTCCACCAAATAGCGTTTTTCTTCCATTAAAAATTAGGATTGTCCTTATTCCGGTTGTATCTTTAATTATAATTTAAAACTTACAAAATGAAAACATTTACAACATTCAAAGAATTACATGAAGTTATTAAAAATCGTAGGATTTATTTATGGACTTCTATTGGGTTTGTAGAAGTAACGAAAAAATCGTTATTATATACAGCTCATTATCTGTCTAAGATATGTGGTTCATATGAACATAACACAAGTTACACTGTATTATTATCCTTTTAATCCTGTAAGGGTTCCTGTAAGTTTCCATTGCAGGACTTGCCCCGGACTCTACCAAGAGCCGGGGTTTTCGGGTGAAAGAAATATAAAATGAAAGTTCAAAATCCAAAATATAAGCTGGTAGAATTTAATGACCAGGAAATAATCTTAAAAGTCCCGACCATGAAAAAAACGCTAACCAATGCTGAAACAATAAGCATGAAGAAAATTCCTTATACGCCAACAAGATATAATCCTAACAGCAAGTTTGATCAGGATTATATATGTGATAATTGCGTGGCTAAGGACATTGAAGAACTATATTTCTTCCCTGATTTATTTGCGGAGCATTCTAAAAACAGCATAACATTTTATTTCTGCCGAACCTGTCTTGAAGCCTTTGCAGAAGGTGAAGGGATGACATTTGAAGATTATTGTAATCACAATAAAGTAGTAAAAATATGAAAAGGGAAATAAAATTTAGACTTTGGTCGGATTCATTAAAAGTAATGTATACTCATGAAAAAGACCAAGAAATTAAAAATTTATGGTCACTACCAGAAATGAAAGGTGGGCTTTTAGAAATCCAAGACGGAATTAATGTAATGCAATTCACCGGCTTAAAGGATAAGAACGGAAAAGAAATTTATGAGGGGGATATACTTAACACCAAAACATCATTTGAAGATAATATGGCTGACAGGAGATTCCGACCGTCCACTGAAGTAGAGGCTGGATTCAAAGATGGATGTTTTATTGATTTAAACACGTCCAGAACATTGTATGATGGATTAAAAACCGTGTCATCTTTTAAATTAACATGTTGGACGGATTATGAAGTTGTTGGTAACATTTATGAAAATCCTGAATTAATAAAGTAGTAAAAATATGAAACCAATTATGGATTACACTAAAATTACCAACATCAAATTTGATGATGTTAAGCCTAATGACTATCCTGATTATTGTGATGCGTTTATTTGTGCTGCTGATTATAATGAACATCCAATGACAGAGGAAGAACTTGATTTGATTAATGAAGATGCGGATTATATTCATCTTAAACTATTAGGTTATTTATAAAAACTATGAAACCAGAAAGAAAAAGAGAATTAGCGATCCAGTATTATCTGGCTTATTCAGAAGCAGCGAACGAGATCGAAGCACAGAAGTTAAAAGATAATGCATTTGAATTAAACATACTATTAGGAAACTCTCTTTTTGAAACAGTCAACTTAAACTCAAAGATATGAAACATTTCAAATTAACATCAAACACGAAAACGAATGATTTCGGTGTAACGCTTCATCAAATCGAATTAACAATTGATTGTAAGTGGGGTAAGGCAGGGGATTTAGGAGGATGGATTGAGAAAGATGAAAACCTTTCCGGCGATGCATGGGTTTACGGCGATGCACAGGTTTACGGCGATGCAAGGGTTTACGGCGATGCATGGGAAAAATCACCCCTTCAAATACAGGGCACAAAGCATTTTGTTAATGAATGCAAAAAAGGATTTTTGAAAATAGGTTGTTGTGAACTTTCATTCGAAGAATGGATGGAAAAGGCTGAACGCATAGGCAAAGAAAATAATTACACTCCTGGGCAAATAAAAGAATATAAATTATATATCAACCTGGCAATAGAATTGAATAAATTAAAATCATGAAATCAATAGACCTATTACTGAAAGCAAAGCATGAAGTTGGAGGTACTTCAATGTTTATTTTCACTCACGCTGAATTACAAAAATATGTATATACCATCGTTCAGGAAGCATGGGAAAAGGCAGCAGAGAAAAAATATTCACCACATAAAAATTAAATCATGGAAACAAAAACACAGGAGAAAACACTTAAAATAGCACGTGCATCAGGCTTTAGAAAAGAAGATGTTGCATTGATAAAAGAAACAGTCGCCAAAGGAACGAGTGACCAGGAACTTGCTTTATTTCTTTTCACTGCAAGGGAAGCTGGATTAAGTCCACTACTCAAAGAGATATGGTCTTATAAGGATTCTAAAGGCAACCTGATAATCTTTGCAGGTCGTGATGGATTCTTAAAGTCTGCTCAGAAAAATTCCGCTTTCGCAGGAATCAGATCAAGCGAAGTAAGGGAAAATGATGAGTTCACCATGGACATTGCAAATAACAAGATAGTCCATAATAAGAACTTCAAAGAAGCAGGAAAAATTATTGGTGCTTATGCAATTGCCTTTCGTAAAGAAGGTGAGCCGACTGTTGAATGGGCTCCTTTTGATGTGTATAATAAAAACTGGAACGTCTGGAAAACACATCCTGCTGAAATGATTAAGAAAGTTGCTGAAACTCATGCACTGAAAAAAGCCTTTGGAATATCTGCTTTACAATCTGAATTTGATTTTGAAGTTAACAACGATAAAGTTTATCCTATCGACACCAACGAACCTGTAAGCCTTGATGAAATCTCTTATGTTACGAAGTTACTTAACAATTCCACTTTAGACGAAGAAGAGCGAACCCGGATTGAAAACGAACTTGGCTCATTGACTAATGCAAAATATGAAGAACTATTATCTATGTTACAGGCTAATCAACTCAATCCTGTGAAGGAAGGGCCGGGATATAAGCAGGGTGATATTAATAACGAATTGAATTTTAAATAATGGAATCTGAAATAGTAAAATCAGTTGACGATGTTGTTCAGTCTTATGACAAAAACTACAAAGTTTTATCTATTGACAAACTGCTGGATTTGCAGACCAAATTAAGCACTTTGGCTTATAACCTTTCTGATATTGTTGCCGATTACAAAAGGGATTACAATAAGGCTTATTATATCCGCAAGATCGAAGTAAGCAAACAAAAGAATGCCATAATTAATCTTGGTAAATCCGCTGCATATGCCGAAAGTCAAGCTATTGAAGATACAGCCAATGAATTATCAGATGAACTTCAGTTTGAATCTATGACAGTAAGACTTGACAATAAACTAAGACAGGTTAATAAGATTTTAGACGGATTGAGCCAGCGAATCAGCTATCTGAAAGAAGAGAAAAAAAGATAAAGGATTATTATAAAAACTAAATAAGATGGAAACAGCAGAATTAAGAACTAAAATAGAAGAAGCAATAAAAACTACTTTGGTCATTGAGAATAAAACAAGTTTGCATTTTGCTACTGATAAGATAATGGATATTATAAATAACAGGTAACAATGGAAAAGTTCATATTCATATTATTCGTAGTGTTTGTGCTGGTAATTATAATTCGATTCTCAATAAAGGAATCATGAATAAATTATCAATATCCTTTTCTGGAGGCGAAACATCCGCATATATGACTTGGTGGCTTCTGAATAAATTTAAAGGACAGAAAGAAATGGTGGTAATTTTTGCAAACACAGGGGAAGAAAACGAGCAAACTTTAGAATTTGTGAATAAGTGTGACAGGTTATTAAATTTTAATACAGTGTGGGTTGAGGCAATCACAAATCCAATTGACGGAAAAGGAATTAAGGCTAAGATTGTAAATTATGAAACTGCGAGTAGAAACGGAGAACCATTTGAGGCAATGATTAAAAAACACGGTATTCCAAATATTTCAGAAAAACATTGTTCAAGAGAATTAAAACAATATGCTATTAAGGCCTATTTAAGAAACATTGGATGGAGAAAGGATTATAAAACAGCAATAGGTATTAGAGCCGATGAAATAGATAGGATTTCTGAAAATGCGGTAAAAGAAAATCTCTGGTATCCTTTGGTTGGTGCAGGAATAACAAAATCTAATATCAATACATTCTGGAAAAACCAATCATTCCGATTAGAGTTAAAAGGTTATGAAGGAAATTGCAATGTTTGTTGGAAAAAATCATTAAGAAAACTTTTAACTATCGCAAAAGAACATCCTGAACGGTTTGATAATTTTAAATTATGGGAACAAAAATATGAAAATTATGTCCCATTAACGAAACAACATAACAAAAATATAAAACTACCCAAAAGATTTTTTAGGCAAAATTTATCCGTTGATAATATTTTAGAATTAAGTAAAAAACCATTCACTCCGGCATCAGATGATTCAATTATATATGCAGATTTTCAATTAAAACTATTTAATTATGATCTTGATATTTCCAATGGGTGTATTGAAAGTTGTGAGGTCTTTTAAATTAAGAAAGGATGAATTTAACACGCTTAGATAAAGTTTTTTCTGAATATATAAGGCTCAGAGATTCAGACGAAAACGGTATTTGTAAATGTATCACTTGCGGAGCTTATCATCATTGGAAAAACATGGATTGCGGACATTTTATAAAAAGACAGCATAAATCATTGAGGTATAACGAGATTAATTGTAACGCACAATGTCGCAAATGTAACTGGCTTGGACAGGGTGAAGATGTAAAATATAAGGAAGCATTACAAAAGAAACATGGCCCGGGTATCATTGACAAACTTCTAAGCATAAAATCACTCACTACTCATTGGACACAATTTGAGATTGACGAGTTGACTAAGTTTTACAAAGAAGAAATAAAGAAATTGAAATGAAGCAACATCATTGGGCTGATATTGAGATAAAATTTATCAAAGCAAATCTTCATTTGCCTGACAGGATTTTGGCTGAAAGGATTGGGGTTACAAAGTCTTCAATTGAAGCATTAAGAGTAAGAAAGGGAATTGTCCGACCTAAAGAGCAATGGAGATTCCAAAAAGGACATATCCCTGCAAATAAAGGACAAAAAATGTCCAAAGAAATGTATGAAAAATGCGCTCCTACGATGTTCAAAAAAGGGAGCAGACCTAAAAATTACAGGGAAATAGGGGAGGTATTTTCAGCCTATCATAAGCCTGATCAATTATATTATTTTATCAAACTCAAACATAACAGACAGTATCCGTATGGGAGGTATTTATGGGAGCAAACAACTGGACAAATTTTGTCCAAACACGAAATCATTCAATTTAAGGATAAAAATCCTTTAAACTGCACGTTTGAAAATCTTGAAAAAATTACAAGGCAGGAGCAAGTCCAAAAACATCATGATATAGAGAAATGCAGAGCAGCAATGAAGCATATCTGGAAAATGGTAAAGATTTACGAAGATACAGGAATAAAGCACCGATTCGGATTTAAATCAAAAAGAAAAAGTATTGCAGCGTTGAATGAAATAAATGAACAATTACTTGACAATGATTAAAAGATTTTGTATATTTGAATCCTAATAAGGTACGATATGAAATTTAGAATTAACATTTTTAATAATAATACTGCCGGCTTCCGGTTAGCTCCCTCAAAGGTTTTGGGTCGTACCTTTCCTGAGAGGGTTTCTAATTGGTTGCCGGCTTAAATTTTTTAAATGTCTAAAGAACTTCCATATTTCAAATTTATGCCTGGGGAATGGTTAAGGGGTGATATTACATTGTGTACACATAACACGCAGGGGGTATTTATAAATCTATGTTGCTATTATTGGATGAAGGATTGTAGCATTTGTTTAGCAAATGCTAAGCAAAGGTTTAGCAAAGATGTAGCAAGCCTCGAAGAGTTGCTTAAGCAAGATATTATTTCGCTTGATGAAAATGAAAATATTGTCATAAAATTCCTGGATGAACAGATGTCTGAATTTATAGATATCTCTGAAAAGCGTGCAATATCGGGCAGTATAGGAGGTAAAGCAAATGCTAAGCAAATGCTAAGCAAAAGAGTAGCAAAACGTAGCAATATAGATAAAGAGAAAGATATAGATAAAGATAAAGATAAAGATAATAACTATATTGAATTTGAAATATTTTGGAATGACTATAATAAAAAACTTGGAGACAAGAAAAAATGTGTAATAAAGTGGAATAAGTTAACACCTGAAATCCAATTGAAAATTATTGAATCATTACCGGAATGGAAAAAACAATTCAGGGATAATCAATTTCAACCGTATCCTGAAACTTATTTGAATCAGGAAAGATGGAATGATGAAATATTGCGACCAAAAATAAAATTAGCAATATGAAAATACAGTCCTCAAATACAAGGCAAATTTATTCATTCGATCCAGGGACAAGAAACGAAGAGAGGCATCTATGCCCTGAATGTTCTCACAACCGGAAAAAGAAAACAGATAAATGCCTTGCATGGGACAATGTAAATAAGCGTGGTTATTGCCATAATTGTTTTGCAGCCTTCTTTGAATATTTACCACATGAACCAAAACAGTATATCATTCCTGAATGGAAAAATATCACAATGCTTACTGATAAATTGGTTAAATATTTTGAGGGCAGAATGATTAGTCAGGGTACACTTAATAAGATGAAAATTTATAGTGATCTGGAATACATGCCACAATTTAATAAAGAGGTAGAGGTTATGTGTTTCCCTTACTTCATGAATGAAAAATTAATTAACATCAAATATAGAGGGGCAAATAAAGCGTTTAAATTATTTTCTGGCGCTGAACTTATATTCTGGAATATTGACTGTCTTAAGAAATTTGATGAAATTATTATAACTGAAGGCGAAATTGACGCTTTAACTTTTATTGAATGTCATTTTGATAATGTTATAAGCGTACCGAATGGAGCTAATAAAAATCTTGAATACTTAGATAATTGCATTGAATTATTTGCTCCGATTAATAAAATATATATTGCAACGGATCAAGATACAAAAGGGATTGAATTAAGAGATGAATTAATTAGGAGATTAGGAGCTGAGCGGTGTTATATTGTTTCTTTTAAAGATTGCAAAGATGCTAATGAATACCTGCAAAAATATACCTCAGAATTTCAAGATATTATTAAAAATTCACAGCCTGTTCCGGTTAAAGGAATTATCGAGGCCAAGAATTTCTATCAGGATATCAGGGAACTTTATGAAAATGGAATCCAGCCAGGTAAAAAAATAGAATTTTCTGAAATAGATGAAAAAATAACATGGGAAACAGGGAGACTTGCTATTGTTACCGGTATTCCTTCAAGTGGTAAATCTGAGTTTGTGGACTTTGTTATCGCTAAATTAAATCTTATACATGGATGGAAGTCTGCATATTTCACCCCTGAGAATTACCCATTAAAATTCCATTATTCCAAATTATTTGAAAAGATTACAGGCTTACCGTTCAGTAAAAAAGAAGCTGATGAAGTAATTTTTGATACTGCTTTTGAATATATAAAAGATAATTTTTTCTACATACTTAATGAAGAAGATTTTAGTTTAAAAACAATTCTGGACACAGCTAAAATATTAGTAAAGACAAGAGGAATAAAGATACTCGTTATTGATCCCTATAATAAACTCGAGCATAAATATTCTGATAGTGAAACGCAATATATAAGCCGGTTTCTGGACCAGCTTATAAACTTTGCAAAGTTTAATGATTTGCTTATTTTCCTTATTGCACACCCTGTTAAAATGGGTAAAAAAGCAGACGGAACTATTGAAGTACCTTCGCTGTACTCAATCTCAGGGAGCGCAAATTTCTACAATAAGACGGATTATGGGATGACATTACATAGGAAAATTAATGATAATAATGTAATGATTGATCAAATTGAGTTGCATATACAGAAAATCAAATATAAACACTTAGGAGAACAGGCAGTAATTGAACTTAGGTATGATAAAAAAAATGGCAGGTTTAATACTTTCGATTTAATAGATAATTCAAACTGGCTTGATCCTTCAGTTAAAATTATACAACGTGAATTTTGGGAAAAAGATGAAACAGAAGTACCGTTCTGAGGAAACGTATAAACATTATTTAGCAAAGCGAATTTTAAATAATTGGTTAAGTCAGAGTTTTATTGTAAGAGAGGAAGAAAATTTTATATTTTTCAAACCTGATTTATCCGTATATACAGAAGATGGGTTAAATTCATTTTATGAAGTTGAATACAAAAATGGGATGACAGGAAGAAAGTTAAATATAATGATGTATTGGGCTTATATTAATGATATTCATATTCCGGTTTACGAAGTTTCATCTGACTGGATTTTAAATCAATGTAGGAAACCAAAGAAGATAATTTGTATAAAATATCAATTATGAAACTATTCAAGACTTGTAAGATTTTAACTATTATCAATATCATTCTTTTAATGCTTTGGTTTATATTATTCTTAATGGCACTTGGATTATTAATTTACTCATAAAACTATGGAACGAATAGAAATTGCTTTGCAGATTTTTCTCGCTAATAAAGAAGGAATAAAGATTGAAGATAAGATCCTAAAATCTTTTGAGATTGCGGATAAAATACTTAAATTTAGTATGGATTCTCAAAGTGTAATGCAGAACCTGGTTGTTAATGAGAGTTCTTATATTATTGATGTTATCTGTGATTATTTCAAGGTCAATAAGAATTTTATAAAGGATAAAAAGCGATCCAGGGAATTAGTTACTTGCCGGGATTTCATTCATTTTTGGATTGTTTTTTTCAATCCCAGATTATCTTCTGAAAAGATTGGCAAAGAATTTACCGGCAAAAACCATGCTTCAATTACTCATGCAATTCAAAAGATTACGGATTTATTGGAATCGAATGACAAGCAGTATAAAGAAGCGTTTGCGTATTTTATCAATATTTTCCATCCAGATCCTAATGAACTGGATTATTTCCTTAAGCACAAACATTATAAAGAAAAAAGATTGAATTTAAAAACAGACATAATTTAAACGAGTTAAAGCCATGAAAACAGAAGAACAAATCAAAGGTAAAATTTTGGAGCATGAAACTAAGATAAATGAAATCCTTGAATTGAGACGAGAGGAATGGAATGATATTCACATCATGCAGATTGAATCTTATTTGGTTGGAAGAAAAGCTCTATTGTGGGTACTGGCAGATGATAACTATTTAAAGATAGATTCATTTGAGCAGAGGGCTCATTATGAAATGACTTGTTTTGAATCAACTAAAATATTTTAAGCCATGAAAACTGAAGAATTAAAAAAAGAATTATTATCAGTGAATGAATTATTGCTTCTTGAAAGTTTAATTGAAAGGTTAAATAATGAAATAAAACTTGAAGGGAGAACAATGTCCGACATAACATTACGAAACACGCTTATATCGCAGATAAATATGGGAATCAAAATGGAGAACTCGAATCCGACCTCAATTCAGTGATAAAAGAAGAGTGCATAAAATTTGGCAGATATGTAGCTGATAGTGATTTCTATACTTATTCGATCGAAGAAATATATAACAACCGAAAGCCATGAAAAGCAAAAGGCTCCAATTTATTAAATGGGATGGATGGCATGGATTTCATTTTTTCTGGGGTGCTGCAAACAAAAAGCCAGCAGCATTTCATTTAATTTATAAATGGTCTTTGTTTATTGGATTTTGGGAGATAAGAATGTTTTTAACTGACAAGGAATTAAAAAGGAGATTTAAAGAATATGAAAGACAAGTTAATTGAAAAGTTGAAGGAAAGAGTTGAATATTTCTATTCAATTTATCATACTTATGAAGCCCGGCAATTAGAAACGGCTATTGCTATAATAGAACGGCTTATTCCACCTGAATTATTAGAAACTAAATAATCTTTAATCATGGAAACAACAAAAGGTAAATTAAGAAATATTACAACAGGTATTTTGCACACAAATATAGATGATGTTTATTTATTCTTAGAAGAATATGTCGGGGCAAAGGGGATAATGACACATCAATTAGGAAGTGCGGTTAAAGCCTTAACACCTATATTGCAAACTAAATTATCAGATGAATGGTTTAGAGAAGAATGGATTAAAGTAGGTTTAGATAAGGTTATTGAAATTACTGATTTAACAGAGGAAGAAAAAATAAAGTTCTGGAAAGAATATGAAGTTTACTCATCTGAATTATGGAAGAGCATAAAAAACAAAGCAATAATAGTCAAAATCTAAATAACATGGAAAAACAAACTTATTTCGCAAAAGTAAAAGTAACTGACAGATTGCCTGAGAAGAGAGGACATTATATTGTTTATTTTAAAGGAAGACAAAAGGAGAATGGTGATCTGTTTCTGTTTGCTTATGAATATTGGTATTTTGGTACAGATGAAGACAAAAAGGAATTATTGGAAAATGGCTCGTATTGGCTCGAAGAAAGGGAACTGCCAACGGATGAAGAACTCAAAGAACAGGCTTTAAAATTTGTTTCAAAAGAAGGTGTACGAGATACTACATGCGAAGTGAATATCAGAACAAATACCTTTCTTTTGGTTGGATCACGAACTCGACCTATTTATTTGCATGACTTATTTGTTATCTGGCTTAAAATCTGGCTTAAAAGTAAACTAACTTAATTCCGTTTTGCACTAAAATTACTGAATAACAGAAACAAAAAAGATGGATATGACTATATTGTTAATAATCACACTGTTCGTCCCTATATTAGGATTTGAAATTATTTTGTATATTTGCAAAAGAAATAAGCGGAAGTATGGGGCGACTTTGACAAGATGGATATTTAAAAACTAAAACAATGAAAACAGTAATAGTTATTATACTCAGCTTTTTTTTAATCCAGGTATGGGCACCTCCAGCGGGAAAACATATCACCAAAGAACAATCTTATCAGTTTACGCTTCTCACCAATCCAAATTACAGAACGTATTACCAGTTAATCAAAGCGGTCGTTCATGTGGAGAGCAAAGGTAATGATTCGGCTTACAATGCAAAAGAAGGAGCTGTGGGAGCTTTTCAAATCAGACAATGCAGGGTCGACCATTTTAATAGACTCCAGGGTACAAATTATATTTTAGAAGATTTTTATAATTATGATTTAAGCCTGGAATGCTTCTTATTTTTTGCTCAAGGTAAATCATTTGAGAAGGCAGCCAAGTCATGGAATGGATCGGGGAAATTAACTATAATTTACTGGGATAAAGTTCAATCGCAATTAGCGCAGTTATAATGAAAAAAAAAGCAGGTAGGCCGGAAATAAAAATCAATTGGGAAAAAGTTGATGGATATTTAAAATCTCAATGTCTTGGTACTGGTATTGCTTCAATTTTAGGGATAAGTGCGGAAACTCTGTATCGTAAATGCCAAGAAGACAATAAAATGGGTTTTGATGAGTATTCCGCACAAAAGAAAGGGGAAGGTAAAGAATTATTAAGAGCAAAGCAGTTTCAGTTAGCAATGAATGATAATGTCCCGATGAATATTTGGCTTGGTAAGCAATATCTTAATCAGAAAGACAAGTCAGAATTTGAGCACGAAGGTATACCTCCAAGCGTAACAATAAACGTTACCTCTGCAGAAGCAGCAAAACAATTAAAAGAGTTCATGGATGAATCTGAATAATGTCTTTGATCGCAATCTTAAAGCTTACCGATCAGGTGAGCATCTCATAATCAACCAGGGAGGTCAGGGATCAGGAAAGACATATAGCATATTACAGCTTATTTATTTAATCGCAAAGAAAAAGACAAAACGGATTACTATTGCCAGTTATGCACTACCTCATTTAAAAGCTGGTGCAATGTTTGACTTTGATAAGATCCTTAAAGAATTCGGTGAAAATCCAGCCCGGATTAAAAACATCTCAGATAGTATTTATAAGATAGGAAATTCACAGATTGAATTTTTTGGTGTCGAGGGGAATATTGCCAAAGCTCATGGACCAAGAAGGGATATTCTTTTCATCAATGAGTGTAATCGTAAAATAACTTATGAAGTATATGATATGTTAGCGACCCGAACGCAGGGAACGGTATTCTTAGACTTCAACCCTGACCAGGAATTTTGGCTGCATGAAAAAGTTATTCCTAATTTTCCATATACAATTATCAAATCTAACTACTTAGACAATCCCTATCTTCCGGAAAAAGAATTGAATAATATCTTAATGAAAAAGGATAAGCCAGGTTTTGAAAACTGGTGGAAAGTATACGGACTGGGAGAATTAGGAAAGTTGGAAGGTGCGATTTTATCTAACTGGAGATATGGAGAGTTTGATAACACGTTACCTCATGGTTTTGGTTGCGACTTTGGATTCAATGATCCTGATACTTTAATTAAAACCGCAATCGACTGGAAGAGGAAAATAATTTATTGCGATGAAAAGGTTTATAAGTCCGGTAATTCGTTTGAAGATTTCAAGTTATTGATTTCCGTAAACGCAAATAGGAATGATTTAATAGTTGCCGATTGTGCCGATGCCCGAATGATAGACGGATTGAAAAGATTCTTTAATATTAAGCCTGTTGACAAAGTTAAGTGGACTGTTGCGGAAGCTTTGAAAATGATGCAGGATTTTGAAATTGTCATTACCGAAACAAGTATCAACCTGGCGAAGGAACTGAACAACTATCTTTGGAGCGACAAAAAAGCAGGGATACCAATGGGAGGTTTTGATCATGCTATTGATCCGGTAAGATATTATTTTATGGATCAGACAAAAGAACAATCCAGGGGGGTGCAGATATGGAGAGTATAAAACCCATCGGTAAGTTAACATTGAAAGATATGATCGAAAATAATCTATACAGTGGATTAGCAACCGGGCTTCAACAATTGCCAGTACCTGATACACTTACCATGAAAAGAAAAAAGTTGAAAGTACCGGAAACAATGGAAGAGCTTACTTTGAATATCTGTTATGGGCAAAGGATTTTTTTAACACGGAAAGAAGATAATGATTTCGGAGCTATCATACGAATAATGGATGGTTATTATTACCCATTGTTCACAAAAAAACAATGGAATGAAGAAAAAGCATTATTATTCGGAAAAATAGTTATAACTTGCAAGGTAATTGAATTATATCCTATCGCTATACACATGGTCAACCTGATAAGTGAAATGGCTGAAAGGGAACAGAAGCTTCTTCACCGTGAACCTTCTAAGATTGAGAAGGCAGCAGGGATTGAAAAACTTAACGTATTTTCTGAATTAACAGCAATAGACTTTTTAAGAACTAATATGGGTAAAACTGAGGAAGAAGTTTTATTAACTCCCTACGATGAATGCCTTGTAAGATTCATGTTAGCCAAAGAAACAGCGGATTTCCAGGAGCGTTACATGGAAGAAATAAAAAGACAGAGTGAACCTAAAAATAAATTCAAATGAATAAGGCAATTAAGATCTTAAGAAAATTAGGATTTCATATTTATAAATATGGGTCAATCGCTAAATTCATGACATTTATTTATTCATGGATGAATATGGAAGTCTATTGGGTATTGAAGGAGCAGGATGGTTATTGGGTTGTGAATTGTGGAGATATTGAAAGGCTCAATCAAATTAATAAAATGAGAAATAAGAAAAAAATTAGAGTAAGGGATTTGAATAAAAGTTGTATATTCAGACATCCCAAAAAGACTTGGGGGAAGCTTAAAATAATTTCAAGATGATAACAAATGATTTAAAAACAGTCTTAACGACATCCGGCTGCACTTTGGTGCTTTACGAATCGGATAAACTTGCTAATCTTGTTACCGATAAAAGCAAACACTCGGATATTGTCGGGCTTATATTGCAGCCTAATGATATCCTGTTGGAAGTAAAAGCTAATGCAATCTTGGAGCATTACACCCCGATAACGATAGAAATATTGAAACAAGTCAAGCTGGAAGATTCAGCAGAGAATAACGAAACAGTATTGGAGGCCTTGAAAGAGATTTGCAAGGTAGTTATTCTTGAGATAATCAAAACAGGGCTTTTTGATACAGTGTTACCGGTACGGATATTGAAAGTTTTGGAGACAAAATATGATGCTAATTTTATCGGCTGGGCAATACCTTTGGATTTACTCTATTTGAAAAACGAAAATAAATGCTGATGAAAACAATTAGAAAACATAGAAAAACAGAAGCAGCTATTAAATTAGCGAGAATAAGAAAACAGGACATAACATATAAGAAAAATATTGATGCCATCAGAGGGGAAAAGGATGTAATAAGAAATTCCCCAGCTGCTAAAAAAATAACTGTTTTTGGCAGGACGCATATTATCGTACCTGTATTCGACAGGCCGATAAATATTGAACCGGCAAATTATAGGGGTTACTGGAATTATGCACTTTCAAAAATAATATAATGAGAACACTGATATTTTTATTTATCTTTTTTTGTGGTTGTACAGCTGAACGAATACATAATGATACGATGTATATTACTCGTCAATATGTTGGACAATTTTTGTCCACGACACAAGAGAAAAAAGTAACCGTGATTCATACCACAGAAACGAACTTTAAAATATTAGGCATCCCAAAAATTGATATACCTGAAAATTCTAAATGTTTCGTTAAATATATACCTGAGAGAATTGCGGGAAGTAATTCGATGGCATGGATTTTATATTTTACTTGGGATGGAACGGAAAATTTATATCGAATAAAACAGGATTATTTCACAGGCCAGATACTATGAAAAAAGTAAAAGAAAAATTATACTGGATAAAATGCAAAGTTTGCGGGAAGAAATTTTTATCAAATATTCATGATATTAAATGTTGTCCAACTTGTCTATTATGATACCTGATTTGAAACCCGAATTAAAGTCCATGATTGATGGAATAAGCAGGAGAAATACCTATTATGGGAATAAAATATCTGATTCTATCATGCGGATGCTGATCATTGAGGAAACAGAATTAAATTGTGGGGTGATTGCTCCCTATTGGCTTGGAGTATTACAACGAGGTCGGGGGCCGAGAAAGTCAACAACAAGTCATGGGCTTATCAATGTTATATACAAGTGGATGTCAAAGAGGGGAATGTTTAGGTCACTAACAGAAAAGGGGAAATTAAATGAAGCCAGGTATATGACCTGGTACATTAATAAGTTTGGTAATCAGCAATTCAGGAATAAAACATTTGTGGATATTTACGAATCCGAGAGGAAGATCGCAATAGAAAATATAAATAAAAAATTCGTTTCTCAAATAGACAAAATAACAATGGATATATTATGAGATGGATTGATACTTTACAATGTGTAAGATTTGCACCTTATTGGCAAAGGCTTATTTTTTGGATTTTGTTATATTTTTACAATAAAAGCAAATATCCGAATGGCAGATTTACTTTACGGGATTATATTCGATATGCGAAACGATAAAATTATGAATTAAAATGATGAAAATAATTTACGCTTGTGGTGGAAAAAAATGTTGTGCTAACCTTATCAGCACTCCGGCAATAGAGTTACAAGTCACACCCCCGATAATCTCCCGATGGGTTGCTACCGAGAGCCCTAATAACTTCCGTTTGTTAAGAACGGATTTTCTTGTTACAGGACAATCCAACAATGGTGGATTCGTTGAACTCGATCTGTCAACTGATTTCACCGGCGACGAGGGGGATGCGATCGCTGTGTATAATGTGACAGATGGACAGATGTATATCGGGGAAGTCGTATCAATGACTTCGCCCCCGACAACGTTACTAACTGATATTCCCTGGGTTGCTGGGATGGTGTTTGAATATCTTAATGATAATACCTTGCATGGGAATTATTATTTTGAAGGAAGGCTGACAATTAACGGGGCTATTCACCCTTTAACTATAATTGCCTCACCTGATTCGTTTGGTTATGCTGATTTAGATGTTTCAGGGATTTTGAGGATAGTTACCACCTTAGGTAAGACAGGCGACTATACGAGCCTTATCATGAAAGAGCCTAACAAGTCGGGTAAGTTTACTTTTGCTTACCGTGAATGCTGGTATAACAGTAACGAGGCTTATACAGAGGAAGGGAATGACTGGTACTATGCCGAGGCAGTGAGGAGCGAAGAGCAGGGATCCAACCTTTATGATTTCCTGGCAACAGAAATAAATGATGCACCTTTTTTTAATAGTTTCAGCCAGCCTGTTTATTTCTTAGGGTTGCCTTTTGACATCTCGTATTTGTTTCCGGTACAACCTGAAACGTCTCCGCCTGTTGAGATAACTGTAACAATAAAACGATACAGCGCAACAAATACTTTACTTGGTACGACCACAACAGTTGTGGCTTTGAACGTTCTCGAGGGGTATATTAACTCTTTAACTATTGACCCGGCGACAATAGAGAACAACGCAGCATATATGACAGCACAAATTGAAGCGATATGAAATGGGGATTCGTAAATAATGTTATTCAGAAGATTCTCATAAAATCGTTATGCGATGTATATTACATTCGCTGGTATTACAACGGCTGGCATTACTGGGGCTTTATAGAGGGCAAAATATCAATCCTTACAGAGGGGGAGAAATACAGGACTTATGGGACACGTTATGTGAATATAGGTACTGGGCAAATAAATGAAGATCAAATAGGAGCAATCAGAACGATATTGAATGCAAAGGATATTTCTATCTATACCGATGCTGGCTGGAAAAGTATCAGAGTTGAACCAGGAAGTTTAATAGTTAATAATAATTACATAGGAGGTTATGAGGCTGAGTTTACAATAATAATAGGGGGCAGAGATTTATCTTTGACAGGATACAGCCCTGTTGAAGATATTCCTATTGTCCCGCCTGTACCCGATATTGATATTTGCGAGGTTGTTGTGGGTACACAAATATGGATGTGTAAGAATTATGAAAGTGCTTATCCTGGAAGTAAGGTCTATGATAACGACGAGGGTAATCGTTCCGAATATGGAGGTTTGTATACTTTCAACATGGTCAAGAATGCGGGTTTTTGTCCAACAGGTTGGAAGGTACCTACATTGGCGGAGTGGCAGACCCTTGCAAATTATCTTGGTGGTGAAGGAGTAGCTGGAGGCAAATTAAAAGAGATAGGTTTGAGCCATTGGTTGGCTCCGAATACTGGAGCAGACAACACA
>Ga0265297_10004339_pt1 | contig 23403 bp, 29 predicted proteins | sample Munlanlwell13791_FD_192502 | JGI IMG/M metagenome (GOLD analysis project Ga0265297, IMG submission 192502) | Leachate microbial communities from a municipal landfill in Southern Ontario, Canada - Leachate well 137-91 | ecosystem: Engineered > Solid waste > Landfill > Unclassified | place... | reverse complement strand
TCTTTAAAATTAATTGAATTTTTTTCTTTCCATAAACTTCTTTTTTATTTAACACAACTTTTGAAGAAACATTTCTAATATTCTTACTAACACTCTTTTTTTTAGATACACTCTTTTTTGCAGTTCACTTTTTTGCTGCCATAAGAAATTTAAGTAAACCCCCTATTTAAATATTACTCTAAAACCAATTCATTTCTAACAGATTAGAAAACAGAACACTAAAATTGGAATAAACTAAATCAAGCCAAGAATAATACTGAGAAGAAAATAAAACTAAATTATCCGGAATAATTAATGATAAATTTTGATTACTAAGAATTAACAAACCTCCAATAAGCAAAAAACAAAAAAAGATAAATAAATACCTCATTTTAAAGGAGCATCATAAACTATAGATTCATTTGCTCCCCAATCCATCTTAATTGCATTTGTGGTAATTGAACCAAAATTTTTTCCAACTGAGAATAGCCAAGAAAAATAAAGTTTTCCAGCATCAACAAATCCTTGAACACTTGTAAAATCAATATCTCTGTCTTTTAAAGTAAAAGTTATACTAACATACAAGAATAAAACTAATCCTATAAGAAAAAATGCATAGAGTTTATGTTTCATTCTTTGAAATTCAATAACAACCCAAATAGTAATAACTAATGCTGCAACAATAAAAAGAGTAATTCCAACCACCATCTTAATCAATTAAGAATTTAAAACTATAAAAACATTTCTAAAACATTTTTTCAAAAGATTATCTATTCATCTTGAGGTTAATAGCCATTTCTTAGTCTGCAATTGTTCATTCATCAATATGATTTGTAACAATCTCTTCTTGTGAAGAATCCTCATTGGACTCTTTATTTCCCTCGCCATTTCCAGAAGTTTTTATCTCGGGTTTTAATCCATCATCTCCATTCTCTCCCATACCTGTTTTAATTTCTGGTTTGAATCCATCATCGCCCTCAACTCCTTTTTCTTCTTTTACAATAAGTTCTTTAATATCTTGCCCGGATTCTCCAACACCATAAGTTCCTTCTGCAAAAGTTCTCTCAGCAATTTGATTTTCAAGCCCATTAATTTCTTCTTTAATTTCATTTACTAATGTTCTGCCTTCAGTCCCATTAATTTCAATTGTATGTTGCTGAGATTTATTCTCAAATTCTTCTATAACTTTATCAATTTCACTTCCAATTAAATAATTTATCAAACCTTCTTCATTCCATACAATAGTTATCTTCCCACATTTTTCTTCTAAAAAATTATCATTCTCATCAAAACATTGAGGAATTGATTCTTGCATTGTAGGCAATGGCTCATCAACACCTCCCAAGCTTGGATGCTTACCTGGATACAAAATTGGACGATAATTTCCATACTCATCCCAATCAAGTTTTGTTTCTTTTAGATTTGCATATATTTCACATTCGGGTTTGTCGTTCTCATCCCAGCATTCTTCTGGAACACCGTCTGAATGATTTATTCCATACTCAATCATTGTATGCTTTTCAGCAAATAAATTCATCAAAAAGTCAGGAACAAAACTCCTTGCAAAACCATCTCCCGGAGAAGGTTCCATAGATTCTAATTCATCACAAGAGGTTTCATCTTCCTTATACTCACACTTAACAGCCAAAGCAACCATTTTTTCACACTTTATTTTTTCGTCGACACTAAGAACCTCGTCACAATTACAAGTTCCAGGGTCATCGATACAACGTCGAATATTTAACATTAATTGAACAAACAATTTCTCTTGAACATCTTTCAAATCTTTTAATTCATCTTGAAGTCCTTCTTGAGCGGTTTTTGGATTACAAATCTCTTCATTAAGCATTTCTTCATACCCTTCTTTTGCAAGTGCCTTACAATACTCATAAGTTTTTTTAGTAAGTTCTGATTTTAGCTGAGTTTTCTCCTCGTAGACAAGATAATTATTAAATTCCTCTAACAACCCCTCATCTTCAACTTTATTTTGAATTTTCTGAACACTCTCTGTTACATTCGCTGAATTTTTTAGAGAAACTTTTTCCTGAATTAATTCAAGATTATCTTTAGCCTTTTCTAAATTCTTCTCAGCTTCTTTAGTATTATTGTTTTTCAAGTTTAAAATTGCCGAGTCAACTTCTTTTTCTCTTATATCTAATGCAAGTTGAACTTTATTTTCTTCTGCAGAGAAAAATAATTTAAAATTATCTGCAAATCTATCAAAACCAGAATATACTTGCGACTGCTCTTCTGCAAAGGTTAAAGGAGAAAAGAATAATATTCCAACTAAGAATAAAATAATCATCTCTTTCTTCATAAATTAGTTTGCAAAAGATTCTATATAAATATTCCTAAGAAGGTCTCCTTTAGAAAATAGCCCTACCAGGAAAGCTCGTAATCTCGCACGAAACTTATGGATTATCTTTCTACCACGAAATTACTCGTCGAACCATCGGTTCTCATCCTGAAATTTTTTAGAAATTTAATAGCCCTACCAGGATTCGAACCTGGGTCACAGCCTTCAGAGGGCCGTATACTTGACCACTGTACTATAGGGCTTTTATATTTCTTCTCTAAATAGATTTATTTACTTTTCCTAAAGGAGGTTGAATCTTAAGGATTTTTCTGATTATACTCAGCAGAATATCCTTTTCCCTTTCTTAAAGGAGGTTGAACGTCAAGGAACCTTGGTTCCTTAAGCTGTACTATAGGGCTTTATAACAAGAGGATAGAAAGAACAATTAAAAACCTTATCATACAAACAGAACAATGCAAACAAATCAAATCTTCATATATCCAACAGACACAATCTACGGAATAGGTTGCAATGCAGAAAATAAAGAACTAGTTGAAAAAATAAGAGAAATAAAACAGCGAGACCAAAAACCATTTTCAATAATTGCTCCAAGTAAAAATTGGATACTAAAAAACTTTGTATGTAAAATATCTCTTCTAGACAAATATCTTCCAGGACCATTCACTCTAATTCTAAAAAAGAAAAATAAGAATTTCCTAAATGAAGTTTCTTCTCTAGACACAATCGGCATAAGAATACCAAAACATCCATTTACAAAAATCTTGCAAAAAACAAAAAAACCAATTGTAACAACCTCAGTAAATGTTTCAGGACAACCATTTGCAACAAAAATAAGTGAAGTCGACAAAACAATACTAGATAAAGTAGACACAATCTTCAATTACGGAACACTTTTTGGAAAACCTTCTACTTTAGTAATCGACGGAAAAGAAATAAAAAGAGATTAACAAAATTTATAAAAGAGTTTAGATTTATTTTAAGATAACTAATCTTTTTGAAGTTATTAACGTGATGAATGGAGGATTTAAGTTATTTATAATTTTAAGTATAATTTTTTTATTGATAGGGATTCTTAATTTTATTATTGGAGTTTTTAAAAGAAAGATGCTTAAAAAAGCAAAATCAAAAAAACAGGTTTCAAATATAAAAATATTTACAAGAATTCTCAATGTTATTTTCATCTTATTAATATTATTCGTTGCATTTTTCTCTTATTTGGGTTCTTGGACAGGGCTAGGAATTTTTGCAGGACTAATTACTGCAGGGTTAGGATTTGCTTTACAAAAACCAATCACAGGAATTGCTGCCTGGCTTATGATTATTATTAAAAGACCATTCAGCGTAGGAGATAGAATTATGATTGGAGATGTTAGCGGAGATGTTTATGATATAAGCTTAACTCACGTCTATATCGACGAAGTTGGAGGAAATATAAGTAGTGACCAAATATCTGGAAGAAATATAATGATTCCAAACCATCTTCTTTTTGAACATAACATTATCAACTATACCTTAACCAACGATTATGTTTTAGGAGAAGTTGCAGTTAGCATAACCTATGAAAGCAATCTTGATAAGGCAGAAAAAATAGTCAAAGAATCTACAATTAAATTTATTGAAGAATATTCAAGAATAACAAAAGAACCTGTTACCCGAATGAACATGGACCCAAGCTGTATGAATCTCAGAATATTGTTCTTCGCCCCAGTTAGAGTCATGCAAGAAATAAAAAGCAACATCACTAAAGAAATTTATAACCAAATTAAAAAAGAGAAAGATGTTGAAATTGCCTATCCTCATACAGAAATTGTTTTCAAAAACAAAAATCTATTTAAAAAATAAAAAGAGAATAAAAAATAAATTTATTTCCTTAAAATTTTTATTAACACAAATCCAGAAACAATTAAGCTAACTAAATTTGCATACGCTAAATTTCTTAAACCTGAACTAAATCCGTCATAAACTAAGAACAAAACTCCAAAGATATAAAAACCGACAAAAACAGGACTTATCTTCTTTGTCTTCTTCATAGAAAAATATTGAATTGCCCAAGAAACTATAACAATCAAAAGACCAATCAACGAATATGAAATCATTTACATTACCTCCTTACAATAAACTAGAGAAGAGATTATAAAAATGTTTAGAAATGGGAGTTAAACTCCGCTTAAAGATTTAAATTGAGTTTTTCATATTTTTTACTTTATTCAAAACAACTTCCAAACTTCGATATATTTGATTTGTTAAACAATTATAAATTTCTTCAAAACTTGAATCATTTTTGAGTCCCAATAATTTTATAACTTCTTCGAACATACCTCTCCCAACTAAATGGTCTGCCCATGTCCTTAAATCATATAAATAAAAAAAAGGGGCAATCATATTTGAATTATCGGAAAGCATTTCCTTGAAAAAAACTTCCAATATTTTAAGGCTTCCCCAGTTTGAATCAAAAATTATCTGATTAGACTTTAAATAATAAACTAATTCTCTTCTATTTATTGTTTCTATAAATCGCACATTAAGATCACTTACTATTATTTTAAAATCCTTTTCGTTATTAAAGATTATTCGATTCTTATATTCAGAACACATTTTCAACAAATCATCAACCAGTATTAAATCAAAATTAAACATTTTAAAACCAAATTTTTTCTTAAACTCTATATTTATCTTATTTAACAATAGAAATAATTCAACTTCTAAAATATTTTCTGTAAAGAGTCCCTCCACTTGACCTGTTTTAAAGTCTGATTCTATATCCCAGTCAGAATTGATATTATATGGCTTCAAAATCATCTTTAGTTTATCAGGTAATCTCCTTAGATCTCCCAACCAAAAGATTAAGTGTTTTTTGGAATTGATTCCAAAAGGAATGGAATCCTCTTCAAAAATCAAAACACCATATGTTTCGCTCATAAATTCACAATTATAATTTTGAGAATAAATAAATGGAACAAGAGCTTCTTTTTCAAAATACACTGGCGTGAGATAATTATCTTTTTGAGGAGAATAATCTTCTTCAGAACGATAAATAAATTCTGTCAACATTTTCTTAACAAAAGATACCTATAATTTAAGCATTTCTATAATTTTTCAAAAAAGGACGCCCTAGACAAAATCACGAAGTGACTTTTTGACTAGCGGGGTTAAACCAAAGGTTTAACGCCCCGGCCGAGATTCGAACTCGGGTTACCACCGTACTCTAATTGTGGAATTTACTCCACAACCCAAAAAGGTTGCATTGAGATGCTAGACCTTCCACTTTCATCAAGATTCTGATCACCTCTTTGTGAATCGATTTTGAGAGGGTAGCGTACTTGACCGCTGTACTATCGGGGCTTACAGAAATCTCAACCTAAATTCTTTTATAAATTTTGTTAATTAAATTAACTTGCTTCAACTTCTCCAGGAGATGCAGAGATAGAATCTCCTTTGTTTTCAGAATCTCCTTCTTCAAATCTATAATGTCTTGTAATTTTTACTCTAGCCATATCTTCAAGAACATCGCCGGTTTTATCAGGCAACATTTTCATATTATGAATATTCATCCCTTGAATTTCTATTTCAACTTTTCTAATACTTGAATGATTTGGGGTAAGAATAATTGTTTTATGGTCTTCTCCCCATTTTTTTTCAAAAGTCCCAGAAGTATAATTAAACTTAGCTAAAGGAATCTTTGGAAGAGAAGCAATATCTGATTTAAGATACACAATATAATCCCCATAAGTCATTATAGGAATTGTTCCTTTACACTCAACTTTACTTTCTGCCTCAAAATGCGATGCATCTTCTCTATGTATAAAGTACAAACTATCCTCAGTAGTTATGCAACTTTTTATTTCTTCTAATTTATCTTCTTTTGTTTGTTCCATTTTATTTATCCAGAATATTATTTATTGTCTCTTCAAATTCTCCAACTATATTTTTATGCCATTTCCAGCAGAATACGCTTCCATCTTCTCCAAGACCAAAATCACAAGTAACTCCTATTTTTGCGGAGATAGAACTCCCAATTAGTCCAAAGATGAAAAAGGATAAGAGAAGAATTCCAATCAAAATCATTATTAAATTTTTTTTCATTTTTATTTCCTTATCATCTCTTCTAATATACAAATAACTCTAAAATTAAGCTCGTTTTATTGTATGAGCAACTACAGAGATTATAAATAAAATTATAAAAATCACTGCCAACCATTTAGCAATTGAAAATGAAACTCCAGAGATAAATCCAAATCCAAATACTCCTGAAACTATAGCGACTAATAAAAAGACTATTGCCCAAAGCAACCAACTAGTTGTACCTTTTGTGTTCATTTTATATTAATACAAACTCTCTCGGCTATATATACCTATGGAGTTCCTCTAAATCTTAAGAAAAAAGATTATTTAAAAAATAATCAAAATATATTCGTATTTTGTATGCAGATTAACTAAAAATTAAAAAACAGCCCGTGAATCAACTACAAAATTTCCTTTCATAGGATTGATATCTAATTCTTTAATTGAACTATGTCGCTTAATTAGACTATTCAACTTCAAAATAGATTTAACCAAAAATTTCTTTTCAGACCTAGAAATCTTTTTGGAAATTTTTGTTTCTTCAATCATTTCTTTTGCGTCCTTCTTTGCCAAAGGATAAACTCTAAAACTAACATCTTTATTTTTTTCAACATTACTTCCCCCATTTCCAAATAAAATTATATGCCCAAACTCAGGAGCTTTTTTTATTCCTAAAATAAATTCATCTCCCATAACAACTGGTTGAATAATTGCTTCTTCAAAACCTTTAATTTTTTTTAATTTTTTAAAAGCAAGTAATCCGTCGCCATAATTTTTAATTCCAAGAATTACTCCCCCAATTTTTTTCTTATGAACAATTTTTTTTCCAGAAATTTTCATAACAGCGGGAAATCCAATTTTACTAAATGCTCTCTCCAAATCTTTTTCTCTTCTAACAAAAATTCGGTCAAGAATATGAAATCCGTTCTTCCTCAAAAAATCCCCTGCTTTTCTTTCATTATAAAACATAAACTAAATTAGAAAGCTATTTATATAAAACTTTTCATTAATTTTAGAGGTGAAAATGAAAAGAAATCTAAAGAGGTTCTTTAACCCAAAATCAATTGCATTAATCGGAGCAAGTAAAGACCCAAACAAAGTAGGAGGAATTCTCTTAAAGAAATTATTGAAATTTCGAGGAAAAGTAATCCCCATAAATCCAAAATACTACCACTTAGGAGAATTAAGAACCTATCCTTCAGTTTTAGAATATCCTAGTAAAATTGACTTGGCGATAATTGCAATTCCCGCAGAATTTGTTAATGAATCTCTGATTGAATGCGCAAAAAAAGGAATAAAAAATATTATAATCATCTCAGCAGGTTTCTCTGAAATAAAAGAAAATAATTTAGAAAAATTAATGATTCAAACAATAAAAAAATATAACTTAAATGTTTTAGGACCAAATTGTTTTGGAATTTATAATCCAAATTTACAACTTGATACAACTTTCTCAAACATTACTCCAAAAAAAGGAGACATTGCATTCATAAGTCAAAGCGGAGCACTCTGGAGCTATATCGCTGATTTGAAAATAGGATTCTCAGGTTATGTAAGTTTAGGGAACATGGCAGACTTATCTTTTACAGAATGGCTTGAATATTTTATTAACGACCGCCACACAAAAAAAATAATTATGTATATTGAAAAAATTAAAGACGGAAAAAAATTCATTGAATTATGTAAGAATTCAAAAAAAGAAATAATTGTATTAAAAGCAGGACAAACAAAACAAGGACAACAAGCAGCACTTTCTCACACAGCAAGTCTAGCAACAGAATATGAAATCTACAAGGGAGCCTTTGCTCAAGCAAAAATTAAAGTTGTGGATTCACTTTCAAAAGCAGTTGGAACACACAGCGAAGAAATAAAACTAAAGAAAAAACAAAAAGTAATAATTATAACAAATGCCGGAGGAGCAGGAGCAATCCTTTCAGATAAAATAACAAAAAGTGGGCAGAATTTAATAATGCCTCCAATAGATATTTTAGGAACAGCAAATGAAAACGATTACGAAAACGCACTAAAAAGTATAAAAAATAAATCAGCAAAAATAATTGTAATTCTTACTCCTCAAAGTATGTCAAATCCTCTTGCAACAGCAAAAGTTTTAATCAATTCAAAACACAAAAAAAACATTATTGCATTATTCCTTGGAGACAAATCAATAAAACAAGCAAAAAATCTTTTAGAAAAAAATAAAATTCCAGTTTATACCAACATATGAAAGAAAAAATAAAAAAAATAAGTAATGAAATGAAGAACTCAACAAAAACAGCAATTGTTGCAGCTTTCAGCTTTTTGATTGGTTTATCTTGGAAAGACGTTATAACAGAATACGTCGACAAAATAACTCAACTAAGCCCAATTCAAGGAAAATTAATCTCTGCTTTTTTTATTACAATAGTTTGTGTTCTTGGAATTTTATTAACAACAAAAATTCTGGAAGTAAAGAATGAAACAAATTGAAACTATTCTAAAAATTTTAGCAAAAAAATATCCAAATACAGGAGTAACTACTTTAAACAGAATGCGAACTAAACCAAATGCTTTTCAAATTTTAATTTCTTGTTTATTGTCTCTTCGAGCTCGAGATGAAAATACCGAGAAAGTTTCAGAAAAACTCTTCGCTGTTGCAAACACTCCAGAAAAAATTATAAAACTTCCAATGCAAGAATTGAAAAAATTAATTTTTTCTTCAGGACATTTTAATAAAAAAGCAGTTGCACTAAAATCGGTTTCAAATGAAATACTAAAAAGATTTAATGGAAAAGTTCCAGAAACTTATGAAGAATTAATCTCAATAAAACATATCGGACCAAAAACAGCAAATATTGTTTTAGCTTTTGCATTTGGTAAAGAAGCTCTTCCAATTGACACTCACTGCCACAGGATTCCAAATAGAATCGGTTGGATTAAAACAAAAAACCCAGAACAAACCCAAAAAGAACTAGAAAAAATTCTCTCAAAAAAATACTGGGCAGATTTTAATGCAATTTTTGTGCAATTTGGTAGAGACATTTGTAATCCAATTTCTCCAAAGTGTTCAATATGCCCAATAAACAAATTCTGTAAAAAAGTTAACGTTGCAAAAAGTAGATAAAACACTCCCAAAACCTTTAAAAACCAAATACTCTACAAATCTCTATGAAAAGAAGTTCACGAAGATGGAAAAAGAAAGGCCAAATGCGTTGGAAATGGCAAAGAAAAAGACTCAAAAAAGAAAAGCATAAAAGAAAAGCAAGAAGAGCAAGATCTAGTTAATTCTGAATAGAATTCGATAAATAAATAATTATTAAGGAATAACACCTTTTTAGCATAATAAACCTTATAAACAATTTCAAGCATAAATTACTATGACAAGCGAAATCTGGACAGAGAAATACAGACCACAAAAATTTACTGAAGTTGTAGGACAAGAAAACACAATAAAGAGAGTAGAAGCGCTAACTAAATCAATGAATATTCCTCATTTAATGTTTGCAGGACCAGCTGGAACAGGAAAGTCTACTCTTGCTTTAGTTGTAGTAAAAGAATTGTTTGGAGAAAGCTGGAAAGACAATTATTTAGAACTAAACGCTTCAGATGAGCGAGGAATAAATATTGTACGAGAAAAAGTAAAAAGCTTTGCAAGAACAAAGTCAATTGGAAATGTCCCATTCAAAGTAATCTTCCTTGATGAAGCAGATGCACTAACTCCAGAGGCTCAGCAAGCACTAAGAAGAACAATGGAAAACTATTCAGCAACTTGTAGATTCATTTTGTCCTGTAATTATTCCAGTAAAGTAATTGACCCAATTCAATCTCGTTGTGCAATTTTTAGATTTAAACTTCTAGAAAAAAAAGATATTGAAAAAATAATAAAATTAATCGCAGAAAAAGAAAACCTTACAATAAAAGAAGATGCTATGGAATCAATTTACGAAGGAAGCGACGGAGATTGCAGAAAATGTATTAACTTACTTCAATCAACAGCAGCAATTTCTCCCTCAATAAACAAAGATTTAATTTCAACAATCCTTTCAAATGCTCAGCCAAAAGACATTAGAATTGTATTAGACTATTCTCTTTCAGGAGATTTTGAAAAGTCCCGTGACAAACTTCTTGATATAATGCTTAAAGAATCAATCTCTGGTCAAGACGTAATAAAAGCAATTCAAAAAGAAATATGGAATCTGCCAGTTGAGCCTGAAATAAAAGTTAAACTAACAGAAAAAACAGGCGAAGCAGAATTTCGAATCGTCGAAGGAAGTGACCCATTCATACAACTTCAAGCTCTTTTAGCTTCTTTTGTTTTAGCTGGTCTTGGAAAGGAGTAAAATGAGCTTACTAGAGAAATTAAAAGGATTTCTTGGAACAAAACTAGAATTAGATATTTCGCCAGAAGCTTATGAAAGCTATGTAAATAACTTTAGACAGAATAATTGTCCAGGAGTAATGCTCGACGATATTTCTTGGAGAGTAATAAAAGAAAGCGAATATAACCTGAGGTTACAAAAATGAAAATAATGATTATTTGTAGTAAACATTTCTATAAACAGATTCCAGAAATTAAAGAAGATTTAGAGAAAATGGGGCATAAAGTAAAACTTCCTAATTCTTATGACAAACCTTTTGAAGAAATTGAAATAAAAAATCTAAGTAAAGAAGAACATATTCAATGGAAAAGCGAGATGATGAGAAAAGACGAAAAAAATATCCAACCTCAAGACGCTGTTTTGGTTTTAAACTTTGAAAAAAATAAAATTCCAAATTATATCGGGGGAGCAACATTTCTTGAAGTTTATATGGCTTGGAGACTAAACAAAAAAATATTTTTCTTTAATCCTTTACCAAAATGTTCATTTACCGACGAGTTAATAGGAATAAATCCTAAAATAATAAATGGATATTTGGAGTTAGTAAAATGAATTGGATAGAACTCTACAGACCAAAAACTTTTGCAGAAATTAAAGGAAACAAAGAAGAAATTAGAAAAGTTGTGGCTTTCATAAATAATCCCTTACGTAAAAAAAAAGCACTGATTCTTTATGGTCCTCCTGGTTGCGGAAAAACAACTTTGGCTCATGTGATTTCAAAAGAAACAAACTCAGAAATATTTGAACTAAATGCTTCTGACTTTCGAAACAAAGCAAAACTCCAAGAAGTTTTAAGACCTGCAATGCAACAAAAATCTTTACTTAATTCAAATAAAATAATATTAATTGACGAAGCTGACGGAATAACTGGAACAGACAGAGGGGGAGCAAGCGAAATACTAAATTTACTAAATCTAACTCCTTATCCAGTAATAATTACTGCAAATGATATTTGGAGCAAAAAACTAAGCGACCTAAGAAAAAAATCTGAACTAATAAATATTAAAGAAGCAGATTACAATCTAATTACAGAATTACTAATTGATATCTTAAGAAAAGAAGAAAAGTTTATTCCAATAGATATACTAAAAAAAATTTCTGTTAGAGCAAAAGGAGATTTCCGTGCAGCAATAAATGATTTGCAAACAGCAGCAGGACTAGAAAATCCAGAAACAATTGATTTTGCTGAAAGAGATAAAGAAAAAGACATTTTCAATGCACTAAAGTTAGTATTCAAAGGAAAACCAACATATGAAACACTAAGAGCTTACGACGCTGTAGATATGCCAATTGACGAGATAATTCTTTGGGTTGAAGAAAATATACCTAGCGAATACAAAAGAACTGCACTAAAAAAAGCATATGACGCCTTAAGTAAAACAGATGTATTCAAAGGAAGAATCCACAAGCAACAATACTGGAGATTCTTAATCTACGAGAATATTTTACTTAGTTATGGAATCTCTGCGGCAAAAGAATCAATAAGCACAGGCTACACTCAATATCAAAAACCAAAAAGAATTCTAAAAATTTGGCTGAACAATCAAAAAACAATACAAAAAAAATCAATTGCAAAAAAATATGCAGAAAAAACCCACATAGGAGAAAAACGAGCAATGCAGGATTTTTTAATAATAAAAGAAATAATCAAATCAAACAAAGACATTCAAAATGAACTCAAACTTAGCGACGAAGAAATTAGTTATATTCTAAAATAAAGATTAACTTTCATATTTTCTCCCTTTACTTATTGAAATTATGTCTGGGAGTGCATTTCTTATGTCTGTTCCTCCAACATAATCTTGAGGTATGAATCCAACTTGTGTTGGTTCAGTAGTTTCAATAAAACAATAATTTGTATTATAATTTCCTTTGTTACAAAGAATCCCTACTGCCATATGGTTTTCAGAATTATATTCAAAAATTACAACTCCATAACCCAACTCTTTTAATAAAAATGCTAAAAGTTGTGATTTTTCTCCACAAACACCTTTATTATCATACAAAACTTCATAAGGATATCTTCCAACTAAATAAACAGAATTCAATGCTTGATAATCATAAGGGATATTTTGAACTAATCTTATAGCTATATTCGCTTCGTCTTTTTTGTTTTTTGCTTTATTTCGTATTTCCCAAACCAGAGGAAGTAAAGATTGATATTGTAAATCGTTGTTCATCTCTTTTAGGATAAAATCTCTTGAATCGGGAGGAGTTTCTCCTTCATAATAAGAAATAGACCTATCTAAGGAGGAAAAATAATTATTTAGTCCCTCATAAACAACAAAATTAATTTTTCCACTTCCATAATTTAAATTTGAACTTTGTGGGCTTTTTTTGTAATTAATTAAATCTTCTCCAAAAAAGTCGTTGATCATTCCATTATCAACAAGATAACTGTATCCAAAAAATAATCCTGCTAAAACTCCTACAACTAAGAAAAATCTCCAGTCCCATATTATAATAAATCCTTTTTTATTCATCTTCTATTTGTTTGCAAAAGCAATGAAATTTATCTTCTTTATCGCAATTATATCTTTGATATTCTAAATTCTGTTGGCTACAAATTGCTCCACAAAAATTCTTTTTGTATTTTGCAGAATTTAGATATTGATTTTTTGCATGTTGTTCAAGTTCAGAACAACTATTTTCAGAGAAAAATGAAGGTAATGAAATTTCTTGTCCGCTGTATCCTGAACTTTTTGAAAGAGAAAAAGGAGATAATAAAGAAAATTCTATCTTACTACCAGTGGTTTTTACCTTTTCTGTTAAAATTTGTCCCTTTGAAAAACCTTGTAAAATTAGAACTAACAAAATTAAAAAAATTATAATCTTTATCCATTTTCTTTGTCTTTTATAGAAATTATATATTTCTTTTAAAAAATTCCATCCATACTTGATTGTAAAAAATAAAGAGGTTAAAATTAAGATTCCTCCTAAATTAAAAATCCACAAACTAACTTGATTAAATTGGTCTGCTCTTGAATAAAATAAAAATAATCCAAGAATGGATAAACTAAGGATTAAAATTATCTTGTATACCTCTTTTTTTCTTCTGTTAAAATCATATTCCCAATAGTCTCTCTTTGATAGCCATTTCTTTAGATTGTAATATTTATCATAAAGAGAAGATTTTATCTTTTCTGTCTTTTTAGTAGAATATTCTAGATGTTCTTCTAATTCTTTATTTTTAGGGTAAAGAATTTCAGAAAAATTCTTTTTCCATTTTTCTGCTTTTTTAGTAGAATATTCTCTCAATCCCTCGCAGTTATGGTCTTCGGGTAATAAATGATTTGAACAATGGATCTTCCCGCAATATTTACAAATGTGAGGCAAACCCTCAATTTGTTTTTTACAGTAATTGCAAATAACCATTTATAGACAAAGAAAATTCAGTATAAAAAGATTTTTAGTTTAAACTAAAAAAATAAAGAGCGAAGTATTATTATTTAGCAACTTCCAGAAGAAGCAGTTGCTACCGAGTTAAGAACTTCTGAACATTCTGGAGGAGCATTATTAAAAGCATTACATACTGCAGTTTTAATTGCATCTGCATTTCTTGCAATACTTACTTTAACTCCATTAATCATTATTGTTGGAGAACCACTAATCTTATTACTCTGCGCATAACTAGATGCTTTAGAAAATAAGTCTTCTCCTTGCGAATCAACACAATTCAATACTTCAATTGAATTAATTCCTAATGATTTCATTAAATTAGTTGACTCAGTTAAATCACATTGAACACTTTTATTTTGTCCACATTTAGGGTAAATCTTCTCAGCAAATCCTGCAGCATAACTCCAATATTTATCCGAATACAATTCTTGAATACATGATTGTATTTTATTTTGTTGGTGCTCAAATTCTCCATGACCTGAATAATATGGAACTATACTGAATTCTGCATAATTATTTAATAAAGAAGCAACTTCTGCCATTGGTCCTTGAGCTTGAACTCCATAAGGGCAATAACCCCAAATAAATAACTCAACTTTAGGTTTATCTGATTTAACAATCTCTTGAGAAGTAGAACTTGAACTAGTTGATTTTACCTCAGTTTTTTTAATTTCATTTAAATTTCCTATATATCTTCCATCTGAGGTTATATAAAATGGAACAGGATATTCTTCTCCTTGATATTTAAAAGAAATTTTGTATAATCCATTATCTAAAGAGATATTAATTATCTCTAATAAACTTAAATCTGCACCTGCAGACTGAATATAATTTAAAAAAGTTTGACCAGCTTCTTCTTTACTAATTAAATTTCCTGTAACCATTCCTCCAAAAAGTAAAACTAAAACAATAATCGCTAAAATAGAACTAGCAATAATCCAAGGATTATCTTTCATCTTATGCCCACACCGTCTTAAATGCTCTTTCATAAACACCATAATAAAATATCCTTTAAAAACATTTCCCAAAAAATAGAACACAAATCCATAAATTATTCTTTCAAAGAAAAATCAGGCAATTGGTCTGCTCCACATCTACGATGAAGTTCCGTATAAAGAGTCTGGAGATTTTTATACAGAGTTGGATTAACTTCTTCTAATCTAACTAAAGAGCCAATGACAATACTATGTCCAAGTAATCCGCAGGTGTAAGCGAATTTGCAGTTTGCAGCCTCGTCATTATGCTGATAATGAAAACTCATATCAAATTTTAATCCATCAAAAGCAAGATTTTGTCTAGCAAACGGCTCATTTAAGTCTCCTCTTACAACTTGTTCTTGATAATCTGCAAGATTATTTTCAACATCATAAGCACAACCCGAAAAACCAAGACAATCTTGATTTAATAACCTACTACGTAAAATTTCTGCTTTTTTTAATTCAGACCAAATTAATCCCTCTAATGCATTTCCATTCAAATTAGAAACATCACCAAGAGTATCTCTGTCTAAACGATTTGTCATTCCTCACAAAAATAAACTTCAATTATAAAGATTATTGTAATAAATAATATACTAACCAAATAATTAAAAACAACTTCTGCTTATTTCTTTTATGGGTTATGATATAGTTGTTGGAAGAAACGAGACAGACAAAAAAAAGTTTGGAGATAGAGGTTTAGCTTTCATTGGAAAAGGTTATGTAAAAATGGGAAGATACACTTCTCAATCAAACAGATTACTAATGGATGTTGCAAAATCTCATGTAGTTTTAGTTGCAGGTAAGAGAGGCAGCGGTAAGTCCTACACTCTGGGGGTTCTAACAGAAGAAATAACAAATTTACCTAAAGAAATTTCTCAAAATATTGCGTCTTTAATTTTTGACACAATGGGAATTTACTGGACAATGAAATATCCAAACGAAAAAGATAAAGAATTACTTCAAAGCCAAGGACTTGCACCAAAATCTCTACCTGTAAAAGTTTTTGTTCCATACGGAAAATTCGATGAATTCATCACTCAAGGAATTCCTGTCGACGAAAGATTCGCACTTGACCCAACAGAACTAAACTCTGAAGATTGGATTTTAACTTTTGGCCTAAGTTTAATTGAACCAATTGGAGTTTTAATTGAAAGAATACTAAACAGATTAAAGATAAAAGGAAGATATGATTTGAATGACATAATTACAGAAATTGACGAAGACAAAAAAAATACTCAAGAAACAAAAAATGCAGCAGCAGGTTTATTCGAAGCAGCAAGTAATTGGGGAATTTTTGCAACAAAAGACCTTGAGCCAACAAAAGTAAATGATTTAATTACTGCAGGAACAACTTCAGTTTTAGATTTAAGTGTTTACAATTCAGTTGGAGCATTTAATGTTAGAGCATTAGTAATTAGTTTAATCTCAAAAAAAATCTTCAACCAAAGAATGGAAGCACGAAAAAAAGAAGAAGTTGATTCAATTGCAAAAGGTCTTGACTATTTTTCAGGCGGAGAAAAAAAAGAAACACCTTTAGTTTGGATATTTATCGACGAAGCTCACGAATTCTTGCCCTTAGATGAAAAAACAGTTGCAACAGATGCTTTGGTTCAAATCTTGCGAGAAGGTCGTCAGCCAGGTTTATCTTTAGTTCTTGCAACACAGCAACCAGGAAAAATTCACACAGACGTTATGACTCAGTCAGACCTAGTAATCGCACACAGAGTAACTTCAGCCCAAGACCTTGCAGCACTAAATCACATTATGCAAAGCTATTTACTTGAAAGCGTAAAACAATATATGGACGAACTGCCAACACTAAAAGGCTCAGCAATAATCCTCGACGACAATTCAGAAAGAATTTACCCGATGAGAATGCGACCAAGATTCACTTGGCACGGAGGCGAGGCACCAATGGCAATTAAAGAGGAAAAGGAATTCTAAATGAGCCGAAGTGCCTGGCACGGTGAGCTTTTAGACTTTAACAAATATCTGAAAGTAAATTAGAAAAATCAAAAGTCTGAAAGCGAATAGGATGAGGCACCAATGGCCATCAAAGAAGAAAAGGAGTTTTAAAATGAACACAAGAAAAGAAACACTAGATAGAAAAGGAGCAACACCTAGCATTTATAGAGAGAAAGGGATTCCTAGATTTTATCATGTCCAACAATTTGTCGACGAACTTTACAGAGTAGATTTAAGATTTGACTATCAAAAAGAAAACAAATATCAATTAGCATTAATAAAAGTCAATGGTAGAAAAACAACTTTAAAAGATTTTGCAAGAGCAATAGACAGAACTATTAATACTCCAAAAAATTTAAGAGAATTATTTGAAATATTTAGGTTACCCAGCACAACAGAAAACATGAAAAAAGAACAAAAAGCTTTTGCAACCCTTGAAGAAGAAATATTTCTTTTCTAAAGAACTTTAAAATAAATTCTACTTCTTGCTTTAAACGGAGCAATTTCTCCAGCAATCTTTTTTCCTAAAATCTTAATCTTCTTCTTTGCTTTTTTTGCTTCAGATTTTATTAAATCAACATGCAAATCAATCTCATCAATTTTTCCAAATCCATAATAAATAATTCTTGTTCCAGATTTACTTAAGCTAAATGCCGACGACAAAAACGAATCTTTCAAATTAGGTCTAGGCATCACAATCAAATCAAATTTCTTTTTATTCTCTTTTAATTTCTCTGCAACTTTTTTAATATCTCCTGGAACCAAAATAACTTTATCTTTAACCTTGTTTCTCTCAATATTCAGCTTCGCATATTCATTTGCTTTTCTATTTAACTCATTTGAATAAACAATTTTTGCACTTGAATTTTTTGCAATAACAATTGAAAACGGACCAACTCCAGCAAAGCAAACTAAAACCTTATCTCCTTTTTTTACAAGTTCAGCAACTTCTTTTCTTTCATTACTAAGACGAGGAGAAAAATAACTTTCCTCAATATGAAATCTAAACTCACAACCATTTTCTTTGTATAAAACTTCTTTATTTTTTTCTCCAGCTAAATAATTTGTTTTAATAGTTCTAAGTCTTCCAAAAAAATTCTTTGATTTTTCTAAAACAGTTTTAACAGATTTATTCGTAGATAAAATATATTCAGCAAATTTTTTCTTTTCAGACAATTTAACATCTTCTCCAAAATTCACAAGCGCGATATTTCCAAGAGAACTATAAGAACGATGTTTTTCCTCTGCCATAAAAGAATTAAACTAAAAGACAATTTAAAGGTTTTGAAACACTAAATTTATAAAAACCAATTTCTTAGAGAAAGAATGAAAAGAGGAACAATATTATTTATCTCATTAATTTTATTGACAAATATAATCAGTGCATATAGTTATGGAGGAAACTCCTCAGTTGCAGATATGCTCGAGCAATTTGATTCAAGAACAGTTTCACTTGCGATTGTATTCTTTGTATCTTTAATTTTAATTAACGCTGCACTAAAGCGAACAAAGGTTTTAGGAGAAGAACCAAAAAATGCAGGAATTGTCTCAGCACTTCTTGCTTTTGGAATAACTTATTACTTAAACAGACAAGGTTTAGACATTGACAATTGGTTTTATTCAGGTTTTGAAATGTTTGGATTCTCAGGAGATTTAATCTATCAAATTTTACCTTTTATTCTTATTGCGGCAATTGCATTTATGTTTGTAAAACTTGGAACAAAAAAAACTTTCATTTATACAGGAGCATTTTTCTGTGCAGCTTCATTTGTAATTTATGAAGGAGGAGCAGCTCTTCTTATTGGAATAATACTTTTAGTAATTGGCCTTGCTTTCTTAAAAGACGATAAAAAGAATAAAAAACCAAGATTTTATTTTGACGACGATTAAAACCACTTATCAAGCCCTTGCTGAGTTTGTTCTTCCTTAATCTTTCTTAATCTATCAATCTGCTTTTCAATTCTTTCCTCTGAAAAATTATGTTCATCAATTAGAATTCTCTTAATCTTTTTCTCATCAATCTTAGGAAAATTTATTTTAAAATCTTTTACAGGATGGTGCTTAAATAAATCAAAAATTTCCTTCCAATCAAATTTGTCTTCGCAACTTAATTCAGAAATTTTTTCTTTTACACTCTCAAATATTTTTTCTGGAGTCTTAAACTCTTTAACAATTGCTAAAGCCTTCTTTTGACCAATTCTTGGGATTCCTTTAGGATTATAATCTGTTCCAACCAAAATTCCAAGACAAATTAATTGCTCTAAATTAATCTCCAATTCATTCAAAACTTTTGAAAGTTCAATTTTCAAAGGATTAATCTCAACATAACCAGAATAAGTTTTTCGTTTTCTTGATAAAGTTAAATTCTGAATTAAAATTGGAGCACCAAAAAGTAAACTATCATAATCCTGACTTGCAGAAGCATAAATTTCTTTTTTTGTTTTGGCTAAATATGCTGCCTGCGCCTCACCTTCACTTGGAGCATCAACAACACAAATTCCCATAGCTTCAAGTAATTCTTTACTCTCGCGAATCATTTCAGAATCAAGCCGAACTAACTGAGAACTATATCTTTTCATTGACTCAAAATCCTCGTCCTGTTTTGCTTCTTCATATTTTTCTTTAGCCAAATCTTTCACATCACTTCTTTTCTTATGAGTTTTTGCTTTCAAGTCTGGAGCTTTTCCGTCGAAAACATAAATTAATTTAATTCCTTCTTCCAAAAGTGCAACATTTCTATACAAAATTCCAGACAAATGAGAAGTAATTCTTTTTTGCTCGTCCATTAACGGAGTCCCATCAGGCTGTCTTATACTGGACAAAAACTGATAAATAGAATTAAATGCATCAACACAAATAGTTTTTCCAGCTAAAGCCGAAAAATCAATTTCTTCTCTTGGAATAATCTCCCGAATATTCAGTCCCATAAAAAATAAAGAACTCAAGCACTTAAAATATTTGCTCTTTCTTGTTTTAAAGATTCCTCAGCAAGTTTAGCAACATTAGTTGCAGTTTTATGCAAATGAAAAACAACATCTCCAATCTGTCTCTTAGAAGCTTGTTTTATGCTAACTCCTCCTTTAAGATGAGAATATCCGCAATAAGATTCTAACAAATTTCTCTTTTCAGAAGAATCTTTTTCAATAGAATTTGGTCTAATTCCTTTTTTTGCAACTAAATATAAAAATCCTTGATAATATGAAGTAGGTTTAGAAAATCCTTCAATAGTTAAAAAAGGAGATTCAAACTCTGCACTGACTAAAGAATCTCGAAGAGAATCTAATCTACCTTGTTCATACAAATTATTATCTGTAGAAGAAACACCATACTGATTGCATAGTTCAAAATATCTTTTTGCATCTTGGCTAAACTGCGCTTCTGCAATCTCTGAGTCAAAATTTTCCCAACCCATAAAGTAACCACCAAAAAGTAGTATTTAAACTTTACTTTCAGAAACCTTTCCCTAAACCTTAAATAATTCTTTTATCTAAATTCACTATGAAAACAACATTTATTCCAATAGATTACAATTACTTTGACTGGCAAGGAAGAAACTATGCAAAAATCATTGGAAGAGACAAAGACGGAAAAAGAATTTGCGTAATTGATTCCTGCGAAGTTTATTTTTGGGCAATTCTAAAAGAAAATTTAACAACTAAAGAAATAGAAAAGGTCTTAGACAAAATAAATTCAATTCAATTAGATGTTAAAGGAAGACAAACCAAAGTAGAAAAAACAGAACTTCACGATAAAAATTTTCTTGGAAAAAAAGTTACAGCAATAAAAATCTATGCAACAAACTACAAAGACCTCCACGACATTGCAAGTAAACTCGATTTCCCTGAAATAGAAAAACGACGAGGTTACGACCTAGGTTATATAACTCATTACATAATTGAAAAAAAATTATATCCATTAATTCCCTACGAGATAGAAGGAGAAATGTTAAATAACTCATTAGAATTTGGAGGCATTGATTCTGCTTTAGAAGTAGATTTTTGTATTAAATTAGAATCAAAAAAAGAAATAGAAAAAAAATTCTCTCCAAGAGTTCTCGCTTATGATATTGAAACCGACGAACTTCAACTCGGAAAAGGAGAAATATTAATGATTTCTCTAGTTGGAGAGAACTACAAAAAAGTTTTAACCTGGAAAAAATCAAAAGAAAAACCAAGTTTTATAGAGTATGTAAAAGACGAAGAAGAACTATTAGAAAAATTTGTAAAAGAAGTAAAAGAATATTCGCCAGATTTTTTAGTAGGATATTTTTCCGACGGATTTGACTTGCCTTACATTAAAGCAAGAGCAGAAAAACTAAAAGTAAAAATTCCTTTAGGTCTTGACGGCTCGCAACCAAAATTAAACAGAGGAAAAGAATTAATTGGAAGAATCGACGGAATAGTTCACATTGATTTACTAAAATTTATAAGAACTGCATATGCGCAATACATGCAATCTGAAACTTTAACTTTAAATGAAGTTGCAAAAGAATTTTTAGGCGACACAAAAAAAGATTTCAAATTCAAGCATTCTTCAGAGATAAACGAAGACGAATGGGAAAACTATTTTGAATATAATCTTCACGATTCAGTTTTAACAAAACAATTATTTGAAAAATTCTGGCCAGATTTACTTGAATTTACAAAGACAATAAAAGAACCTGTTTTTGAAATTTCTCGTGCAGGACTTTCAAAATACACTGAGAGTTATATCTTACATAATTTAGAAAAATATAACGAAATTCCAGAGAAAAAACCAGGAATGAATGAATCCGAAGAAAGAAAAACCACTGGAAGCGTAAAAGGTGCTTTTGTCTATGAACCAAAACCAGGACTTTTTGAAAATATCGGAATGTTTGATTTCACGTCGATGCATACAAGTATTATAATCACCCACAATATTTCAAAGGGAACTTTACTAGAAAAAAAAGAAAAAGATTGTATTGAATCTCCAGAAATTGAAGTTGGAAAAAAGAAAATAAAATATTATTTCTCAAAAGAAAAAGGATTTTTCCCTGAACTCTTAAAAGAAATTTTTGAGAAAAGAAAAAAATTCAAGGAAGAATACAAAAAAAATCCAAATCCAATAACTAAAGCAAGAAGCAATGCTTTCAAAGTTTTATCTGCTTCAGCTCACGGATATATTGGATTTTTTGGAGCAAGATATTATTCTCACGAAGCTAGTGCAAGTATTTTGGCTTTTGTTAGAAAATATAATATTGAAACAATAGAAAAAACACAAAAAGCAGATTTCCCAGTAATTTATGGAGATACAGATTCTATTGCCTATCTATTAAATGGAAAAACTAAACAAGACGCAAAAGATTTTTTGAAAAAACTTAATAATGAACTTCCAGGAGTAATGCACTTAGAACTTGAAGGATTCTTTAAACGAGGACTTTGGGTTACAACACGAGGAAAGACAACAGGAGCAAAAAAGAAATATGCATTAATTGACGAGGAAGGCATTATAAAAATTAGAGGATTTGAAACAGTTCGTCGTGATTGGTGCACTTTGTCAAGAAATTTACAGAACAAAATAATTAGACAAATACTAAATGACGGAAATGAAAAAAAGGCATTAGAAATGCTAAAAGAAGTTATAGAAAAAATAAAAAATAGAGAAGTAAAAAAAGAAGACTTAATTGTTAGAACACAACTAAAAAAACCAATCTCAGAATATGTAGCAATCTCTCCTCATGTAATTGCCGCAAAAAAAATGAAAGAAAGAGAAATTCCTGTGGCTCAAGGAGATTTGATAGAATATTATTTAGCTGAAACAAATACCAAGTCAAAATTAGTTCGAGACAAAGTAAAACTCCCAGACGAAACTGCTCCTTATGATATAACTTATTATTTGGAAAAACAAATTTTACCTGCAGTAGAAAATATTTTCCAAGTATTCAACATAAATCTTAAAGACATGATTGAAGGAAAAAAGCAAGAAAATCTAAGTAAATGGTTTTAATTATTAACAACAAAGTTTTTCTAATGAAATAACTGGCTCATTAAAACTATTATATAGTCTATCATAATCTCCATCTATACAAAGTCTATGTTTCCCTTTAGCATTTGAAAAAACACAACTAACAACTGAAGCCCCACTTGAAGTTTCAAAGATTACTTCACTATTTAAAACAAAAACAGAAGTATAGACCCCCATAACTCCATCGGCAGTAGTAACTTTCATTCGGTAATCACAATTTAAATCAAAATTAGAAGTATCACTAAGACTAATTGATTCCCAAGAACAAGAATTTAATGCAGGGCAATTTGTTCCATTTTTCATACAAACATTACTTAAATCTACATTAGGAATTTCTAATTCTCCCGCAGAATGCCCC
>Ga0265297_10004338_pt1 | contig 23403 bp, 17 predicted proteins | sample Munlanlwell13791_FD_192502 | JGI IMG/M metagenome (GOLD analysis project Ga0265297, IMG submission 192502) | Leachate microbial communities from a municipal landfill in Southern Ontario, Canada - Leachate well 137-91 | ecosystem: Engineered > Solid waste > Landfill > Unclassified | place... | reverse complement strand
TATTCCCATGAAGCGATCAAACTGTTCGAGCTTGCCAAGAAGGTAAATCCTTCCATAATTACCGTCGGGGGAGGGCATTTTTTCTCCTGGATGGTGGATTATACCCTGCGCAATCCGGCGATAGATGTCATCGTCAGGTTCGAGGGGGAAGAGACTTTCGTGGAATTGATCAAAACGCTCCGGGGAAACGGCGATTTGTCCCAGGTGAGAGGCCTGGCTTATAAAAAAGACGGCCGGATAATCAGGACTATGCCCAGGCCGTTGATAAAGGATTTAAACACGCTGGCGCTTCCGGCATTTGACCTCATGCCTATGGGTAAATATGCCCCTTTCGGATACCTTTGGCCGCAAAGCGTTACCCTGGAGCATTCGCGCGGTTGCATTGACCACTGCAGTTTTTGTTCGTTGTGGACCTTCTGGGGGAATAAGCTGAAAACCGATATAGAGAAAGGAAACCTGGATGTTTCCCCGCGTTACAGGACCAAAAGCGTGGAGAGGACCCTCGAGGAAGTCGATATCTCATATCAGAAATACGATCGGAGGTTTATCCTGTGGGCGGACCCGACGTTTAATGTGGACCTCAAATGGACGAATGATTTCTGCGAGGGGCTGCTAAAAAGAAAATACAAGAATTTGCATTGGTGGGCCTTCCTGAGGGCGGATTACCTGTTAAGAGACGAGAAGGCGGGAGTGCTGGAGAAGATGGTAAAAGCGGGGTTGGTCCATCCGCTCATCGGCGTGGAACGTGGCTGTACCGAGGATTTAAGGAAGGTGCAGAAGTCGGTATATACCCGCGATTTGATAAAAGAAGTATTCTCTATTTTTAAGAGGAGATACCCGCAGGTCTTCCGCCAGGGGACATTCGTGACTTGCCTGCCTTTTGATACGCGAGAATCCATGCTGGGGCTGGTGAAATATGCGGTAGAGATAGATATCGATTATCCTGCTTTTCATCCGGTAGCGCCCGTTCCCGGCACTTATCTTTACCAGGAAGCAGTCAAGAATGACGCTTTGGAGGTAAAGGATTTCAAAAAATACGATTGGTCCACTCCGATTATGCGTTCGGACAATAACGTATCGATGGATGAGCTTGCCGCCTTGAATATGGAGCTTAACAAGAGGTATGTGCTGTACCGTCCGCATTGGCTGATCCGCGGCCTGTTTTCTCCTTATAAGCATAAAAGAGGGCTTTACTGGTGGTTCCTGAGGAATACCGTGAAGATGCTTTTTCTGGGGATAGCCGATGCTTTGATGGGGAGGAAGAAACTCGAAGGAATCACCGGTTTTATGAGGCTTAAAAAACCCAAGTGGTACGATACCTAATCCGATTCCGGGAGCTGGCGTGTTTACGGAAACAAAAGTTTTGTTGATCAACCCCATTTCAGACATAGCTGTCAAAGGCACAAATTACCGTTCCACTATTGCTTTTGTCCCTCCCGTCGGGATTGCCTACCTGGCGTCGAGCCTTGTTAAAGAAAACGGCATCAAAGTCATTATTGAAGACCAGTTTGCCAGCGGCAAGCCCAATGAGTACCTGCTTGATAAGATAAGAAAAGAAAACCCGCAAATAGTCGGTTTTTCCTGCCTGTCCCCCGGGTTGCCCAATATAACAAGATTATCCAGGTTGATAAAAGAGATATCCCCCGGCATTAAGATCGTCTTAGGGAATATCCACGCTACGGTCTTCGCAAAAGAAATGCTGGAAGCCGGTATCGGGGATGTCGTAGTAAGAGGGGAGGGGGAAAACAGTTTTCGGGAAACGGTTCTGGCCTTCAGGCAGAATAAAAAACTCGATAATATCAAGGGGATAAGCTTTCGCCGCGGCCAAGAGGTAATCAGCAATGCGGACAGGGAGTTATTGGAAGACCTGGAACAACTACCTTACCCCGCGTGGGACTTATTGGACCTGGATCTTTATAAAAGATACCCCATGCTGGGAATGTATGACGAAGTGATCCTGCCTATCCAGGCCTCCCGTGGTTGTTCGAACAAATGCATCTTCTGTTCCCAGAATATGATGTATAAAAAGCCGCGTTACCGCGATAACGATAAGGTGCTCGATGAAATCGAATATATGGTGGAGCGTTTCAAAATCCGCTATTTCGGCTTCAACGATGCTTATTTCCCTTTTTCTGTCCAGCATGGCCTGGAATTCTGCGAACGCCTGATGGAGAGGGGGCTGCATAAAAAGATACAGTGGATAACCGAAACAAGGGTCGATAAGGTAAGCGAGAAGCTTCTGAAGAAAATGAAGGAAGCCGGTTTGAGGCTGATCATGTACGGGTTTGAAGTGGGCAACCAGTCCGTTTTGGACAGCATAAACAAACGCACGACCTTGAAACAGGCGGAAGAGGCGATGTATTATACCCGCAAGGCGAAGGTTAAAAGCCTGGGTTTATTTATGCTGGGGTTGCCCGAAGATACGGAAGAAACCTGCAGGCAGACTATTGAATTCGCTATCCGCCTGAAACCGGATATGGCGAAGTTCAATTTGACTATTCCGCAGCCGGGTTCCAAGCTGCATGAGATCTGCAAGAATGATTTAAAAGATGTCAAGGCTGAAGAGCTTACCAGCTGGTCTGATTGGATATCTTCACGCGCCCGCGTCATATATACTCCGCCGAAGATGACCAGCGAAAGGCTGTTGAGCCTGCAAAGGAAAGCCATGTTCAAGTTTTACGCGAATCCCAAACGTATTTTGCTTTTATTGTGGAAGGGTAGTTTTTCCATGCAAGACATTTATCTCGGCGCTAAATTAATTGTCACCAGTTATCTCAAGGACGTAATACGGCGTTTTATGCGCTCAGCGAAGAGGCCGGCGGATGCCAAGTAGTTTGCGCAACTCTTGCCCGGCCCGGCAGGTGGAGATGAAAAAGAATATTGTTTTTGCCGTTTTATCTCTCATAATTCTCTTCCATTTGGTAAATAACTACATTTGGCTTAAGCTGGACCATCTTTTTATCTACCCCGGATTTATAACCAATACGATATTCCATCTGCACAACCAGTTGGTATTTTACCAGAAATTGAAGCTGCTGCTTGGGCTTGATGGGCCGTTTTTCCAGAAAATCAGCTCGTTCGTGCTGCTTTTTGAATCAGGGGCCGTAGGGCCGCAGCATGAATGGCCTGTTTTCGCATACTTCGTCACCTCGCTGGCAAACTTATTTTTCGGCATGACAGCATTTGTCTCCAGGTTTTCCAACTCCCTTTTCATGGCCCTATCGGTCATTTTCACTTATTTGATCGCAAAGGAATGCCAGAATAAAAGAACCGGTTTAATCGCCGCTTTCTTAATTTCATTTTATCCTGCGGTATACGGAGTATCGAGGTTGTATGATCTGGATTTCTTCTTGATCGCCATGACCGCTATGGTTATTTATTTCCTTATAAGGAGCGGGAATTTTACCCGGAGAAAATATTCCATCTTGTCCGGCTTAGCCTTGGGGCTGGGGATTCTGACCAAAGGTCAGATTGTCATTTTCGTCGCCGGTCCGTTAATTTTCATGTTCTGCAGCATTCTTAAGAATGCAATAATGAAATTCCAGGGCAAAAAGGAAGCGGCCCACGATTTTAAACCGCGGTACATATTCAATAACATATTGATCTTTTTTGTCTTGGCCTTAGGGGTGTCTTTTGTATGGTGGGGTATTCATTTCGAAGAAAAGATTGCGATTCTAATGAACCATTTATTTGCCGGGTACTTTCCGGACAAATACAATCTGTTTGGTCTGGAATTCGATCTTTGGACTCCCCGCGCCCTTCTTTTTCATCCACTATTTTTGGTAAAACATGTTTCACTTCCCCTATTCCTGATTTTTTGTGTCAGCCTCTTCTGGCTTAAAAAGAAAATTACCCCGGATATTTGTATGGTCATTTTATGGATTTTAGCGGCCTTGTTTATTTTTACCCTCATGTCCGCCAAGTGGGAACACTATTGTTTATCGCTTCTTCCGGCAGTCGCTATTTTAACGGGAATAGGGGTGGAGCGGGCCGGAGGGAAGATCCGGAAAGTGCTGGTTTTTTCTATTTTGGCAGTATCCCTGGTCCAGTTTTACTATATTTCTTTTGGATGGACCGGAGGGGTGTTAAAACAACCCTCCTCGGGTATTAATTTTAGTTCCACAAGTATATACGGAGCCTTGCCTAAAAAGAATAATTACCAGGGGATACTGGCCGGATTTTCGGAGAAGATCAAAGCAGGCTCGCGGGAGAAAATAGCAGAGCATAAAGTCGTCAACGTGGGGATAATCGATGTTATCGATGCCGAGATTAACGGCTTTTTGATTTCTTATTACCTGGACCTCTATTTACAGGATATAAGGATTTGGTGTTTGCCCAACGAGGATATGATCATACCTCATTCCTCGGATTTTGCCAAATATTTCAGCGATAATATCGATGACTTCGATTACATCATCGTTATTAACAATAACCGCCAGCTTTCGCTTGGTTCTGAAAACGACTTCGATTTGCCCAAGAAGTTCCTGCCCGGCGATTATTATAACCGGATTGTAGACAATTTGTTTAATAAAAGACGAGTTATCGAAAAAGCGGTGTTGTTTCCGGACAAAAAAGGGATTTATTTATTGTCCGGCCGGGCCCTGCAGCGGAATGAACCATCGTAAAGGGAAAGTTTATGATGAACATAAAGTATAAAGAAATACTGGGTATTGTTTTGACGGTCGTATTGTTGATATTATCGGCCGAACTGGTGCTCAGGCGTTGTGGCATCTCCCGCCCGGAAGAAATTACCAATATGGACAGTATGTTCAAGACGGGAGTGTTTGTCAGGGATAGGATATTGTTTTGGAGGTTCCATCCGGGGGCAAGGTTCGACAGGCCCAGTTTTCATTATAAAGGCCAGTTAAGGATCAATGCATTTGGTTTCAGGGAAAGGGAGATCTCCGGAGGTAATATTGCCGGTGTGTATAAGATATTTTTTCTGGGAGGATCCAATACATGCGGAGAGGGGATGTATGAGAGCGAACGGTTCAGCAACCTGCTGGAAAGCAGGCTTAACAGCGAATTTAAAGACATCCATTTTGAAGTATATAATTTTGCCATGCCCGGTTATTCTACCTTGCAGATGTACAGGCTGTTCAAGAATGTGCTTATAGACCTGCATCCGCAAATGGTCATAGTGAATCCGGAACGGGCGGATGAATTGAGGCTGTCCGCAAACGCGCCATTCAGGGATTCGGAAATCAGGATTCTGCCTCAGGTTCCGTTTAAGCTGCTTTGTTTTCTGGAAACGGACAGTTATATTTACCGTTTGGTCAGGAGACATATGCTGGTTTCTTTCTGGCGGGTTAAAGATAAGGAGGGCCCCAGAGAAGACATGGTGAGGGTAACTCCCGACGAACACAGGCAGAACCTGGAGAAGATGTCGGCGCTTGCCAGGAGCAATAAAATCCGCATAATTTTCCTGGCCTCGATGGGGTATGAGAACGGCCGGATCGTCAATATAGACAAAGATTATAACTGCCAGCCGAATATCGATATTACCGTTCGATTCGGTGAGAAGGTAAATGAAGGATTATTTCTCGATGTCGGACACATCAATGAAAAAGGCCACTTGTTATTATCGGAAATTTTGTTTGATTATCTGAAAAGTTTAAAATATACGGATTAAAATGACTATCGATATCTCCAGCCAGCATAAGAAAACAGGGCCAGCGGGGTTTATAAACAAGGCGGGATTATCCCTGTTTTTTATAACTATCGCCGGTTCGTTTTTACGTTTATACCGCCTAAGCAGGCAGAGCTTTTGGCTCGATGAGGCCTATTCGGTTATGATGTCTAAAAACATTTTTACGCTTTGGTTTAACCAATGGAAAGATTCCTCCCCCCCGCTTTACTACGGGTTGTTGCATTTTTGGTCTTTCCTGTTCGGCAATGGCGAGTTTGCCCTTCGTTTGCTGTCGGCGCTTTTCGGTATTTTATTGATCCCGCTAATCTTTGCAGCCGGGAAAACAATTTTTAATAAGAACGTTGGCATCTATGCGGCTCTGCTGGTTGCGATTTCCCCCATACATATTTATTACTCGCAGGAAGTGAAGATGTATTCACTCCTTTCTTTTTTATCCCTGGCTTCTTTTTTCCTGCTTTTCCTGTCTCTTGAGAACAAGAGGGCTGTTTATTGGGCAGGCTATGTATTGACTACCGTATTTTGCCTTTACACGCATAACTATGGAGTCTTGTTGTTATTTGCCGAAATATGTTTTTTTGCCCTATTTTTCCGCAGAAACCGGGTTATGCTCCGGCAATTCGTTTTATGCCAGCTCATTATATTAAGCATCTGCCTGCCGAGAGTATTTGTTTTGTCCAGGCAGCTTACCATGGGAATGAATCCCTGGATAGATGCCTGTGCTTTAAAAGACCTGGTGTCGACATTTTCGCATTTTTGTTTGTTAAGCTGGAGGCTGCCGCTGACGGGGTATGTATCCGTAGTCCTAAAGATACAAATGGCCCTTTTTATCCTGATTTTCTTATTCGGCATATCGGCCCGGCAGCGGCAGAGAAGTTTTTTACTCGCTTATCTTACACCGATCGTATTTGCTTTTCTGATATCCTTCGGGGTGCCTATTTATGTGGCAGGCAGGTATGATCTTTTGGTGTTTCCTGCCTTTTGCCTGGTAATTGCAGTCGGCCTGGACCGGATACGCTTTACTCCTCTGCATTTTTTTGTCCTGGCGGCAATTATTGCCTGTACTGCTACAGTCCTGCACCAGTATTATTTTATCTACAAAAAAAGCAACGATAGGGCCGTAGCGGATTACCTGCAGAGGTATGCCGGCAGGGAGGATGTTATCGTGGCGACAGAATTGAGTATTACGCCTTTCGAATATTACTGGATGCGTGATTTTACCCCGAGATTGTTCCAATTCCCGGACGGCCCCAGGGCATTTCTGGAGAGAAGAGCCTTAGAAGGCGAGCCAGATTATATCGATGAGCAGGTAGGGAAAATTATCAATAAAGTATACCCTCTTTTGAACGACAGGAATAAATTATGGGTGCTTTATCAGCCGATGTCCTTTTCCAGGAAACTCATTACTCGGCTGAGGAATGATTTAATATATGCTGGACAGATTGAGTTCCCGCCGGGGGACAATTTGAACCAGGTTACCGCCGTCTATATTTTTGAGACAAAATAAGTAATCCTTTTGTCAGCAGGGCTGGACGCAACTCCCTTGTTTAAAAGCGATTGCTTTGATATAATTAACTTAAGCCAAAGACTATTTATAGGCCCAAGGGCCATTGAGGGAGGTGGAAAATGCTTAAGAAAACCGTTTTTTGCTTTTTATTTTGCTGTTTTCTGTTGCCGGTGCTGCATGCCGAGTCTATCGTTTTAAAATCGGGGCAAAAAATCGAAGGGGAGGTTATCGAGAGGACAGGGGACCATATCAAAGTTGACTTTTTCGGAGTGCCGCTGACCTATTTTTTCAATGAAATTGAAAGTATCGATGGTCAGCCGGTAAGCGCTCAGGAAACTGCCGTCCGGCAAGAGGCGGCCTCCGAAAGCGGCGCCGAGAAAAAAGAAATACCTGAAGACGATCCTTCAAAAGCAGATATCTCCGGAAGAATCTCCATGCCGTCGTATAAAGAGGGATTTTTTCTTGTTACGGCTAATAAGATAGTCAACGGGCAGGAACAGCTCGAGCCGGTTTCCATAGCAAGCGTGAATTCGCTGAACGAGGAATACCATATAAAAGTTCCCAAGGGGACAGGTAACGTGAATTTATATGTAATGAACCTTACGGAAGGCAAACTCTTGCCCGGCACGGAAATTGGCTATTCCGATGTGCCGAACACCCCTTACAGGAACAATCCCGTAAACGTAGAGGAGGAAAATATCTCGGGTATAGATTTTAATATCGATTTAATCCCCGGTGGACAGATTATGGCCGCCTACCAAGGCGAGACGGTCAAGGTATCCGGGGTCATTTCCATGCCGGATTATAAAGAAGGGTATATAAGCATTAGTGTCGGTAAGGACAGGTTCGGTCCCCCCACGGTTACTTCCGCGCGGATAGATAAGCCGGGAGAATATGAATTAGAAGTGGCCAAGGGCATCGGAGAGGTCTATATCGGAGCTTTCAATTTGATGCCCGATGAGCTCATTCCTAATGCCGATTCTCTCCAGGGACAGTATACGGGTAACCCTTTATCGATAGGAGAAAGTGACATATCTGATGTGGAAATTGTCATTAAGGCAAAGTGAAAAAAAGCCTGACACCGGTATTCTTTCTGGCCGTTCTCCTCGTGTTTATTTGTTTAGACATTTATGCATCCAATGTTAAGAACGTCTCGACGATTGATGCCTATTTGTTGAATAATGTCGATGACATTTTTCATTACTGCTATGCGAAGACCGCGACCATTGATCCGCTGGCTGTTCTAAACCCATACGCCAAACTCCTCCCTACCTTAATCCAGGCGTTGATATTAAAGTTTTGCTTCCTTAATATTATATTTTTGAGATTCCTGAATTCAGTCATTTCTACGGGGACGCTCATTCTGTTATATGCCTATTGCAGGGATTTGGGATTTAACAAGAACGAAAGTTTGTTTATTTCTTTTATCACATTCATTTCCCCGCTTTATTTCCTAAGTTCTTTATCTTCGATAGCAGAACCTTTGTTTTGTTTTCTTCTGACGCTCAGCGTCATTTTGTGGCATAGAAGAAAAATGTTCTGGTTCTCCCTGGTTGTCGGGCTATGCGCAGCCACCCATCAAGTCGGGATTCTTTATGTCCTGGGGGTGAGCGCTTATTTTGCCGTCAGAAAAAGATATCTTCTCGCGGGGGTGTCTTTGATACCCGTGTCGGCCTGGGTGGCAATGAACAGTTTGATATTGAAACACAGTTTATGGTTCACTTTTTTCTACTCGCAATTGATCGCTCCACACCACCGGATGCCGGAGAATTCCCTGTTGGCGTTTAATCAGGTCAATCCTTCGTTGATTATTGTTTTTGTTCCATTTCTTATGTTGTTTTTGGCCGGGTATTTCGATTCATGGAAGACAGATAAATATCCGCTGGTGAATCTATTTATTTTACCGGCTTTGTTGCTGGTCTTGGGGTACAACTGTTTTTCGATTATCTCGGAGAGGAGCCTTTGGAGGGAGCTTCGTTACCTTGTGCCGATCGCGCCCTTTTTATCGATAGTCATCTTCAATGGGATGAGATGGCTGGGTAGGCGGATCCGGGATGTGCGGTACGAAAGGTATTTTTTTACACTGCTTAGCGGGATACTCGTTCTCTGTTCGCTGTGCGGGATATTCTATTTGCAAAAAGATGTAAAAGTGATTTCTGACAGGGTCAGCTTATCTCAGGAATACGAAATCCGCGAAGCGGCCCGTTGGCTCAACAGCTACATGGAAGAACATCAATATAGAAACCTGTATCTTTTGAACGGGGGGGATACGATAAACAAATATGTCCGCCGTATCTGGATGCATCTGGATGTCAAAAACAGGTTTTATTGTCTGACCAAAGATTTTAACAATAACGATAAGATTGAATTGTTTGATCTGACAACTTTTAAATTTTCCCCTCCCGGGTCCTATTCAGGAGTTTTTCTGCATTTAAGCGGAGATTTCAAGGAGGCATTTTTATCAGACAACCTGAAATTAAAGATGATAAAAGAGTTTCCCGGTATCTCCCTGTATTTTTTTACGGTTTCGAATTGAGAGATATGTCAGATGGATATTACTTTAGTCAACTTGCCGGCCAAGAGGTTTCGTTATACAAGCTTGGGGGTTTTACCTCCCCTGGGAGTGGCCTATCTTGCGTCTGCTTTGCTGGAAGGCGGGCATAATGTGGATATTATCGATATTCCCGCTTCAGATTTATCGCTGGAGGATTTCCGGCGGCTTATAAGGCATAAAAAAAGCCGTATTTACGGAATAAGCAGCACGCTCTTTGGTTTTCAGGATGTGATTAACTTCTCCGAAGCGATCAAGGGAGAGGTTCCCGGGGCGCTTATTGTCCTGGGGGGATTATGTACCGTTTTACCCGCAGAGGATATTCTTAAGAATATTCCCGCCGTAGACATCGTAATACCCGGGGAGGGAGAGGAGCCTTTAAGGCAGCTTTGTGAAATAGTCTCTTGCGATGGCGATTTGAAGGAGGCCAAAGGGATTTTTTTCAGGGGTGGCGGCGGGGCCTTGTGCTATTCCGGAAAAACGCAGAGGCAAAAAAGTGACTATTTCCCAGCCTATAGCCTTTTAGATATGAAAAAGTATTATCTCCATCCTCCTTTTGGGGTATCTTTTCCAGTCGCCAGTATGGAGACAAGCAGAGGCTGCCCTTTTGGCTGCCGGTTCTGCTGTCTGTCTAAGTCTTACCGTCCCCGCGAGATTGAAAGGGTTATTGAAGAGATGGCATATTTGAAACAAAATTACGGGGTCAACGAGATATATTTCGTTGACCACACTTTTACTATTTCTGCGGAAAGGATATCCGCATTGTGCAGAGAAATAATAAAACGGGGTATCAAGATCGTTTGGTCATGCAAAACGAGGGTCGATCTGGTTTCGGGGGATTTATTGCGCAGAATGCGGAAGGCCGGATGTTACATGATATCTTATGGCGTTGAATCCGGTTCGGAAAAGATCCTTAAGAACCTGAATAAAGGCATTTCGGTAAAGGATATCGAAAACACAATGTCGCTCACCAGAAAATACGGGATACGTTCGGTTGCCTATATGATCGTGGGCTCCCCGGGGGAGACCAGGGAAACGATCAAAGAGTCTTTAGCCCTGATTAAGAGGATAAAGCCAGATTATGTCCTCTATAATGCCCTGGCTCCCGATCCGGGTTCCGAGCTCTTTAGCGATGCGGTTAATAATAAAATAGTGGAGAAGGATTTCTTTAAGAATGCGGTGTTTTCCGGTGAAGATAAAGACTGGCCTCTGTATTCTACCCCGGAGTTCTCGAGTTCCGATGTCGAGTTCTGGGTGAAAAAAGGGACCAGGGAGTTTTATTTTAATATCCCTTACGTGTTCAGAAGTTTAGCAAGAATCCGTTCGATGAATGAATTGAAGATAATCTTAAGGGGGGCAAGGATACTTTTGTCCGACATCTTCTTTGGGAAAGACAAATATTTGATAAATTAAAGCGGAGGCGTTTCCGTTATCGTTTGAGTATGAAAGTATTATTGATTAATCCCCAGTCCCGGGCCGTCCAAAACAGTCCGTTTTGGCAGAGAAGCCTGTTGACCCCGATTATCCCCTTGGGGCTGGCGTATATTGCCGCCGTCCTGGAGAAGAACGGCATCCGGGTGCAGATTGTGGACCAAGTGGCTGAAGGGCTGAAAGAAGACAGCCTCTTGGAGATTGTAAAAGTAATGAAGCCTGATGTTGTCGGTTTTAGCTGTTTGACCGCAGCTATGGATACGGTTGTTTCCTTGTCCGCGGCGATCAAGGCGCTTGACAGGGATATCAAGATCGTCTTGGGCAATATACACGCTTCTGTTTTCGCGGAGGTTTTATTGAAAAAGAGGGTGGGGGATGTCGTGATCCACGGAGAAGGCGACTACACCATGCTTGAATTAGTTTCAAGGTTCGAAAAGGGGAAAGGCCTCGAGGGAATGAACGGCATCGCTTTCATGAGCAACGGTTCTTTGTATAATAACGCGAAAGTTATCGAAGTGGGAGATTTGGACGCACTGCCTTATCCGGCCTACCATCTTCTGGATTTAAAAAAATACAGAGAGGTGCCGTTGGCCGGAATATACAATAAGATCGCAATTACTATTTCCGCTTCCCGGGGGTGCCCTTTTAACTGCGTTTTTTGCTCCCAGAACAGAATTCATGGCAGGCCAAGGTATAGAAAAATAGAGAGCATCATCGATGAAATGGAATTCATGCATGAGCGTTATAATGCCAAATTTTTTGGTTTTACCGACGCCTTCTTCCCTTTTTCAACCAGGCACGGGATCGAATTCTGCGATGCCTTAATCAAAAGAGGGCTCCACAAGAAGGTAAAATGGGTGGTTGAGACTATGGTTGATTTTGTCACCCGGGATTTGGCGGAAAAGATGAAAGAAGCGGGATTGTATATGCTGGAATTCGGATTTGAATCAGGCAGCCAAAAGGTGCTTGACCGCTTAGGGAAAAATACAGACCTGGAGTATTCGAAAAAAATAATGCGCATTACCAGAAAACTGGGGATTCTTACTCTCGGGCTCTTTATGATCGGCCTTCCCGGGGAAACGGTCTCGGACTGCGATAAAACTATTCAGTTTGCCAAAGAGCTGGATTGCGATTTCGTAAAGTTCAACATAGCTACGCCCTACCCGGGCTCTAAATTGTTCGAATCCTACAAGGATGAAGTTGCAAGCTTGAGGAATTTTAGCGCAGTCAGCAGCTGGTATGACTGGTTCTGTAATTCGGACAGGGAGTTTTGCACGGTTGGCTCAATCGGGGCCGACGTGTTGAGGAATATCCAGCGAAAGGCGATGTTCAGTTTTTATTTCCGACCTTCGAAGATTGCAAAAAGCATCCTTAAAAGGAGGATTTCCTTGAAGTTCATGTTTTTTGGAGCGCTTACCCTGCTGACCGGATATTGGAGGATGTTTGTCAGTGGCTGCAAGAAAAGAACGGTTAATCCAGATGGCAAGGAATAAGGCAGTATTCCTCGTTTTTCTTTTACTTGTCTTTCTACTGACGGGCGAGGCATGCATAAGGTTATTATACCCATGGGTCAAGAACTACGATACGGAGATGTGGAGATATTGCCGCGAGCTAAAGCGCAATTCTTCTTCCGGAGTCCCCTTCGAGCACATACCCGGCCGCAGGATAGAATTATACAATACCGAGATAAAGACCAACTCCCTGGGGATGCGGGCGGAGCGCGATTACTCTATCCCTAAGCCGGAGCATACAAAACGTATTTTGGTTTTGGGCGACTCCACCACCTTCGGCTGGGGGGTGGATTTCAGGGATACCTACCCGTATCTTTTGGAAAAGTTGCTAAACGAAGATTCGAGCGTGCGCTATGAGGTAATAAATGCCGGGGTGGGTAATTACAATTCTTCTGCGGAATTGGAGGCTTTGAAAAAAATGATCTCCCTGGACCCGGATATAATTATTTTGGGGTATTATATCAACGACCCGGAGGAGATAAGTTTCCCTTCGCTGCTTTTCCTGAAGAAACATTCTTACCTCTATGCCTTCCTTTGGAGCAAGCTGATAAATATGCGCTGTTCCTCCGGGCAGGTCAGCTATAAGATTTATTACTCCAATTTATACAAAAACAAAAGTTGCCTTTTACGGGCAAAAAGTGATATTATTCAAATGTCCGACATTGCGCGGCAAAGGTCGATTCCGTTTGTTTTGGTAAATATCCCGGAGATGCATGATTTCAAGGAGTATTATTTCCAGCCCGCCCAGCAATTTGTCCGCCGGATAGTCAGCCAGCAGCCCGGCGTTATCTTTTTGGACTTGTTGGATTTTGTAAAGGGCGAAGACGCGGAGAAATTCTGGGTCTCGGAGGACGACCCGCACCCGAACGCTTTATTCTATCGTATCGCAGCCGAGGCAATATATAGTAAACTTAAAACCTCAGGAATGCTACTTAACTAAAATGGTCAGAATTGTATCTCCGATTACCAAGCTGGATGAAGCAAAGCCTTTGATTGAGGCCGGAGCCGACGAGTTGTACTGCGGGGTGCTTACGGAAGAAGAAAACAGGGATTTGACGAATATCTGTTGTCTTAACCGCAGGCCGTCTTCATTTTCCAACCTGAGAAATTTCAATGAACTTTCCTGTTTGGTAAAAATAGCCAAAGACAGCGGGGTTAAAGTCAGCTTGACGCTGAATGAATTTTATACCAAGCAGCAGTTCGATAATGTAAAGCAGCAGATCGAGAAAGCGGTGGGCTTGGGGGTTGACGCGATTATCGCCGTGGATCTGGGGGTTATCGAGGAATTAAGACAATACCGCGACAAAATCAAGCTGCATATCGGGGTCGGCGGCACCACGTTTAATCACAATACCGTGCAATTTTATAGAAATCTGGGGGCGCGCAGGATCATCCTGCCCCGCCATCTCAGCTTAACGGAAATTTCCCAGATCCGTTCCATGATGGGAGGCGGGGAACCGGATCTGGAGTGCTTGATCCTGAATGAACGGTGCCATAATATCGACGGGTTATGCGGTTTTGAACACGGGGTATTTTCTTATAAAAAAACCCAGGCGATTGTTTCTAAATACGCGCAAACATTAAAAAAAATATATCGTTTCCTGCCCAAATGGCTGGTCAATTTTGTGCACGTTTACGGGATGGAAAAGGAATTAGCCTGCTGTTTTAATTATAAAATCCGGGAGAAGCGCGGGAGGGATGTTTTTCCCGAAAAGACCCGCCCCAGGCTGGAGGATTTTTTCGATGCGGACAGTTTTCTCAATGCATGCGGCGCATGTTCGCTGGGAGAATTAGAGAATGCAGGAGTAAAGTTCGTAAAAATAGTCGGCCGGGTTTTTTTCAAGGATAAAGTGAACGATGTGAAGTTTATCCGCCATTGCCTCGGACTTTTAGAGAACGGCTCACTGTCTCCCGGAGAATACAACAATTTGGCGATGAAGGCTTATAGGAAATACTTTAATAAAAGATGCAAGCGGAGCTATTGTTATTACCCGTAAATACAGCCTAATGGAAGAATCCCTTTATATCACAAACAAAAAAGATTTATGTTTCTGGGAGGAGAAATACCGCAGATTGTATTACGGCAACGAATTTTGCTCCCATTTGATGCCTGTTCCCGGCGAATTGGAAGAGATATTGAATTTTGCCGAAGGGAAGAATACCGGCTTCAGTCTGGTCACCGGGTATGCCGCCGAAGGCGATTTACAAAAATATGAGGCCCTTTTCAAGATCCTGGAAAAGCGCCGGCCAGACAGCGAAGTTGTCATCAACGATTGGGGGATCCTGGAGTTATGCCGTGATTTTCCAATGCAGCGTCTTTTAGGGCGCCTTTTGAGCAAACAGAAGAAATGCATGCGTATCCTGGATATTGTCGGGAAACTCCCTCCCCGGGCGGCGAGGCATTTCCAGGAGATTTCTTTAAATGAAAACTTCATCGGTTTCTTGATGCGCAACGGCATCAAGCGCGTGGAAATGGATAATTCATTGCAGGGGTACCGGATTACCGCTGCCGGAGACCTGTCTTTTTCTTTGTATATGCCGTATGCCTATTTAACTACAACCAGGCTTTGCCCGTCAAACATATGCAATCAGGAAAAAGGGGCAGGGTTAAGAATACCTCTGTCCTGCAAGCGGACTTGTAGGAGCGCGGAATGCTTGAGGCTCTATTCGGCCCAGATGCCGGTCGATTTATTATTGAAAGGCAATACTGTTTTTTACGAATCAGGGAAAGTAAATCTTCTCTATCCTAACCGGCAACTTGACAGGATAGTCTTTCAACCCGTTATACCGCTTTAAGGCAGATTATGGAAATTAAAGAAACATACCGGCAGAAAAAATACCAGATTTATTTATTCTTAGGGGCTGTTTTTATCCTGCTGTTGTACTTTGACCAAATTGCCTCCTGTCCGGTATTAAGCACGGGGCTGGACCGTTTTATACTGTTCAATATCGATGAATCACTGCATTATTGTTATATTAAAGCTGCGAATTTCTATCCCGTGGCCTATCTAAACCCGTTTGCAAAAATAGGCTTTACGGCGGCGCACGGCTTGATTTCCCTGGTTAGTTCTCAGTCTATGACAGCCTTAAGGGCGTTGAATTCAATTTATGCCGTAGGCGTGCTTGTTCTTGTTATCAAGCTGTCTTCTTTTTTGAGGATGCCGGTAAAAGCGGCGCTTCTTTCCGCTTTTCTTACCATATCGTTCCCGGTGTTCTTTTTAGGCTCAATCTCTATTCTTGTGGAATTAATGTTTTCTTTCTTGCTTGTTTTGGCCCTCTATCTGTTCTACAAAAAGAGGTTTTTTTCTTCTTCCCTGGCGATTTCCTTATTGCCGCTGGTGCACCAATACGGTTTCTTTTACATTTTTCTCTGGGTTTATTTTTTAGGCAGAGAAAAACAAGCAAAACTTATCTTTCCTCTTTTTATCCCGTTTCTTTTATGGAGTTTCGCGAATACCGCCTTTCTGGGCCACCCTTTGATTTACACCCTTTGTTACCGGCCGTTTATATGCCCTTCTCCTCCCCTGGACTGCCTGGTGAGCCCCCGGGATTTTCTGAATTTCTATATTCTGCTGATTTCCCCGCTGGTAATTCTGTTTACCGCAGCGCTTATGCGCAGCTCCTCCTTTGGCATAATCAAGGGCAAGCTAAAACCCATTATCGGCGTGATCGTTCTCCAGGCATTCATATTACTCGCCGATATTATCGTCATTCCGTTCTTTTCTCTGGGTTCTTTTGTCTATAAGCTGCGGATTATAATTCCTTTTATACCGCTGGCATCCGTTGTCTCCGTATTCCTGTTAGAGCATATAATGGCAAAGGCCAGAAAACTCCTGGCCTGTGCTTATGTCTTATTGGTTGTCGCAGCATTATTTTATTGCCCTTATTCGGTCGGCAAACTGCAAAGATTCCCGTTGATAAAAAATGAAATCCTGAGCCCGCGGCAGGAGGCGGATCTGCTGGCGGCAGGAAAATGGCTGGGCGCTTACATGGAGGAAAAAGGGGTTTCCGTTATCGTTTGCCAAGGCGATGATTTGCCGTCTTCGGTAACGCGGAGAATATGGATGTTTCTTCCCGGAAAGGTGCGCTTCCTGACTCTGAATGACTTTAGCTTGGCCGATAAAGGAGTTTTTGACGTGTTGACCTATAAAAAGACTTCCGTAAAGGATTTAACCAGGTGCTTGTTCATAACGCGTTACCCCGAATATAGCTTAACGGAGAAGGGGTTAAGACTGATTAAGGATTTTCCTTTGCTTTCTTTGTACGTCTATGGATATTAAAGATGCCTTATTCAAAAAACGCACGGGAATAATTCTGGCTGCATTCTTGTGCATTGGCCTGTTATTGAGGATCTACCGTTTGGGTTTCTTTAGCCTCTGGTTCGATGAGGCGGTTTCCATTCTAAACGGCGAGTTCCTTTTCTCGGTAGCGGGCAAGTGGGGCATTCTTCCGGACAGGTACCCGTCATTCCTCTCCGATATACCGGTATATCTCTGGAGCAGGTGTTTTGGCCGCGATGAAATGACCCTAAGATTGTTCCCGGCTTTCTTCGGAGTGCTAACGATTTATCTGGTATATGTTTTTGCGAAAACGGCTTTTGATAAAAGAACCGCTTTAACCGCAGCTTTTTTAACCGCCTTTTCCCCTTTGCATGTGTATTATTCCCAGGAACTGAGGACGTATAGCCTGGTAACCTTCTTGAGCCTGTTAGCCGTTTTCTTTCTTTTGAAGTCGCTGGAAACAGGGGATCTTAAGTTTTGGTCAGGGTATGTGTTTTTTAATGTATTGAGCCTCTATCTGCACTATATGATGGCGCTCGTTTTGCTGGCACAGGTATTATTCGTAATCATTTTCTTGAAACACTATAGACGTAATATTGCCAAATGGATTATTGCCAACATCCTGATCCTGGTTTTTATTTTACCCTGGCTGATCAACAGCGCCTTGCTGATAAAAGAAGTATTCGTCTCAAAGGGGCATTTATGGATTCCCGGGTGGGCTAACCGTATCGGGATAAAAAGCCTGTTTTTTACTTTAAAGAATCTTATTGCCGGCTACCATGAAGTAAAGTTCATGTATTGGCCTGTGGTTATAGTTTCTTTGGGTCTTGTCCTTTTGGGGGCTTTCAGGGCCCGGGGCAGGGGCAGGCAATTTGTACTATGCCTATCTTGTTTTCTTGTGCCTCCGTTGAGCATGTTTTTGATTTCCAAGAGCGTAGTCTGGTATGTGGACCGATATGTGATCGTAAGCTCCGTGTTCCTGTTGACTTTAATCGCCTACGGGTTAAGCAGCCTTAAAAGAGTTTACCTGGCTATCGGCCTCTCCTTCTACTTTTTTTGTTTTGTGTCCGGATTCTATAATTATTACCGGGCGGAACCTGCCGATTATCAAACATCAGTCGGCCTGGCCGACAGGCATGATTTTAGAGAGGTTTGTAATTATCTGAGCGGGCACCTTGAGCGCGGAGATATTATTCTTTATACCCCTTCGTATAGTTCAACCGCGTCTTTTGCATATTATCTCAGGAAAAGAGGCGTCGATGGAAGTTTTCTGAAAGGCCTGCCTGTAATTTTATCCACTCCTGAGGAAGGGTCCCTGGTGCCGGTGGCCAAGGAATTTGATTTTAAGGGGTGTAAATACAGGGAGATTCCTTATGGACAGTTGATTGCGGGCAAGAAGAGAATCTGGTTGGTTGTATCCGACTGGTTTTTTGATTCGGGAAATTACCTGGAGAATGAGCAGTTCAATACCGTCCCCTGGATGGAAACACACTATAAAGAGATAGTGAAAAAGGATTTTAAGGGGATTGTCCTGTATTTATTTAGTGCTTAAAACCGGTCTGCCGGGTAAGATTTTAAATTCTGGATAAAGAAAGATAGTTATGATATGTTATTTTTCGTACGCGAGGATGCCGCAGGAGAGGGCCGTATTTTTAAATCCTGCGGCTCTTGAAGTGCCGATGAGGATATATGCAAAAAGATAGAAATAGAATGAAATTTGCGATTCCTGCGACTTGGCAGGATGATTTTCTGCCCGCAGTCAGAAAAACCGCTACCGGCCTGGAGATTTACGGAAAGTTAAATTCTGATTTCTTCGGAGGCAGCAAACCTTCTTTTCAGCTTCCCCGCATATCGCGGAAGAAATTTGAGCGCAGCCTTGCCGCGATCCATCAGGCGGGTTTTAAATTCAATTATTTGCTCGACAGCACGTGTATTGATAATCTTGAATGGACGATCGGAGGCCAAAGGAAGATACGATTGTTTCTTGACTGGTTGTCCGATATCGGGATTGATGTGGTAACCGTCGCCGTCCCTTACCTTTTGGCGATGATAAAAAGCCGTTATCCCGGTTTGCGGGTTTCCGTCTCCGTTCTAGCCGGAGTAAACTCCATAGTTTCGGCAAAATACTGGGAAAACTTTGGAGCCGACCGCATCACCTTGCTTAATACGGATGTCAACCGGGATTTTGCTTTGTTGAGGAAGATAAGAGAGACGGTTGATTGCGAGCTTCGCCTGATCGCCAACTCCAGCTGCCTTTATCGCTGCCCGTTTTACCTGTATCGCGGCAACATGTCTTCACATAGTTCGCAGGCAAACCACCGCCTGCAGGGGTTCTCTGTAGATTATTGCCGTCTTAGCTGCCGTTACCGGCAGATTGTCAATCCCGTGGAGTTTATCCGCAGCCCGTGGATCCGCCCGGAAGATGTCGGGCGTTACGAGAAACTGGGCATCGATTCTCTCGAACTGGCCGATTGCGGCTTGAGCACAGCTTGTGTTTTGTCGATCCTGCGGGCGTATTTGGAAAGAAAGTATGACGGCAATCTGGCCGATCTGTTCCCCGCTCCTTCGAAACCCTTGTCTTTCGGCAGAATCAGCCTTTTGCGTTTGAGCCGGTATTTTTCTTTTTTGGACCTGATCAACATTGCCAAGGGCAGGGGGCGGGAATTAGCGTTGGCAGAACCAGAGGTGTATATCGATAACCGGAAGCTCGAGGGGTTCCTGGATTTCTTCGAAAATAATGACTGTAATACCCGCGACTGCCGTACTTGCGGTTACTGCGCGGAGATTTCCCGCCGGGTCCTTAAAATCGAGCCGGCATCCATAAAGAATGCAAGCGGCAGTTATCGCCGGTACCTGGAGAAGATTTTTTCGGGCTCCTTTTTTGAGGATACCTTAGCCGGAGGCGCGTAATTTATGTTTAAGATATCCGTTCCGACAAATTGGCAGGATGATTTGGTCATACGGGTAAGCAAAGGGGAGGTAGATGAATTTTACGGTAAGCTGGCGCAGGATTGTATCGGAGGCGGCCGGCCCGCTTACGGGCTCCCGCAAGTCTCCCGCCAAGCCGCGGCTTCCCATGTTGACCAGGTAAGAAAGTCAGGGCGTGCCTTCAATTACCTTATGAATGCAACATGCCTTGATAATACAGAATTGACCAGGCGCGGCCAGCGGGAAATTCACGCTTTGCTTGACTGGCTCGAGTCTATCGGGGTAGGAAGCTGTACCGTATCTGTGCCTTATCTTTTAGAGGTGGTTAAGAAAAGGTCCCCGCATTTTAAGGTCTATATCTCTACCAGTTCGAGAGTGGATAGCGTGGAGAGGGCCAGAAATTGGGAAGATTTGGGGGCTGACGGGATTATTCTGGACTCGGTGAGCGCCAACCGGGATTTCTCTCTCCTGCGCCGGTTAAGGAAGGGGGTTAAGTGCGAACTGGTCTTGATCGCCAACGTGGATTGTCTTTACGGGTGCCCTTTCAGGAATTATCATTGCACGGCTATTTCGCACGCTTCGCAGCGCGGGACTATATCGCAGGGTTTTTTCCTGGATTATTCCTCGCTGATGTGCGGTTATCTGAGGGTTAAATACCCGGAGAATTTTATCCGCGGCGACTGGATCCGCCCGGAGGACCTCGGTATTTATGAAAAACTCGGGATTGACCGGATTAAGCTGGTGGATAGGACGATGCCTACGGAGTTTATCGCCGGGGTCACCGAAGCCTATCTCAACCGGAGATACGACGGCAACCTCCTGGACCTTTTCCCCAACAGCCGGAAGAAGCTTATGTACAAAAAAGTAAATTTATTCAGTAAAATGAAATATTTATTTCATCCCCTTAGGATAAACCTCTACCGGGTTTCCAAAATCAGAGAACTTGATTTCGATATGTTTTATATCGACAACCGTTCCCTGGATGGCTTTTTGGAACATTTTGTGGAAAAGGATTGTCGTTTGACCTCCTGCCGGGAATGCGGTTATTGCCGGGATTGGGCCGAGCGGACGGTAAAGGTCGATTGTCTGGAGCGGGAAAAACTCATTGAACGATACGAAAAATACCTCTCACAGGTTATTTCCGGAGGCATCTTCCGGTATGTCTGACTTGCCATTAGGTCCTGCCTGCAGCAGCAAGATTCTTCAGTTTCTAAAGAAACCTGAATCGTAACCCGTATCGATAAAAAGCCGGATGGGATGGCGTTGCGGGAGTGATTTTGATACAGGAACAGTAAATTTAGTGCCGAAGAAGGGAGTTGAACCCTTACGAGGTTGCCCTCATCGGTTTTTGAGACCGACGTGTATGCCATTCCACCACTTCGGCAAATTTCGAGGGGTTTATCCTTGACTTGCCCGAATCCCGCCCAAAGGTAGCGATACGGCGGAGAATAAAATGGAGCTGAGGAGGATTGAACTCCTGACCCCTTGCATGCCATGCAAGTGCTCTCCCAGCTGAGCTACAGCCCCGAAAATTAAATTACCGGTGCCTTAAATAATAACATCCGCCGAAACCGTTGTCAACTATAACCTTGACGCTCTTTTTTGCCGGGAGTATAATCAATCCATTATGATTTTAGGGGTTCATGTCTCCAGCGCAGGCAAGATCTACCAGTCTTTGGATGCGGCAAAGGCCTTGGGCTGCGATACTATGCAGATTTTCAGCCGCAGCCCGCAGACTTGGCGCAACGGCAGTTATCTCAAGCCCGAGGATATCGAGGAGTTCAAGGCCAGGCGCAGGGAATTCAAGATTGACCCGGTATTTATCCATATCTCGTACCTGATAAACCTGGCTTCTCCCGACCCGCGTTTGTATAACGCCTCCATACGCGCTTACATAGAAGATATCCGGGAGGCCGATGCCCTTGGCGCCGATTATATCGTAACGCACATGGGCAGCCATAAGGATACTTCGGAGGATGCGGGGATTAAAAGGCTTATTTCCGCCTTAAATAAGATATTGGATGAAACAAAAGGGGCGAAGGCCGGAATACTTCTGGAGAATACCTCCGGTTCGGGATCCTGGCTGGGGTACAGGTTTTACCACCAGCATAAGATATTAAAGGGGATCGAAGACAAAACCCGCGTAGGTTTGTGTCTGGATACCGCGCATGCCTATCTTGCCGGGTATGACCTCTCTTCTAGGAAAGGGCTTGAGCAGATGCTTGATGAGATCGAGGAGATGGCGGGATTGAGGATGGTCAGGTTGATCCATCTTAATGATGCCGCAGGTGAGCTGGGCTGCCACCACGACCGGCACGACCATATCGGCAAGGGTCATATCGGGCTTGCCGGCATGAAAAGGATCATTACTCATCCTAAGCTGAAAGGCATCCCCATGATTTTAGAGACCCCCAAGAGCACCCGGGACAGCGATAAAGAGAATCTGGCCCTGGTAAGAAGACTGGGGAGCAAATAATATGTTTTATGATTTTAAAGAGATAGAGAAAAAATGGCAGGGGGCATGGTCGAAAGAGAAATCTTTCCGCGCGCAGGCTGACCCGGGGAGGAAGAAATATTATCTTCTCGAGATGTTCCCTTATCCTTCCGGAAAAATCCATATGGGGCATGTGCGTAATTATACCATCGGTGACGTAGCCAGCCGTTTTAAACTTCTGGAAGGTTATAATGTCATGCATCCTATGGGGTTTGATGCCTTTGGCCAGCCCGCGGAGAATGCCGCCATAAAGAATAAGACCAAGCCTGATGCCTGGACGCATAAATGCATCGCCGAGATGGAAACGGAATTGAAGAAGATGGGTTTTTCCTATGATTGGGACAGGGAAATTTCCACCTGTGACAGTGATTATTATAAATGGAACCAGTGGATATTCCTGAAGATGCTCGAGCGGGGCCTGGCTTATAAAAAGGCTTCTTCGGTAAATTGGTGCCCCGGTTGCCAGACTACGCTGGCTAACGAAGAGGTGATCGAAGGGGCTTGTTGGAGGTGCCATGAGAAGGTGGAGCAGAAGGATCTGGAGCAGTGGTACCTGAAAATCACCGATTATAAAGAAAGGCTTTTGAATGATTTGGGGAGCTTGAAGCAGTGGCCTGAGCGGGTACTCGCCATGCAGGACAACTGGATCGGAAAGAGCTCCGGTACCGAGGTGTATTTCAAGGTTAAAGGCAGCGGGGAGACTATCCCCGTTTTTACCACGCGGGCCGATACAATTTTCGGGGCTACCTATATAGTCCTGGCCCCGGAACACCCCATGGTCAAGAAGCTGATCGGCGGACGGCCCGAGGAGGGCGCTGTTTTAGATTTTATCGATAAGGTATCCAAAGAAAGCAAGGTCGTGCGCTCGTCTTCCGACGTAAAAAAGGAGGGGATTTTTACCGGGAGTTTCGCCGTGAACCCGGTCAATAACGAGGAAGTTCCCGTTTGGGTTGCGGATTACGTGCTTATGGAATATGGTACCGGCGCGATTATGGCGGTCCCTACGCACGACCAGAGAGATTTTCTTTTTGCCAAGGAACACGGATTGCCGATG
>Ga0265297_10004337_pt1 | contig 23403 bp, 23 predicted proteins | sample Munlanlwell13791_FD_192502 | JGI IMG/M metagenome (GOLD analysis project Ga0265297, IMG submission 192502) | Leachate microbial communities from a municipal landfill in Southern Ontario, Canada - Leachate well 137-91 | ecosystem: Engineered > Solid waste > Landfill > Unclassified | place... | reverse complement strand
GTGCCACTGGTGCCACGTGATGGAGCGCGAATCATTCTTCGATGCAGAAGTTGCCGTGCTCCTGAACGAGCATTTTGTATGTATCAAGGTCGACCGGGAGGAGAGGCCTGACCTCGATGCCCTGTACATGAATGCCGCGATCGCCCTCATCGGCACGGGGGGCTGGCCCCTCAACCTTGTCCTGACCCCGGATCTCCATCCCTTTTACGCGGCAACCTATGTACCCAGGGAGGGAAGGCCCGGGATGCCCGGCCTTCTCGAGATCCTGCCGGCACTTGCCAGATACTGGAGCGAGAACAGGGAGAAGGCTGCCGCGACAGCCGGACTTCTGGCAAAGGCTATCAGGGACTCGAATGAGTCGCGGGGAGGAAGGAGGGTGCATAGACGCGCTGCGGATCGGATGATCCAGGATCTCACGATCCAGTTTGACAGCCTCAACGGCGGATTCGGGCGACCTCCCAAGTTTCCAATGCCACATATCCACCTCTTTTTACTCAGGTACTGGAAGTGGACAGGGAACGAGAAAGCTCTCCGCATGGCTGAAAAAACCCTTCTCTCCATGGCCCGTGGTGGCATCTACGATCACCTGGGGTATGGATTCCATCGCTACGCTACGGATGCCCGATGGCTGATTCCCCATTTCGAGAAGATGCTCTATGACCAGGCTCTTGCTGCCATGGCTTACACGGAGGCATTCCTTGCAACCGGGAACCGGGAACTTGGCGATATCGCCTCGGGATGCATGGAGTACATCTGTTCCTCTCTGGCTTCGCCTCAGGGGGGTTTTTTCTCGGCAGAAGATGCGGACAGCGAGGGAGAGGAGGGAACATATTACCTGTGGACCCGGGACGAGATCACCAGTATCCTTGGGCATGAGGATCAACGCATCTTCCTCCAGGTATTCCCTGTCAGCAATGTGGGCAATTTCCATGATCCTGCTTCAGCGGGAGCATCCGGTCGCTCCATCCTTCATAAGGTACATACCGCTGATGAGGCTGCCCGCATGCTCTCGCTGGACGATGATGCAGTCAGGCAGCGGCTCGGGCATATACGCACGATGCTCCTGCAGCATCGGAACACCAGGGAAAAACCATTCCGGGACGAGAAGATCCTCGCAGACTGGAACGGCCTTGCCATTGCCTCCCTCGCCATGGTCTCCCGTGCCCTTGGAAAAGAAGAATTTCTCGATGCTGCCGGGAACGCGGCATCGTTCATTATATCCCGCATGCGCACGGATGACGGAGGGCTCTGGCACCGCTGCATGAATGGTGTTGCCGGAATCAGGGCTACCTCTGCTGATTACGCAGCGATGATTTACGGTCTGATTGAATTGTTCATTGCATCAGGGGATCCACGATATCTTAAGTCGGCACTCGACCTCGAAGAGTACCACACAACCTATTTCTGGGATACAAAAACAGGCGGATATTTTACCACTCCTGAAAGTGCAGCCGATGTCTTTGCCCGGCAGAAAGAATGGTACGACGGGGCTATCCCTTCGCCGAATTCGCTCTCCTTCTCAAACCTCACCCGCCTTGCGCTCCTGACCGGAGATGAGGAGTTTTCGAGAAGAGCCGATATGCTCTCCCGGCACTATTCTCACCTGGCCGACACAAACCCCTCGTCGTGCGCAATGTTCATGGCAGGGTATACACTCTCTGCCGGTCCTTTGCAGAGAGTGGTGATCGCAGGAAAGGGAGAAGATCCGCTCTTCGGAGTGATGAGATCGTTTTTCGATGCCCACTACCTGCCCTTTACGATACCGGTCCTGAAAGATGAAGATCGGGAGGATCTCGTATCAGGAATACTTCCCTCGGTAAAGGGATATGCCTCAAGGGGAGGGACTCCCCGGGCATTTGGCTGCTCAATGGCATCCTGCCAGGCCCCTGCCAGCAGTGTCGAGGATCTTCGAACGCTCCTTGGAATTACCAAAGAGTAATTCCAGATTGGGGCATTTCAGAAAAAAAGTCAGAGGTTCTTCAGGGCAACCATGTCCATGACCCCGGTAAGTTTCCATACGAGGGATCGCTCTTCCATGGCAATAGCTTCGGGGGGATCCTGAGGTGAATGGCCCAGTGCCGCCAGGATGTTGGTCGAGAGACGCTTCTCCTTGATCAAGTCCACGAACTCCTGCCGGATGAGTTTCTTCTCGATCGAATCGGTAACCTCTTTTAAGTACCCCTGCATGCTGACGAATGTGTAACTGGAGAGATCTCGCGTGTATTTCTCCACCTCAACCGCAACATAGGGGCTTTTCCTGAAGTACTCGAGTTTCTTTCCATACTTTGTAGAGAGGAAATAGAGGAACTTACCATCGAAGAAATAGAGAAAAGGTGCGATGTAAGGATATTTCTCCCCCTGGAATGCTATACGGCAGATATAGCCCTTTCCTATCAGGGAATCATACTCCTTCTTCTCCATTCTGGGGATCTTCACAATTTCCATAGGTGTGTCGCATTGACAGTTGCGATGTACTTCAGATAAACATTGTGAATTATTGCCTCGCCGAATTTTCACACCAGCGTGTCTTCTTCTCTGCAGTGTCAACGACGAGCCAGGGAGATCCGGATCATCCGGACACATATCACGGGATTTAAAAAGAATACCACGCACTTTTCCCTGCGGATTGAATCCCAATCCAGAGTATCATTGAAACAGTCCCCGGCGTGTTGCCTGGCATGCAACAATACTTCCATATGGGACGAGAGAGACCTAAGCATACTGTGTGTGGAATGCACGGAAACTTCCCGGTAAAAGCCCTGCTCTTTGACATGGACAATACTCTCTTTGACCTTGTCGCGGCAAAACTCGAGGCCTGCAGGGTCATAACAAAGGAGATAGGGGCAGGGTCGCCTGACGTTCTTTTCTCATATTTCCTCCGCCGGGTAAGAGGTTTCGAAGACCCGGAGAACATCCGTGATTTCATGGTCGAAACCGGGACCTATTCGGATGATGCGTATGCATGGTCGGTTGCAGCGTATCGCGACGTGAAACTCTCGCATATCGAACCATATCCCGGAGTCAGGGATACACTCTCCGAACTCAAAAGGAGGGAATATCCGCTTGTTCTGGTCACCGATGCCCACCACCGGGATGCACTCCCCCGCCTGGAGAAGACCGGTCTCAAGGAACTGTTCAGCCATATCATCACCCATGACATGACGTGGGAGAAGAAACCGAGTCATATCCCGTTTCTGTATGCCCTCCGGGCACTCGGCATTCCGGCCCCTGATGCAGATACTACGATGTTCATCGGGGACAGCCCAAGGCGTGATATTGCACCCGCACGGCAAATCGGCATGTATACGGCGTATGCGCGGTACGGGGATCGCTTCTCATCCACCCGCAGCGATGGCGGTGCACACGTTGTTCTCGATGATATCAGGAGACTCCCATTGCTGCTCGAACACGCAACTCCGAACATGGAGGGGAGAGATAGATCATGTGCGGCAGGTTTACTTTAGCGCTTACGGTTGGTTTCGGGAAACGCTTCGGGGTTGACGAATCTGTGCTCGGGCTGTCCCCCCGGTACAACATTGCCCCCTCGCAGCACACGCCAGTCGTATTCACGAATCCTTCGGGAGCAAGGGTTGCTGTTCACATGACATGGGGGCTTGTTCCAACGTGGACACGTGACCTGACAGGTGCCCGCCCGCTCATCAATGCCCGTGCAGACACACTCGCGGAACGTCCATCCTTCAGCGGTCCGCTCGCACGTCACCGCTGTATCGTTCCAGCGACAGGTTTCTATGAATGGCAGAAGAGCGGAACGGTGAGGATACCATACTATTTCCGGAGGAAAGACCATGACTACCTCTCTTTCGCGGGACTCTATGATATCCTGAAAGGAAGGAATCCCCCCCTGTATACATTCACCATTATCACGACGGATCCCAATCCTCTTGTAGCCCGCTACCATGAGAGGATGCCTGCCATTCTCATGCAGGAAGATGAAGATCGCTGGCTGGCGCCAGGCCCTATCAGGGAGAGTGATCTCTCTTCCATCCTCGCTCCCTGTGATGAGAACCTGCTGGAAGCATATCCCGTGTCGAGGGCAGTCAATGATCCGTCCCGGGACAGCCCTGACCTCATCAGGAAGGCGGGAGACAGTACGCTTGACGTATAACCGACCAGCCCCCCACATCAATCGCGGACAAGGGAATCCCCAACCCTGGTTCTTACCTGCTCCCTTAGACCGGCGATCGACCTGAGATCAAAAATCCGGTCCATTCCGTCAACAAGGATCGGACTAACAGGAGTAATCCCCACAATTGAGAAGAAGGCCCCGGCAACAGCCTTCACACACCTGAAATTCTCTGTCCCGGTCCGGCCTGCAACCGCCAATAAAAGACCTGTTCCGCGCCCTGCCTGTCCCCCCAACGTTCTCTCTGCATGGAAAGCCTGGAACCTGTCCATGAGTGCTTTTAGGCCTGCGGGGACCGTGTTGGTGTATACCGGGGAGCATACGATCACCAGGCGGCACCGCGATACGGCATCGATAACTTCCGTCATGTCATCCTGGAATATACATGTCCCGGTATTGTAACACTGGTAGCACCCGATGCAGGAATGAATATCCAGATCATGGGGGAAGAGAACGGTTGTTTCTGCGCCCGCTTCGCGGGCAGCATCTGCTGCCCAGGAGGCGAGAATGGCACAGTTTCCCGTCGGTCGCGGACTCCCCTGGATGATCACAGCACTGTTCTCGCGTCCCGACGTCTTTGTCCTGGGAATGGGAGGAAGTGAGGAGACGAATGAACCGGGATCGCGCAGAAGATCCCTCTCCCATCTTGTTACGGTTTCTTCTGCCACATCTCTTGCGTGAATGGGTATCAGGGGGGAGTATTCACAGGAGTTGGTCCGCATGATTCCCAGGATACTGTCTTCCGATGAAATCTGCACGGTGAATCGTTTCATACCCGGGTATACACCGGAGAGATCCTCCTCGCCCATCTCGATACGGTACGCAGATCCGCCTGCGTTCACAATCCGTTCCATGATGGCTGTCATGGCCGGCTCCATTGAGCAGAAATAGGGGATTACCGGGGATATACTTTCCAGTATCCGGGGATACTTTTATGGGTGTACCGGGGGAGAACCCTTCCTTGATCTCTAGAATGTCCGCATCGCTGTCACAGGAAATTCAGAAACTAACCCGTCTTGCAAAGGAGAGGGATGCCGAAATGTGCGTGATATCCTCCCGCGATATCGTGGTTTCAGACTGGGTGAGATTCAAGTGCCGGTTCGGGTGCAAGGGATTTGGGAAACACTTGAGTTGTCCCCCGTATGCACCTTCACCGGCAGAGACCAGAAACATGGTTGGGGAGTACGAAACGGGGCTTCTCCTCAGGTTCGATGGCATCCCGGGTCACCGGGATCTCTCACCGGAAGAGATCCCTGAAGATTTTCATCCCTTCTATCGTGATCTCATTCTCTGGGTGAACAGCACGGTCCATTTCCTGGAGAAGACTGCGTTTTACGACGATTTTTACAAGGCGTTTGGTTTTGGGGCATACCCCTGCATCTATTGCGAACACGAGCACTGCGTGGCCGAGGAGCACCCGGGCATTGTTGATGAGAGCATACGAAGGATGTGCCGGCACATGGACATGGTCCGCCCAAGCATGGAGGCAGCCGGCATCGACGTCTTTGCCACAGCACGGAATGCAGGCTGGACACTGCACACGGTGCCATGCAGGGATCTCCAGTATGGTATGGTGGAACACGGAAATATCACTTCTATTGGCCTCGTTCTGCTCGAATGAAAAGATGATTTGCCGAACTGGGATCTCTTGGTGTCCCGCATCATGCGTGAGTCCGCGCTCCCTCAACCGGTTTTTACTACATTTTCAGAAGTATGAAGAAAAGCGGGGGTGATTATTTTCCCTTCCTGAAAAAGCCAAGGGGATCCCGCCAGTTGAGGGGAAGGGTGCCCCTTTTTTTTGGGAATACGCCCTCCCTCACCGATTTTATCTCCTCAACCGTGTAAAATGCATTCGGCTGGAATTCCCTGATCAGACGCACCACTTCAGGCATATCCTCCCTCCTGCTTATCGTGAGAATTACCTTCACGGGGCCACTTGCTCCCGTGGCATCCATGATCGTGACCCCGAAGTTCCGGTCTCTGAGTGCATCTGCAAGTCCGGCTGCATCATGGATGGTGATGATTCGGATGATCACATTACCCAGTGAAAGGCGCTCCTCGACCCGCATCCCGATGTAGGTTCCGGCAGCGAATCCGCCCCCGTATGCAATGTAGGATGCCACGTTTCCGATGTTCTGCATCACCTGCCCGATCGCAAGGAGCCAGATAATCACCTCAAAGAAACCGATGAACGGTGCGATATTCCTGAATCCCTTCGCAATGAAGATAACGCGGAGTGTGCCGAGGCTCACGTCGCAGATCCTCGCAAAGAATATGAGAAGCGGGAGGATAACCCATGCGAACATATCCCCATTTATTGAACATTCAAGCATCCGATGGCTCACCCGGGATACCTGGTACTTCAGAAGATGATTTGTGTCTGTCCCCTGAATCGCACGTTGACACGAGATATGGCCATCTCCCCGGTGGAGCGTTGAGTTCCTGGATAAGATTATCCCGATAAGAGAACCCCTTGTTCCAAAATGTCCATAGTGTGATTGGTCGGATCATCCTGTGCCGATCCTGCCTGGAATTGATATCCACATATTCCGAAAAGGCAAATATGTAGTCCTTCATAGGTGCGGAATTTCCTAGATCTCTATCTACCGGGTCTGTACCCCGGGTCAGGACCGCTCTTCCAGTATCTTCCTGATAGTACTATGTCGCTCCTTTTCAGAACCCCTGTGTGCAGCGAGGCGCTCTTCGAGCGTGTCTCTGTCGGCCCGGTAGAGTACGCCGAGTGCGATCCGTGCATCCTGATCGTAGTCCCACTCCCCTGCTTTCTTATAGGCCGCATCATAATCCCCCGGGTCATGATCCTCTATCTCATAGACACTCCTATCGTAAAAGTCCGAGAGATTGAAGTATGATGCACAGACCTGCAGTACATCGATGAAAGAAAATCCCCGGTGATGGATGCCTTCAAGGATCACCTCCCGCAGCAGGTCCTTTTTCCGTGTGCATGCTCGTGCAACGAACGTGGCTCCCGATGAGAGCATGATCCTGAGGGGGTTAAACGGCCCCTCAATCGTCCCTTCCGGTGTAGACCTTCCCCTGAACCCGAGCGGTGAAGTAGGAGTATACTGCCCGGTTGTAAGCCCGTACACGCGGTTGTTGTGGACAATGAGGGTGATATCAGAATTTCGCTTGGCAGTAAAGACGAGGTGATCGAGCCCCTCTGCATAACAGTCGCCGTCACCGGCACAGACAAGCACCACAAGATCGGGATTGGCCATTTTTATCGCGGTCGCAGCCGGCAGGGTGCGTCCATGGATTGAGTAGAAACTGTTGATGTTGAGGTAGTCTGCCATCTTCGCGTGGCATCCGATCCCGGTGACGAGCACGATGCGGTCAAGCTCGACTCCTTCCCGTACAAGCTCTTCTATTGCAAATTTTATGGCGAACTGGATCACGAAGTTCCCGCATCCCGGGCACCAGGTGTTCTGAGCCCCGGTCACAAGGTTCCTTGCTGTCATGCGGAGGCCTCCCTCACGCGGGCTTCCAGTTCCTCGTATGAAAATGGCCTCCCGTCATACTTCCGGATATGTTGATCGATTGAAATCCCAAACCGTGCAAAGAGCATGGCAAGTTGCCCGTCAGAATTTTCTTCGACCGCGATCAGTCTCTTCACACCCTGCAGTGCAGCTTTCACTCTGTCACGCGGGAATGGTGCGAGTACTATCGGTTGGACAACGCGCAGGTCCATCTTTGCTGCCAGCTCGCGGCATACTCCGACTGTTGAGCCCCAGCAGAGGAGTGCCAGGTCAGCATCTGCCACACCTCCGGCTGCAACAGGGTTGAGGTTGTCAACCCCAATGGCAAGGGAAGCGCCTTTTCTCCTCCTCTTTTCGGTCATCATGGCAGCCATGTCAGCCCTTTCAGTGGAGATCCCTGCCTCGTCGTGGGTGTAGCTGTTCACCTTGATCACCGTGTCGGCAGCCGGGGGATGGAGCATTTCCGATACCCCGTCCTCAGTCATGCTGTATCTCAAATACCCGGGGTTTCCTTCATGCGGGGGATTCTGGTAGATTTGGGGTATTCCTGGTGAAGGGTCAACAACACTAAAAAATCCTTCGCAGAGCGTTTTATCACAGAGGATGAGGGAAGGCACCTGATATTTCCACGAGATCTGGAGCGCGAGGGAAGACCATATGAAGGCCTGCTCGGCATCCCCTGGCGCCGCTACAAACCTGGGGAACTCTCCCTGGCCTGCATGCAGAACAAAATGGAGATCGGACTGCGCGGTATAGGTTGGCATCCCTGTGCTCGGACCTGCTCTCTGGCCCATCACGACAACGACAGGAACTTCGTTCATCCCGGACAGGGAGAGCCCTTCGGTCATCAGGCAGAATCCTCCTCCTGAGGTCCCCACCGCGGTCTTTTTCCCGGCATATCCAAGCCCCAGCGCCATCATGATCACCGCGATCTCATTCTCGGGATGAAAGACCACAAGGTCGTGGGATTTTGCGATCTCTGCCATAAAATGGAGGAGGTTGGAGGTGGGAGTCATGGGATAGGCCACGAATGCATCGAGCCCTCCATGGAGGAGGCCCAGGCCTATCGCCTCGTTGCCGGAGAGCACAGGAAGCGGGGGATTTCCCAGGGCAGGTATTGTGCAGCATTCCCTTGCCGCATCGTATCCCCGGCGGGCAATCCTGAGGTTTAATGGAAGTGCTTTGGGGATCTGCCTGCTGAATACGTTTTCAAGCACCGGCCATTCGATCCCAGCTGCGTGTGCGAATGCCCCGATGATACATGAATTCCCCATGACAGGAGGAGCATCTTCCTCTTTCAGAATGTCCGGGAGGTTCACGCCAATCCCTTCAGCCTTGACCCTGGAAGAGTCGAATAACAGTGTGGTCCCCTGCCGGGAGAGATTTCTGTGGAGATCAACGGTCTCCTGGTTCAGGGCAAGGATGAGATCAACCCTGTCGCGGCAGGCACTCGTCTGTTCCCTGGATGCCCTCACAATGGCATAATTATGACCCCCTTTTATCAGTGACGGGTAATCGAAATACATGTAGATGCGGTATCCCAGGCGGTTGAAGAGGTGTGCAATCATCATCCCGGCACTGTTGATACCGTCCCCTGCCTTTCCTCCGATAAGTATCGAGAATTCTTCCATCTGTCCTTCCTCCACTGAAAAAGACTCTCTTCACGTGGACAGATATAGGTTGTTTATCCGGAATGTAAAAAAGGGAAAAAAATAAGAGTTCACTTTTTTATTGATCTGATCCGTGCGGCTTCATCCGGATTCTCGGTGCGTAGAAGGTAGGTGCCGTAGCATGGCTTTGTGAACGGGAAGGTGATCGTATCACCATCAAAACCAATCAGGATAGGCGGAACCCCTATGATGGCCTTCTCGAATATCTTGAACCCGGGATTGACGGTCACGAACTCGCTGCAGTGCGCTTTTACGTACTCCCTGCATTCCACAAAGGAGGCTCCCTGGAGAATGATATCATATTTCAGAGATTCGATACAAGCCATGGCAACACCTCGTCTATCTTTTTCTTCATGGGCATCGGATTATGCACGGCCTTTGCAGTGACCTTCTCGCATGGGAAGTTGATAGTCCCGGCAACCTCCTGGAAATGTTCTCCATATACAAGAGCCACGACGGTTTTCCCGGTGATCGCCTGGACAGTAGCTGCGTAGGAGACTCCCGCATCATTGTGGACAAATACAATGTAATACGAGAACACCCGTCTCTTCTCTGCAAGGTCAGCAATACACGTGTCGAGGTCAATCATCTCCCCCACGTAATGATGAAGGGGATCCGAGACCTCGATGAGCATCCGCGCTGCCGGGTTTCCCGCGACCACGGGAACGACCCCGTGTTTTCTCAGCCCATGCATCAGATACAGGGCAATGCCGGTCTGAACTGGGACCTGCGGGCACCCGAGCAGAAGGAGCGCATCCTTCTTATCCTTCATTTTAGCGATAGTAACCACTCCTGCTATCATGAGTATGGCGGTCGGGTTTCATCTCATTTCCCATCGCGGTCATGCTCCATGCCTGGACCGGACCCCGAGATCGGTCACTCTCTCAGGATGGGTATAGACAGTGAAACGGTCTCCACGCGAGAAGCAGATGAGGGTGATACCTGCTTTTTTCGCGGTTTCAATTCCCTGCTGGGTCGTGGCCGCCCTGGACACAATAACCGGTATCCCCGCATGGGCAGCCTTGGTGACCATATCCCGGGGCTGTCGCCCGGTGCATCCCAGGATACACATGGAACGGTCGATTCCCATAAGCACCGCATGTCCCACAACCTTGTCGACCGTATTGTGCCTCCCGAGATCGTTCGCCTTCACGAGAAGATCATGTGTGTGAAAGAGGACTGAACAGTGGACGCCGCCTGTTTTTCTCCAGGTCTCTGTCTCGATCTCGTCTGTTATCCTGTAGATATCTGCAATATCCAGTGAAAGAGAAGATTTGACCGGATGGAAGGGTTTTCTGACTCCGATTGCACCTGTCGAGATTATCTCCTGGACAGGAATACCTTCGATGGGAGCATCAACAAAGATGTCACTCCCCTTCACTACGACCCGGTTCACCCTGTCGGAAAGTCCCTGGCAGATCACGAATCCTGCACCAAGTTCCTCTAGGTGATCGTTGCTTGCCACCATCCCGGAGAAGAATACCCCGTTCAGGTAGAGGGAGAAAGTGTTCTCTTTTACAACAGTATCTTCGATATCACCCGCAGCACCACCTCTCACCTGGATTCCCCTTACCGAAATGGTATTCATGGATGTGTTTCTCCATCCAGCCAGGTGAGGTACGGGGGATATCCATCTATGACAGGCACGACGATTATTTCAGGGAGTTCGTATGAATGAGCACTCCGGATGGCGGATATGGCATCGCTGACCCTGTCTGTTGTGGTCTTTATGATCAACAGAACCTCGGGATCATCACACATGCTCCCTTCCCAGCGGTATATGGACCTGATCTCAGTGATATTCACACAGGCCGCGAGTCTCTTTTCAACGAGGTCGCGGGCGATTGCAGGCCCCTCATCCCTCGAGGTGGTTGTGAGAATAATCCTTGCACGTGATGTCGAATCTGGCACCAAACTGTCCAGGCCTCCCGGTGTAATCCCCGGAATCCTCCTCCCGGGAACCTCACACATACTGTTAGCTATCCGGGCGCGGGATATAATGATATTGTTGTAATACAGCCATTTCAGTAAGTTTTACCAGTTCGGGAACCACAGGAAGTCTTTTTTGAGTGTAGGCCGGGTGATCTTTAATGCATGAGGAGAACGCACTATATGACAATATGTATGCGGAACGAATGGGGGCGCTCCCTCCCTATCTGTTCGCCCGAATCGACGAGATGAAGGCAAAGAAAATAAAGGCTGGCGTGGATGTCATCGATCTCGGGGTTGGCGATCCGGATCTTCCCACACCTTCCCATGTGGTGGATGAGCTCTGCAGGGCGGCAAGGGATCCGGCCCACCATCATTACCCTTCCTATGCAGGTATGCCTGAGTTCCGGATAGCAGTGGCACGCTGGTACATGCGTCGTTTCGGGGTGGAATTGGATCCTTCAACCCAGGTACTTGCCCTGATGGGTTCAAAGGATGGCATTGCGCATATCCCTGAAGCATTTGTCAATCCCGGGGATTTTGTCCTGGCACCAAGCCCCGGCTATCCCGTGTACCGCACCTCGACGCTTTTTGCCGAGGGCAGGGTCCATGAGATGCCCCTGACAGCAGAGAACCACTTCATCCCCGTGCTCGACGACATTCCCCGCAAGGTGGCTGATTCGGCACGAATAATGTTTCTGAACTACCCGAACAATCCCACATCGGCCGTAACCCGTGAGGGATTCTTCAAAGAGGCGGTGGAATTCGCCCGCGAACACGATCTCATTATCGTCCACGACAATGCGTATTCGGAGATCGCATACGATGGCTACAAAGCCCCGTCATTTCTTGAGACTGAAGGTGCCATGGATGTTGCCATCGAGATGCATTCCCTCTCAAAGACCTACAACATGACCGGGTGGAGGATCGGTATGGCGGTCGGAAACGGGACGATTCTCTCCGGTCTCGGGAGAGTCAAGACGAATGTGGACTCGGGAGTCTTCGATGCGGTCCAGAGGGCAGGAATCAGTGCGCTGTCGGGATCGGACGATTGTGTGCGGGAAGCCTGCCGTATCTACCAGGAGAGGAGGGATGTGCTGGTTGGCGGTCTCAGGAAACTCGGGTTTTTGGTTGATGCACCAAAGGCTACCTTTTATGTCTGGATGCCGGTTGAGGACTGCATGGCCTTTACCACAAGGATGCTTGATGAAGCCGGTATCGTGGTCACACCCGGGATAGGATTCGGTTCAGGTGGTGCCGGATATGTCAGGTTCGCCCTCACCCGTTCCACCGGACGCATACAGGAAGCCCTTGGGAGGATGGAGGGAATGGACCTATGAACCTTCCCCCTCATCTTGGTATCAGGGACAGCCATCTCACCATCGGAGGGATCGAATGCAGCAGCCTTGCAGATCGTTACGGAACCCCGCTCTATGTCACGGACCAGGACCGAATCGTGTCAAAATATCGTGAGTACCACACTGCACTCGGTTCTCACCATCCGAAGGTGAAGGTGCTGTATGCTGCAAAGGCAAATGGCAACCTGGCAATCATGAAAGCACTTGCCAGGGAGGGTGCGGGGGCCGATATATTCTCTTCCGGCGAGCTCCATCTGGCACTCGCGGCGGGAATCCCGCACGATATGCTTCTCTTCAACGGAAGCTCGAAGAGCCAGCGGGATCTCCGACTTGCTGTCGAGCATGACATCGCCGTGTCGGTGGACTCGCTCGACGAGCTCTTCCAGCTCGAAAATGTGGCGAAGGGCATGGGGAGAACGGCGAGGATAGCCTTCCGTGTCAATCCTGCACTCGAAGTCCCAACCCATCCCAAGATTGCAACAGGGCTTGCAACAAGCAAGTTCGGGATCGCACACCATCTCATCCCTTCCGCATACAAGGAAGCACTGGGATGTACCCATATCAGGCCTGTGGGCATCCATTGCCATATTGGTTCCCAGATACTGGATCTCGAGCCATTCAGGAAGGCAGCCGACGTGATGATGCGCATCGTCGCGGATCTTGTTGCAATGGGGATCGAGCTCGAGTTTATCGATCTCGGCGGAGGGCTCGGGATTCCCTACCGGCACGGGACTGAGATGGCGCCCGGGCCTGCGGAATATGCCGCAGCAGTGGCACCTATCGTCAAAAAAGGAGCCGAGTCACTCGGCATCCACCCGGAACTGTGGGTTGAACCCGGACGCTCACTCGTCGCTGATTCAACCGTGCTTCTCTGCCGGGTGAACTCCGTCAAGAAGGCGCACAAGAATTTTGTCAACGTGGATGCAGGGTTCAATCTCCTGGTCAGGCCCGTCATGTACAATTCCTACCATGAGATTGTCCTGGCACACGGCGTGAACCATATCCCGGAGGAGACCTACACCATAACCGGCCCCATCTGCGAGACAGGCGATATCCTGGCATCAGACCGCCGCCTTCCCCGGATAAAAGCGGGGGATCTCATTGCCATCCTCGATGCGGGTGCCTATGGTTTCTCGATGTCATCGCAATACAACGCAAGGCCACGCTGCGCAGAAGTGATCATCCACGAAGGAACCCCCGCCCTCATGAGGCGGGCCGAGACCATCGACGATCTCACTGCCACCATGCGGACGCCTTTCTGGTTGTCCTGAAAGGAGAAGAACCGTGCAGTTCCACTACGCCCTCGTGGACGATCTCTTCACTCGTGAGGAGTTCGAGCGGCGGGTGGAGGAGAAGATGGAAGCCTGCGGCGATCTCGTCGATGAGGTGACGGCCGCAATGATGGTGGTGCAGGATTCCGGGCGCCACCATGTCAAGATAAAGGATCTGTCGGGAAAGTCATCCCTTTTCTCTTTTTTTGGGAAGGTTATTGCACAAAATCCCCCGCGTGAATTCGAGAGGCCCGGGGGAGAGAAGGGTCTCGTGACCAGCATCATCCTCGGCGACGAAACCGGGCAGGTCAGGGCAATTCTGTGGGATGAGAAAGCGGGAGCGGCCAGGGAGATCGAGATAGGAGAGGTCCTCGAGGTCATAGGGAAGCACCCGAACCGGGCTACGAACGAGATCACGGTCATGGCCATGCGCCAGTCCATGGTTGAGATCGTCGGGCCGACGCAGGTGGAGCCGTCTCTTGCACCCCCCAAGCGGAAGGGGATTACCGCAAGGGTGATGGTGCTTGGCAATCCCCGGATGGTGCCCAGGCGTGACGGGACCGAGATTGAAATGCGGGATCTCATTATAGGAACAGAGGATGGTATCACCCGCATGGCATGCTGGACGCCCGCCCTTCTTGACGGGATTGCCGAGGGAATGACAATGAGGGTCCGGGGAGCACTCGAGAAGGTGCGAAAGGCCGGGAAAGAGTTCAGTATCGATGACAAGAGCGAGGTTGAGATAACTGAGGAAGAAGTACCGGTGAGCCTGGATTCAATTTCTGATGTACAGGAGGGTGGCACATACTCATTGTCAGGATCCATCCGTTCCTGCCAGCCTGCGCACCAGTTCACCACCAAGGATGGCAGGGCATCCTGCGTACGCAACCTTGTCATCACTGACGGCACGCACGATCTTCACCTGGTATTGTGGGGCGACCATGCGGGTACGAGTCTTCTCCCTGGTGAGCAGATCATCGTCTACCTCGCTTCTGGCAGGACTGGGAGGAACGGGGGGCTGGAACTGCACGCCGGGCGGGGGAGTCTTGTCCAGATACGCCATGAAGGAGAGGCTGCAGAAGAAGAGATATCAGGTACCGTGATCATCACCCCTGAAGGGACATTCCTTGATACCCCTGAAGGCCAGTTTCTTATGTTCTCGCATCTTCCCCATGGCCATGAGATCAAAGCAAGAGCCAGGCGTATGGGAAAACGGCTCACCATCCTTTCATGGGAGGAAAACCCTCCTGATCCTGCCGAGCTGGATGCGAGGCTTGATGCCTTCATCAGCCTGACGGAGAACGGGAATACTTTCACCCCGCACGGCCGCCAAGATATAAGAGGATGAGTATACTTCCTCTCCACGAACAGGTGAATTAAAAATGAGCAACGGACCCCTTGAAATTGAAGATCTGCCCGGTGTGGGACCTACGACTGCCGAGAAACTGCGCGAATCCGGTTTCCTGAGCGTGGAGAGCATTGCCACGGCGTCTCCCCAGGAGCTTGCCGAGACTGCAGAGATAGGCGAGTCGACTGCAAAGAAGATGATCAAGGCAGCCCGCGAGCTGGTGGATCTCGGGGGTTTCCGAACGGGGAAGGACGTCTTCGAGCAGAGGAAGGAGGTCAGGAAACTCCGGACCCGTGTTCCGGAACTGGATGCCCTCCTTGGAGGCGGTCTTGAGACCCAAGCCCTCACTGAGCTCTATGGCGAGTTCGGGTCAGGAAAGAGCCAGGTGGCGCACCAAGCTGCCGTCAACGTGCAGCTCCCCGAGGAGGAAGGTGGTCTGATGGGCTCGGCCATTTTCATCGACACCGAGAATACCTTCCGTCCCGAGCGTATTGAGCAGATGGTGATCGGCCTCGGGATCGATGCCGACCCGCAGGACTTCCTGGAGAACATCCATGTTGCAAGGGCGCACACTTCAGACCATCAGATGCTGATGGTAGAGAGTGCAAAGGAGAAGGCCCAGGAACTGAAGAACTCTGACCGCCCACTCCGCCTTATTATCGTTGATTCGCTCACTGCGCACTTCCGGGCCGAGTACGCAGGCCGCGGCACCCTCGCTACCCGGCAGCAGAAACTGAACCGGCACCTTCACGATATCTTCAGGCTGGTCGACGAGCACAACGCAGTGGGAATGGTCACCAACCAGGTACTCTCAAATCCCGCGGTGTTCTTTGGAGACCCGACAAAACCCATTGGGGGGAATATCGTCGGCCACACCGCAACCTTCAGGATTTACCTGCGGAAGAGCAAGGCCGGCAAGCGTATTGCCCGACTGGTGGACAGCCCCAACCTCCCCGAGGGAGAAGCAGCATTCATGGTGGAAGAGGCTGGACTGAAACCGGTATAATATTTCTTTTTTTTTGCGGAGAGTTCTCTTCAATTTCGTCAGTACTGCTTTCTTTTGAATGACGCAGATGTGAAAATCTTGTTTTGTTGCATTCCAGGAATCTGATTGTGTGAATGCCGGAGAACTATCTTTTTCGATCGTTCTCCAGTAAATGCCTCTCTGAATGCTCCAGGGCCGGTTGGGGTAGGTGGGAGCTGGATTCTCTCTCCCCTCAATTCATAACGGCATGTCTGATAGGGAAAAAAGACATGATGTGTTGTACTACTACCATTCTTCAGGGGGATAGGGGGATATCCCAGGGTATACAGTCCCTTCACAAAGTGACGAGATCTGAATCGTCTTCCCTGTATAACCTCACCACGTCACCTATCACGATAATTGCCGGGGGCTTCACGTTCCGCGTCTTCGCACGATCTGCAATGGTCTGGAGCGTCCCTGTGGTCACACGTTGATCCTGTCTCAACCCACGCTCGATGATGGCAACAGGAGTATCGGGCCGTTTACCGTGGGTGATAAGGCTCTGAGTAATGACAGGAATATTTCTGACACCCATCAGAATTACCAGAGTCCCCTGGTTCTTTGCCAGGTTCTCCCAGTCAAGGCCGGATTCAGCCTTTCCCGGCTCCTCGTGCCCCGTGAGGATGGTGACCTGGGAAGCGTATTTCCGGTGAGTGAGGGGAATCCCAACGGCTCCCGGTACTGCGAGTGCGCTGGTGACACCAGGGACAAGTTCCACTGGGATCTTATGCTCCCTGAGCACCTCAAGTTCTTCTCCACCTCTCCCAAAGAGGAAGGGATCTCCGCCTTTGAGCCGTACCACCTGTTTTCCTTCGCGTGCCTTTGCAACCATCAGATCTTCGATCTCTTCCTGCTCCAGCGTATGTTTCCCGCCGAATTTTCCGCAGTCTATCTTCTCGGCATGTTCCGGGAGCGTCGCAAGGATGTCGTCTCCGGGGAGCTGGTCATAGAGCACCACATCCGCCTGATCGATCACCTGCCGGGCCCGCTGCGTGAGGAGACCAAGGCCACCAGGGCCCGATCCCACAAGATACACTTTTCCGTTCATTCTTTCAGCCCCAGTTTCATGTATGCCTCATGTATCAGGCCTCGTGCGTCTTTTCTGAGCATGGCACCGAAGGATTGGGCATCTTCTGTCGAACAGTGGGTTGCATCTCTCCTCACCCTTATGTTTCCATCGAGAGAGAGGATCTCTGCAATGAGGTGTCCATTCCGGCAATAGACCCCCTGGGGGGTGAAGCATCCCCCGCCAACCTTTTCCATGACCACGCGTTCGCATGTCACGTCCCGCCGGGTAGCCGGGTGATCCAGAGTGCTGGAGAGAAGAGTGGCGGGTTCGCCCTGCCTGCTAACCACGGCGATCGTCCCCTGGTTAGGGGATGGAGGGTACATCTCGGGACACAGCCTTGTTCCCGGAACAGAGAGCCCGAGCCTCTGGAGACCTGCCTCGGCAAGCACCACGGCATCGTACAATCCTTCCTTCTGCTTCCGGAGCCGGGTATCCACGTTTCCTCTGAGCGGCTCAATCTTCCAGTCGGGGTGATGAAGGAGCAGTTGCGCCGTTCTCCGGGTACTGGATGTCCCGACAGTCCGTATCTTCAAAAATTGTCTTGTATGCACAAGGTAATCGGCAGGAGAATCCCGGGGCAGGATTGCGCTCGTGACGAGACCCTCCGGCCTCTTTGCGGGGATATCCTTCATGCTATGGACCGCAGCATCTATCTCTCCCCGGAGAATTGCATCATCGAGAGCCCTTACAAACACTCCCTGTCCGCCTATTTCGTGGAGTGGAACTCCCGTTGCGGTATCTCCCTCGGTAGCGATAACTACCCTCACACACTCAACCCCTTCATCACCAAGAAGCGAGATGACCCTGTCAGCCTGGGCACGTGCAAGGGCACTGCCCCGCGTCCCTATACGGAGAGGCATTCGCGGTACGCAGTGCAAATTATCTCTATCTCCTTCTCTCCATGTGCTGATGAGAGGAAGTTTGTCTCAAATTGTGAGGGTGGTAAAAATACGCCCTTCCCGAGCATCTTCTCCCAGAATATCCTGAATGCTGCGGTGTCGCATTCTTTCACTTCGGTGTAATTCTTCGGGGGTTGTTGACGGAAGAAGAACTTGAACATCGAGCCGAGAGATACTGCTGACCCGAACCGTGTATCTGCTGCAGATTCTGCAATCTGCCTGGCCTTTGCTGCAAGTTCCCTGTACATCTCCCTGTTCCGGTGAAGGTACTGGATAATCGCCATGCCTGCAGAGAGCGAGAGCGGATTTCCGGAGTAGGTCCCTGCATTGTAGACAGGACCTGAAGGTGCGATCTGCTCCATGATCTCCCTCCGCCCGCCAAATGCACCGATAGGAAGGCCCCCGCCAATGATCTTCCCGAGGGTTGTGAGATCCGGTTTCACGTTGTAGTATACCTGTGCTCCCCCGATCCCCAGCCTGTATCCAGTAATCACTTCGTCGAATATGAGGAGTATGTCATGGGATCGTGTGATCTCGCGGACTCCTGCAAGGTATCCGGGTTCCGGCAGGACCGGACCTATATTTCCCATAACGGGCTCGATGATGAATGCAGCCACATCGCTGTTTTTTGAGACGAGAGCTTCGAGAGCTTCGAGATCATTATACGGGACCTGCCGGGTCTTTCCAACCACTTCGGGGAGAACACCTGCGGAATCGGGGATGCCAAGCGTTGTGGCGCCTGACCCGGCTTTTACAAGGACTGCATCGTGGGCACCGTGGAACCCCCCCTCCACCTTGATGATCTCCTTTTTGCCGGTGAATCCCCGTGCAAGGCGGATGGCGGCCATCGTCGCTTCACTACCACTGGATACGAACCTGATCATGTCCATTCCGGGATGATCCCGGGTTAAGAGGGATGCATATGCCGGTTCGATCGGAGCAGGTGTTCCGTAGAGCCATCCCTTTTCAAGCTGATTTTCTATGGCGGCTTTAATTTCAGGATGGGCATGCCCGAGTATCAGGGGGCCGTACGCCAGGCAGCAGTCGATGAGGTCATCTCCGTCGACTGTTGTGATATGAGACCCTGATGCCTCCTTTGTATAGAACGGATAAGGCTTAATCGCCCGCACAGGGCTGCTGACCCCCCCGGGCATAAGTGTCTCGGCAGTCCTGAAATACTCAGCGCTCTTCATCAAGCCACTCCGCAACGTCGTTGGCAAAATAGGTGATGATAATGTCTGCGCCAGCCCTTTTCATGCAGGTTAAGGATTCCATTACGACATCCCTCTCCTTCAGCCACCCTTTTTCGGCAGCAGCCTTGATCATGGCATATTCCCCGCTTACCTGGAACGCTGCGACGGGGATCCCGAGGGTTCGGATTTCTGCGAGAAGGTCGAGGTAGAATCCTGCGGGTTTTACCATAAGAATATCCGCACCCTCATCGAGGTCGAGCATCGACTCCATGATGGCTTCCCGTGCATTTCCGGGATGTATCTGGTAGGTAGTGCGGTCGCCGAAATGGAATCCCGATTCTGCCGCTTCCCGGAATGGACCATAGAGAGCGCTGGCAAACTTGGTCGAGTATGACATGATGAGCACGTCGGAAAATCCTTCCCTGTCCAGTGCCTGCCTCACCGACTGGACCACACCGTCAAGCATGCACGAGGGTGCGACGATGTCCGCGCCGGATTGTGCATGGCTGATTGCGATCCGGTCCATGAGATCAAGAGAGGGATCGTTGAGCAGATCGGTTCCACATCGTGTGGTGCCTACGATGCCACAGTGCCCGTGATCGGTATATTCGCAGGCACACACATCGGTGATAACGAGCATTCCCGGAACCTGTTTTTTTATCGTGCCAATCGCTCTCTGCACCACCCCCCCGGGATCATACGCCGCGGAAGCATCCCCATCCTTTTCCCCGGGTATCCCAAAGAGGAGCACTGCCCGGATCCCTTTATCCCAGAGACGCTGGCAGGTGTCCCCGATCTCTTTCGGCGGGTACCGGAACTGGCCGGGCATTGATGTGATTGGCCTCCTTGCCTGTGTTGTCTCATCGACAAAGAGGGGAGCCACAAGATCCGTCTTCCGGAGTGCCTGCTCTCTCAGGAATGGCTGGATGAGTTTTCCCCTCAGTCTTCTCATTCTTCGTTGCGGAAACACAATCGTTCACCTCTTGTAATTGCTGCCACCAGTGACTCAGCGGATTTCTGGTCTCCCTGCTCGGCGCAGAGCCTGATCGATACGGTAACATCAGAAAGGATCTTCTTCATGAGCACGCGGGAGAGATCGTCGATGATCTCCCTGGTCCTCTCATCACATGATCCGAGCCTTGAGAGGGCTTTCTCCCGTTCCCGGACGCGGATTGATTCTGCCCAGGTGTGGAGCATTGCAAGAATGTCATCAGCTGCCCTGCTGTTGATCAGCCGTGTACACTGGAGGAGTTCCTGTTCAAGGTAAAGAGCTGCCTTCTCTGCCTCGCTCCTCCTGGAATCCATGGTCATCTCGTTTATATGCCGGAGGTTGTCAATGCTAAACAGGGTGATTCCGGCGATAACTTCAGCACCCTCTTCAACATCCCTGGGCTGCGCAATGTCGATCAGGATGAGAGGCCTGGGGGTATTGTCATTTGGCCAGCATCGCGCTTTCATTACTTCCTTCAGATGGTTGCAGTGGATGACAGGATGGGGTGCAGAAGTGCACGAGATGACAACATCGGACTGGACCATGTAACGGCTCAGGTCATCAAACCGGACCGCTCTTCCCCCTATCTTCCTGGCAAGCATCTCCGCTCTTGAAAATGTACGGTTTGCAACATATATGGCGGTGAGTTCTTTTGCAGCCAGTGCCTGTGCCACCAGCATGCCAATCTCTCCAGAACCGATTACCAGGATATGCTTTCCCTTAAGCGTGCCAAGCTGCTCCTCCGCAAGGATGACTGCTGCTGATCCGATGGAGACGGCTCCCTTGTTGATCTCGGTCCTCCGCCGGGCTTCGATACCGGTGTGCACCGCTTTATTCACACAGAGTTCGAGTACCGGGCTTGAACAATCAGCCTCCTTTGACATGAGGAGGGCTTTCTTGAGCTGGCCAAGGATCTGGTCCTCACCAAGGATCATGGAGTCAATCCCGCATGCAAGTTGCAGGAGATGCCTCATGGCATCGACCCCCGTGCAGATCGAGAACTGGCTCTTTCCTTCCTTCTCGAGGAATCCGGCAAGGGTATCAGGTTCACCATGCACGAATACCTCCACCCTGTTGCATGTCTGGAGGAGCATGACACCCCTGAAACGATCCCGCGCCCGTTCGAGGAATGCCCTCTCGTCCGGGAACCGTGCTTGTTCGAGCACATCCACCTTTGCAGTGTGATGGCTTATCCCAGCAATAGCCAGGGGTGTGAAGAAATAGGGAGGATTCTCATTCATTGAAGATACCTCCGGGAGATGAGGGACCAGGCAGTGACCTCTCCCTCGCGAAGCGCAGACCATACCTCGCGGTCCTTCAGCACCTTCCAGACAATCGTTTTCCGCTCCTCCTGGTCGGGAAGGCAGTCCTTCAGATATGCACGGAGTCTCTCCTGGAGATCGATCATCCGGTCAAGGTCAGGAAGTGTTGATTCAAGATATTCCCTGAGAAAGCGGGAGACGCCCGGACTCGAGCCCAGGGTGCTGATGGCAAGAACGAACCGTTCCCCATGAATGATTGATGGTATCAGGAGGTCTCCTGTCTCACCCGCGGCATTGTTGAAGAGGATCTTTTTCGAAATGCACAATCTACGAATCCTGTTGTTCTGTTCCTGGTCGGGCGTCGCTGCGATGACAAGAAACGCATCATCGATGAGGGCCTGCAGGGTCTCATCACCTGTTGTATTCAGATCCAGGGATTGGCATTCCACATGAAGACTGGAGAATGCCGGGGAGAATGACCTGCTGTAGGCTGTCACCCTTGCTTCCGGGGCAAAATATGCGGCTTTTCGTGCCCCGACCTCTCCGCCACCGAAGATCACCACGGTTTTATCAGAGACGTCGACCAGGAGAGGGATCATCATTATAGGTGTGGCCCCTCTTTTTCATTAAGGTGTTGGAATCACGCAGATACCCCACCGGTGTTTCTTATAGGATCGTGTGGTTCCTGTAAAAAGGAAAGGGAATTATGCCCGTATTGTCGGGAATTCGATACCCTTATTATTGAATACCTCATATTGTGTAGAGCAAAAACCGCGCCGATAGTGTAGTGGTTATCACTAGGCGTTGCCAACGCCTAAACCCGGGTTCGAGTCCCGGTCGGCGCACTTAGCCGTAAGGTTCAAAGCGCTTACTTCTTTTAGGACAGTTATATTGGTTTATTTTTATTTGGAATGTTAATAATTATGATAATCTATCTTTTATTTGTTGGATTATTCTATCTCTATCCGCGTCTGATAGGCAAATAGTACACCACTCTTTAGCCATAATTTCCCAAACACGATTTGAACTCATTCTTGTTCTATTTCCAATAATACTCGTCCATTCATGATGGTCAGGATGGAACATTGCATCTTCAAATATTGTAAATAATTGACCGGCACCAATTCCAAAACGTTCAGGTAAATTTTCCCAATTTGCTATTCTCAACTGATTGAAAATAACTCGTTCTGGTGCATCTTTCCCAGGTAAAATAATACATCCAGGAGATTCTTCCATTTCTCCATCGAGTACACCAATTGATTTATAAGGGAGTTTATGATTTGATCCTAATTCACCCATTACTTTAACGACGTTGGCAGGGCCAACATTACTAAATGATAATCTCGGTAGTAATACAGAACCCTCATTATGAGAAGCAATAATGTCTCTTAAAAGTGTGTTAGCTTCTTTATCCTCAACAAAAAGATGCAGCTCCGGATGGACACTTTCATCAATATAACTCATAGCAAATTCTGGCGAAATTCCATAGACAATATTCAAACCATTAATCCCAGGAAGAAGCAACACCCTTGCCTCTCGTGGAAGCTCTTCTAAAATATAAGGACTATGGGTTGATAGTATTATTTGGATTCGTTTCTGCCGACAGAACCATAATAAAAATTGGATTATAGTTAAGAACCTATTATATTATACTTAATATCTTCACTCATGAACTTCTCGATCCATTTTCTTGCATACCCGAGACGAACAGCGTATTGCTTGAAGGATGATTCGATGATCTCCTTGAAGTG
>Ga0265297_10004336_pt1 | contig 23407 bp, 12 predicted proteins | sample Munlanlwell13791_FD_192502 | JGI IMG/M metagenome (GOLD analysis project Ga0265297, IMG submission 192502) | Leachate microbial communities from a municipal landfill in Southern Ontario, Canada - Leachate well 137-91 | ecosystem: Engineered > Solid waste > Landfill > Unclassified | place... | reverse complement strand
CTCCGGACACATATCCGGTCACATGGTTGATGATTTTTCCGTTACAGGTACGAATATAGTCACCCACCGTTTTAACCGGATCCCGTCCGGCTATTCCCGCCAGTGAATTGGCGCTGTACTCTTCATACCAGTAGTTTCCACCCAGGAGATCGGTAATCCTTTCTTTTTCCCAGGTGGAATAATACTGGTAATGCACTCCTGCCTGCAGGTTCAGACGGGGAGACATACGGAAATCAACGTGACTTTTTAATCCTGTCTGTGTATGCCCGGCCAGGTATACGCTCAAAATATTCAGTGCCCCACCCAATGCTTTATTGGCCGCCACCACGGCATCCCAGTCAATTTGACCGTCCTTCCGGTGGTCAATAATTCGCTTTCCTTTACTCTCAGACCAGTTTCCACCCCCATTTCCAACCGACAGATACAAAGTATTGGTAAATGATATCCTTTCTCCGGCTTTCATAAAATGGTTAAGGGTTATGTAGGGTTTATGATAGAAGTTCTCACTCAGGGTTCTGGTTTTCCCCCCGAGATACCCCCAGTTTTTATTGTATTTAAGTCCGTACGTTTTAATTTCCGATGCGCTCAGTCTGACCGAACGTTGCTCATGTCTTTCGGGGGATCCGAGAACCGTCAGCAACAACCGGTGACGATCATTGAACCGTTTGCTGACATTGAGCATATAAGCCCACGAATTCACATCCGTTTCCCGGACATATCCGCTGCCCCGGGCATAGGATCCCATAAGCGATACGGCCCAGCCCTTTCTGTTTTGTCCGGAATTCAAACCGATGTAATACTTCCCCAGTCCGTATCCGGTATAAAACAGGCCCGCCGAGGCCGACGGTTCCGCTGTAGCAGTATTTGTAATAATATTCACCGTTCCTCCCACCGAGTTATCGGAAAGCATAGAGGCTCCGATCCCTTTCTGAACCTGAACGGAATACGTGGCATCGGCAAGACCCAGCCAGTTATTCCAGAACATATTGCCTGTAACGAGACCCGAGATGGGAATGCCGTTTAGCAGGACCGAGATGTTTTCCTGTTTAAAACCACGGATATTGATCCTGGCATCGCCGTAACTGCCCGATTCGCTGGTGGCGTAAATCCCCGGAATACCGGCGAGCAATTCCGGATACGTTTTGCCGGCACTTTTTCTCTCTATCTTCCGGCTGTCGACTGTAGCCAGACGCAACGGAGAAGATCTTGTTTTAAGATACGAAGCCGAGACGGTAATTTCACGGATGTTGATTTCAAGAGAATCATTTACAGATTCACGTTCGGCTAAAGTCTGAGCTTTTGCCGGAACAAGCGGGGCGACGCACAGCATCAAAGCCCCAAAGATAATGGTCGCAACTGATGTTTTCATAATGTCTTCTTTCTTCCAGACTTTAACTGTCGGCACCGTAGTTTCAACGGTTCAGCCATTTATGGCGCGCGGACTATACCGCCGATCGGGAATTACACCCTGCCCTGAAGGTTTGAAGTTGCAAAGATATAAAAAAAGAGATATCCAGAAGCGGTCTGGTGCGCAACTCCACCGAAAAGAACATCACATGCTATTCAGAAAAGGGAAACCTCGCGCCCGAGGAGGGAAGGTCCCGGTTGCTGACGCAACCGGGAGGTGTTTCACGTTCTGAATAGCTTGCTGGATGTTTGTGTACGGAGTGAGATGTGAGGAGTGAGATGTGAGGAGTGAGGAGTGAGGAGTGAGGAGTGTAATGTGACTATAAGGAAGCGGTAGCTTCGCAGTAACGTCCGAGCTCAAGATACCTTTTGTAGGCCCGATCATAAGCATCCACCAATTCCGCCTGGGGACTGTACGTTTTGGCAAAACCCGAGGTCATAGCCAGTTGTGCCTCTTCTACTTTTGAGTAGAGCCCTGCGGCGGTGGCGGCAAACATGGCGGCACCCAGCGCACAAGCCTGGTCTGTACGGCATACAGCAATGGGCATATTCAGCACATTGCTAAGAGTTTGCATTACAAACGGAGACTTGAGGGCAATGCCTCCAATCCCAATTACGTTATCAATTCGGACTCCCTCGCTGCGGAAACGCTCAACTATGGCCCTGGAACCGAATGCGGTAGCCTCAACCAATGCCTTAAAGATATGCGGAGCCGAAGTGCCGAGCGTAATACCGGCAATGGCGCCTTTAAGCAACTGGTTGGCATCCGGCGTGCGACGGCCGTTCATCCAGTCGGTGGCAATGAGTGAACTTTCCTCAACAGGAATTTTTTCTGCCTCTGCGGTCAGCACAGGAATGATCTTTTCTGCAAGCCGGTCTGCCAGTTCGACGTCGGGAAGAAGTTGTCTGAGCGGGAATTCAAGGACTTTTCTGAACCAGGCGTAAATATCGCCAAAGCCGGACTGCCCGGCCTCGAGCCCAATCATCCCGGGAATAACGGAACCGTCAACCTGCCCGCAGATGCCCCTTATTAGTGAAGAACCAATCTCTTCACAGGGAGCGACCATTATGTCACAGGTAGACGTACCGATAACCCTCACAAAAGTATAAGGCGTAATACCGGCTCCGACGGCTCCCATATGGCAGTCAAAGGCGCCTCCCGCAACCACTACATTGGTAGTCAGTCCCAAACGGGCAGCCCACTCGGGAGTCAGATAACCAACCGATTTATCGGCCGTGAATGTATCTTCAAAGAGCCTGCTCCGGAACCCGGCCAGCAGCGGATCGAGTGTCACAAGGAAATCTTCCCCGGGCAACCCTCCCCAGCCGGGATGCCACATAGCTTTATGACCCTGGGCACAACGGCTTCTGATGATATCGGACGATCTTTTTACCCCGGTAAGCAATGCAGGCATCCATTCGCAATGTTCCACAAGGGAGTATGCCTTTTCCCTTACGGCACTGTCTTCCCTGAGAACATGCAGGGCTTTGGCCCAGAACCATTCAGATGAATAGATTCCACCTTCGTAAGCACTGTAGTTGATCTTCCAGGTACTGCACAGCTTGTTGATCTCCTCAGCCTCAACAACGGCCGTATGATCTTTCCAAAGCACAAACATGGCGTTGGGATTTTCCGCAAATTCGGGCAAGAGGGCAAGCGGCGTACCTGTTTCATCCGTAAAAACCGGGGTGCTTCCCGTGGTGTCGAAAGCCATTCCCACCACATTGGCGGCAGTACCCGCAGGGGCGAGCGAAAGGGCTTCCATAACCGAGCTTTCGAGCACCTCAATATAATCCAGCGGGTGCTGACGGTACCTGTTGGCGGAGGGCAAACAATATTTGCCCTCCATCCAGCGGGGATAGTATTTTACAGAGGTAGCAACCGTTTCTCCGGTACGCGCGTTAACTATTACCGCACGGGCAGAATCGGTCCCGTAATCGAGTCCTATTACATATTTATCCATACTAACAAAGGGCTTTGTTCAACATATAATAGATCTCGTTCAATTGCAATTCTTTCTTAAGCGAATTGACAGTGGTATTTTCGTCAATCACAACCAGTTCAATTCCGGCCATTTCTGCGTAGTCCTGCATATATTCTACTGTCAGGTCGTACGAGAAGGCTGTATGATGAGTACCGCCGGCAAGGATCCAGCTACTGGCGCCCACTTCAAAATCGGGACGGGGAATCCAGAGGGTCGAGGCTACCGGCAGTTTGGGAAGTGATTTGGATTTGATGCAATCCACTTTATTTACGATCAGACGGAAACGGTTACCCATGTCAATAATGGTAGAAGCAAGTCCCTCTCCCTCTTTGGATGTGAACACCAGACGGGCGGGGTCATTCTTGCCTCCGATTCCCAGGGGATGAACTTCCAGACGGGGCTTTTTGTCTGCCAGTAAGGGAGAAACCTCCAGCATGTGAGCCTGAAGGATTGCGCTCTTTTTACCGTCAAAATGAATGGTATAGTCTTCCATAAAGGAACAGCCTTTAGGCATACCCTGACTCATGAACCACACCGTCCGTGTAAGAGCAGCCGTTTTCCAGTCCCCCTCGGCACCAAAACCATAGCCTTCTGCCATAAGACGCTGACAGGCAAGTCCCGGTAACTGATCCAGCCCGGCCAGATCATCAAAATTGGTTGTAAATGCCTTGGCGCCTTTTTCCTGCAGGAACCGGCGCAGAGCAATCTCTTCACGGGCAGCCCTCAGTACCTGGGCACGGTCTTTCCCGCCTTCTTTGCAATTATCGGCAAACAGGTATTGCGCTTCGTATTCAGCCACAAGTGAAGTAACTTCTGCCTCGGTAACCTGAGACTGCACGGCCACCAGTTCGGCTATGGGACAATAGTCCACATGATAGCCCAGACGCATTTCGGCTTCTACTTTGTCTCCGTCGGTCACAGCCACATTATTCATCTGGTCCCCAAAGCGGATGATCCTCATATCGTGTGCATCGGCCCAGGCGGCGGCAACGCGCATCCAGACGGCAATCTGCGCCTGCGCCTTTTTATCCTGCCAGTGCCCCGCAACAACTTTCCTGTTCTTACGCATACGGGTTACCATGTGTCCGAACTCCCGGTCCCCGTGCGCACTCTGGTTGAGGTTCATAAAATCCATATCCATTGTATCCCAGGGGATCTCTTTGTTAAACTGCGTATGGAAATGCAGCAAAGGCTTGTTGAGTGCCTGCAAACCGTGAATCCACATTTTTGCAGGGGAGAAAGTATGCATCCAGGTTATTACCCCAATGCATTGATCGCAATTATTGGCCTCCTTGAAGGTGGCTGTCACCTCTTTCTCAGAATTTACCGTTCCTTTATAAACGACCTTCACAGGAAGATTCCCCGAATCGTTAAGACCTTGTACCATTTGGTTGGAATGAGCATCCACGGCTATAACCGCATCTCCTCCGTACAGAAGCTGGGCTCCTGTTACAAACCATACTTCAAAATTTTCGAATGCCATAATAAAATAATTTGATTTAGATTTTTACAAAGGAAAGAAAAATGGTTATGCAAAGAATGAAATAAGAATTCATTTTTATGCAAAAATAATCCATTAGCAGGTAATAAAAATTTATTTTAATCATATTTGAATTACAAAATAACAATTAAAAATTAAATATATATGATAAAACTGCTAACTGTTACTTTGCTTGCTTTATCTATCCACGGCTATCCTATTGACCCCGTACCTTTTACTTCAGTAAAGGTCACCGATGCTTTCTGGGGACAACGCCTGAAAGCCAGCCGCGAGGTCACCGTACCTCTGGCTTTCAGTAAATGTGAAGAAACCGGCCGTTATGATAATTTCGTAAAAGCCGCCCACCCCAGCGATGAATACGAAGTAAAAGGGTACTCCTTTGACGACACCGATGTCTACAAGACCATAGAAGGGGCCAGTTATCTGCTTCAGACCTACCCCGATAAAAAACTGGAAGCATATATTGACAGCGTCCTGGTTCTGGTGGCTGCAGCCCAGGAACCCGACGGGTACCTGTACACGGCCCGTACCATGAACCCAAAACATCCACACGAATGGGCAGGGTCTAAAAGATGGGAAAAAGTAGAAGAACTGAGCCATGAATTCTACAACCTCGGGCACATGGTGGAAGGTGCTATTGCCCATTATCAGGCCACCGGCAAAAGATCATTTCTGGATATAGCCATCCGATACGCAGATTGTGTCTGCCGTGAGATAGGGAACGCCCCCGGACAGGTGGTTGCCGTACCCGGACACCAGATTGCCGAGATGGCCCTGGCGAAACTCTACCTGGTAACCGGAGATGAGAAATACCTGAAACAGGCCAAATTCTTTCTGGACAAACGTGGATATACTTCCCGCAAAGACGTATACAGCCAGGCCCATAAACCTGTCATTGAACAGGACGAGGCAGTGGGTCATGCGGTACGTGCTGCATACATGTACTCGGGCATGGCAGATGTAGCGGCCCTAACCGGAGACAAGTCCTATATAGAGGCCATTGACCGGATCTGGGAAAATATTGTCACAAAAAAATACTACATCACCGGTGGAATTGGTGCAACCAATCACGGAGAAGCTTTCGGCGCCAATTATGAATTGCCTAATATGTCTGCCTACTGCGAAACCTGTGCGGCCATTGGAAACGTATATATGAATTATCGGTTGTTCCTGCTGCACGGAGAATCTAAATATTTTGACGTACTGGAACGTACACTTTATAACGGACTCATATCGGGCGTCTCACTGGACGGCGGAGGCTTCTTCTATCCCAATCCGCTGGAATCCATAGGTCAGCATCAGCGTCAGCCATGGTTCGGTTGTGCCTGCTGCCCCTCCAATATCTGTCGGTTTATACCCTCTCTGCCCGGATACATCTATGCCGTAAAAGACAACAGTCTCTTTGTTAACCTTTTCATGTCCAATACGGCAACAACCAAAGTCGGCGGCAAAGAAATGACCCTGAGCCAACAAACTAATTACCCCTGGGACGGCAATATTAAGATTACCGTAGACAAAGCCACCGGCAAAAACGTAACCCTTAAGGTACGCATTCCAGGCTGGGTGGAAAACCAGCCGGTCCCCGGAGATCTTTATTCTTACGCAGACAACAGGAAACCCGCTTTCCGTATTATGGTGAACGGGGCTGAGGCAGCCGGAACCCTTTGTGACGGATATTTTTGTATTGACAGGAAATGGAAGAAAGGCGATTATGTTGAAGTACATTTCGATATGGAAGCCCGGACCGTTACGGCCAATAGAAATGTGGCTGCCGACAGAGGCCGTGTAGCCGTTGAAAGAGGTCCGGTAGTCTACTGTGCCGAATGGCCCGATAATGATTTTGAATTGCGCAGTGTGCTCATGAACCGTACTCCGGAATTCAAGGTTATTCCCGCCCCGGATAAATTATACGGTATTTATCAGCTGGAAACACCGGCACAGGTACTGGCCTACAACGAAGACGGCCGCCTGGTTACTAAAGAAGTTACCCTTACACTCATCCCCTATTATGCGTGGGCACACAGGGGTGCGGGATCCATGATGGTATGGCTCCCCTGGGAAGTCAGCGTAGTGAAACCCGCTACGCCGCCTTCTATTGCCTCATCAAGCACCATTGAAGCATCCCACAAAGTGGCTTCGCTATCGTCTGTTAACGACGGCCTGATCCCTGAGTCCGAACAAGATCGCTCTATACCCTATTATCATTGGTGGCCAAAGAAAAATTCCGTTGAATGGATTTCTTATGCGTTCAAAAAGCCCGAAATTGTATCCAAATCGGTTGTATATTGGTACGACGACGCCCCATGGGGAGATTGCAGGATTCCCGAAACATGGACGACTTATTATAAGGACGACTCCGGCGCCTGGCAACCACTGAACGGAGAAGTTAAGACTACAGCTGTAAAACTGGAAGTAAAACTTCCGGAAGAATATTCGTCGGGAATTTATGAATGGGAGATAAAATAATGAAAAAGTATTTACTTCTTATTGGTGCCGTACTGCTCCTGCACGGCACCGTTTCTTTTGCACAGGGAACAGCGGAAGATTATAAAAGAGCCTATTCTCTGGCCAAAACTTTCAGCCGCGAAAACGTTTACTGTTCCGACGTTATGCCCGTCTGGATAATAAACTCAAATTCATTCTGGTACGTCCGGAATACACCGCAGGGACGTATCTATGTGGTGACCGACGCCAATAAAAAGACACGAACCCCGCTGTTCGATCACAAGGTCCTGGCTGCCTCTCTTGCCCAAGCATCCGGAAAAGAAGTCCCCGCAGACAAGCTGATGCTGGAACGACTCCAGGTCAACCGTACCATGGATACCCTGAAGTTCATTTTTGAACGTCAGAACTGGACTTATTTTGTAAAGAAGAACAGCCTGAAAAATGAAGGAGAAATTTCCGTACCGCCTCCGGGTCCCCACTGGACAGTGGTTGACGAGGAAAAAAACGGGGCACCCGTTATTTCACCGGACGGCAAATATTCCGCCTATATCAAAGACAATAACATCTATATTATAGAGACCGCAACCGGTAAAGAAAAGCAGGTAAGTATAGACGGGACGGCCGGAAACTATTATTCATCGTACATTTCCTGGGCACCCGACTCAAAAAAACTGGCCGCCAATAAAATCAGGCCGGCAGAAAAGCGATTCATTTATTATGTGGAATCCTCTCCCGAAAGCCAGCTGCAACCCATTCTTCACCAGTTGGAATATGCCAAACCGGGAGACGAATTGCGGTTCAAGGTTCCGTGTGTGTTCAACATAGAGGACGGAACTTCCTATTCAGCTCCCGCTCAAGCTCTTTCGCCTCAGTACGAAGTAGGAAATCCCGAATGGAATAAAACGGGAACGGCCGTTCTTTTCGATTTTAACCAGCGCGGGCACCAACGTTACTGTATATGTGAATTATCTGCAGAAACCGGACAAATTAGAGCGGTTATTGAAGAAACAAGCAGTACCTTTGTAAATTATACCCGCTATTTCAGACGCGATCTGAAAAACGGAAATGAAATCATCTGGATGAGCGAAAGAGACAACTGGAATCATCTGTACCTGTACGATGTGCATACCGCCTCGGTTAAGAACCAAATTACCAAAGGGGAATGGTATGTCAGAGACATTGTCCGTGTGGACGAAGACTCCCGTACCATATGGTTCACGGCCAACGGGATGGTTCGGGACGAAGATCCGTATCTCATAAGATACTACCGGACAGGTTTTGACGGAGAAGGATTAACCTGCCTCACTCCGGAAGAAGGAACTCATCAGGCCTGGTTCTCAGACGATATGAAATACCTGGTAGACGTGTATTCTATGGTCGACAAAGCCCCTGTTGCCGTGTTGCGGAATGCCGCCGACGGCCGTATTATCATGGAGCTCGAAAAAGCCGATATCTCTGCATTACTTGAAAACGGATGGCAGGCGCCCGAAGTATTTACGGCTAAGGGGCGTGACGGCAAAACCGATATCTGGGGCATCATCATCCGTCCCGTGAATTTTGACCCTTCGCGGAAATACCCGGTGATAGAATATATTTATTCGGGACCGGGCAGCCATTATGTTCCCAAGAGCTTTATTCCCTATAACTGGAACATGACCTCCCTGGCAGAACTGGGCTTTATTGTCGTTCAGATTGACGGAATGGGAACATCGTTCCGTTCCAAAGCCTTTGAAGAAGTATGCTTCAGGAATCTGGCCGACTCCGGATTCCCCGACAGAAAGCTCTGGATCAAAGCCGCTGCGGAGAAATACCCCTATATGGACATTGACCGTGTAGGCATATTCGGTGCTTCTGCCGGAGGGCAGGAGTCCACAACAGCCGTGCTGCTTCATCCCGAATTCTATAAAGCGGCATATTCTTCGTGCGGATGCCACGACAACCGTATGGATAAAATATGGTGGAACGAACAGTGGCTGGGATATCCGGTAGGAGAGCAATACCTTGCGGGATCGAATGTCGAGAATGCCCATTTGCTCACACGTCCGCTAATGCTGGTAGTGGGCGAGATGGACGATAACGTAGATCCGGCTTCCACCATGCAGGTAGTCAATGCCCTGATTAAAGCCAATAAAGACTTTGAACTGGTTATTTTGCCCGGGGTTCGTCACACAATGGGCGGCTCTTTCGGGGAACATAAAAGATATGATTTTTTTGTACGTCATCTTTTGAACGTAAATCCCCCCAAATGGCAGGAACTGGAATAATCATTTAACCATATACCCTATGAATAAAAAACTTTTGACCGGATGCGGCTTTCTGTTGTTCATGTTTCTTTTCTGCTCATGTACGCAGACCCCATCATCATCGGCTTCGGGATTGTATCCCGACAACTTCAAAGCAGAGAAGGACGGACAAAAAACCGGGCTGTATATTTTAAAGAACAGCCAGGGCATGGAAGTGTGTGTGACCAACTTTGGGGGACGTGTAGTATCCCTGATGGTTCCCGATAAAGAAGGTACGCCGCTTGATGTGGTCCTGGGGTTCGACAATGTGACCGATTATATAAACATTCCTACGGACTTTGGCGCTTCTATCGGCAGATACGCCAATAGAATAGCTAACGGAAGTTTCACATTGGACAGCACAGTATATGACCTTCCTAAAAACAATTTCGGACATTGCCTGCACGGAGGTCCCAACGGATGGCAATACAAAGTCTATGAAGTGGAAAAGGTAACCGACAGTTCCATTATTCTGGTGCTGCATTCCCCCGACGGAGACGAGTCGTTTCCTGGCAACCTTACGGCCAGGGTCACATATAACCTGACCGAAGACAATGCCCTTGAGATAGGATATGAAGCTACAACTGACAAGCCTACGGTCATTAACATGACAAACCATTCATATTTCAACCTGACAGGTAATCCGGTTAACAACATTCTTAGTCACGTTCTATATATTAATTCACAACTCTTTACGCCGGTTGGAGAAACGCTTATTCCCACCGGTGAAATGGTCCCGGTAGCAGGAACTCCCATGGACTTTACAACACCCAAAGCCATTGGAAAAGATATTGACAGCACCGGATTTGAGCAAATCAAATTCGGGAACGGATTCGATCATAACTGGGTACTTGACACCAAGGGAGATATGGGTACCGTAGCTGCTACCCTGTTTTCACCCGAAAGCGGTATAAAAATGGATGTCTATACAGACGAGCCGGGTATTCAGGTCTATTCAGGTAATTTCCTGAATGGGACTGTAACGGGAAAACGCGGCATAACCTATCTGACACGTGCGGCGGTATGTCTTGAAACACAACATTATCCCGATTCTCCCAACAAACCGGAATGGCCGTCTGTCGTTCTGCGTCCGGGAGAAACCTATAAGAGCCATTGCACTTATAAATTCAGTACCGTAACCTATTAATAATAATTCATATGCAACTATTAGACTGGATTGTGATAGGCATTTTTGCCATTGCGTTAATTGGGATTGTTCTGTGGGTGGTCAAACAGAAAGCGAATGATTCTAAAGATTATTTTCTGGGTGGCCGCGACGTTACATGGCTTGCTATCGGAGCCTCCATTTTTGCTTCCAACATAGGATCTGAACACCTTATCGGTCTGGCCGGTGCCGGGGCATCGAGCGGTATGGCCATGGCACACTGGGAAATCCAGGGCTGGATGATTCTTTTGCTGGGATGGGTGTTCGTTCCGTTTTATTCACGAAGCATGGTCCTGACCATGCCGGAATTTTTGGAACGCCGTTATAATAAAGAATCGCGTACCATATTATCCGTCATCTCGCTGGTAAGTTATGTGCTTACGAAAGTGGCCGTGACTGTTTACGCAGGAGGACTTGTTTTTCAGCAGGTATTCGGCATAGACGAACTTTGGGGCATCGATTTCTTCTGGATCTCCGCCATTGGCCTGGTTCTGATCACGGCCCTTTACACTGTGCTGGGCGGTATGAAATCTGTATTATATACTTCTGTACTTCAGACACCTATCTTACTTATTGGATCTGTTGTTATTGTAGTACTCGGATTAAGGGCCGTAGGAGGCTGGGACGAAGTGCTGGCGATTTGCGGAGCGACTCCCGTCAACGAATACGGCGACACTATGGTGAATCTTATCCGGAACAATAATGACCCCGATTTCCCCTGGCTGGGCGCCCTGGTGGGTTCTGCCATTATCGGGTTCTGGTACTGGTGTACCGATCAGTACATTGTACAGCGTGTTCTTTCCGGCCGTAATCAGAAAGAAGCCCGCAGAGGAGCCATTTTTGGAGCATACCTCAAACTGTTGCCCGTATTCCTGTTCCTTATCCCCGGCATGATAGCGTTTGCCATGTCACAGAAAGGCGTAATGATAAACGGACAACCCTTTGTACTTAATACGGCTGATACCGCTTTCCCGCAATTGGTAGCCACATTGCTTCCGGCCGGTTTAAAAGGGATGGTGGTTTGCGGCATCCTGGCAGCTCTCATGAGCTCCCTGGCTTCGCTGTTCAATTCGTCCGCCATGCTATTTACCATAGATTTCTACAAACGTTTCAAACCCGCAACACCTGAAAAGAAACTGGTCCGAATAGGACAGATTGCCACTGTTGTCATCGTGATCCTGGGCATTTTATGGATACCTGTCATGAAGAGTATCGGAAATGTTCTCTATGCCTACCTGCAGGATGTACAATCCGTTCTGGCTCCGGGTATTGCGGCAGCGTTCCTGATGGGGGTCATCTGGAAGCGTGCCAGCGCCAAAGGCGGTATGTGGGGACTGATTTCGGGTTTTGTAATCGGTCTTACCCGGCTTGGGGCTAAAGTATACTATTCCAGCGTGGAAACAGCCAGTCATTCCGGCTTGTTCTATTCTGTTTTCTATGAAACAAACTGGTTGTTCTTCTGCGGATGGATGCTTCTGTTCTGTATTTTGGTCATTGTGTTAGTGAGCCTCTTTACCAAGGCGCCACAACCTGCCATGATCCAGGGCCTGGTTTTCGGAACCGCCACAGCCGAGCAGAAAGCCGAAACAAGAGCCAGTTGGAATGCGTGGGATATTATTAATACAGTGATCATTCTGGGAATAACCGCAGCTTTCTATTGGTATTTTTGGTAATTTTGCGCCATGTTAGAATCATTAAAAGAAAATGTATTCAAAGCCAATATCATGTTGGTGGAATATGGTCTGGTGATCTTTACCTGGGGAAATGTTTCTGCCATTGACCGTGAATTGGGTCTGGTGGTCATTAAGCCCTCAGGAGTGAGTTACCGGACCATGACCGCCGATGATATGGTCGTGGTTGATATGGACGGAAAGGTGATGGAAGGGAATCTGAGGCCCTCTTCGGATACTCCCACCCACCTTGCTTTATACAGGGCATTCGAAGGGACTGGAGGCATTGTCCACACCCACTCCGCCTATGCCACTTCGTGGGCCCAGGCCGGGGTGGACCTTCCGAATATCGGGACAACACATGCGGATTATTTTCACCATGACATACCCTGTACCGGGGATATGACCCGGGAACAGATAAACGGGAATTACGAGTGGGAGACCGGAGCCGTGATCATTGAACGTTTCAGGGGTATTGACCCTATGCATACTCCGGGAGTACTTGTTAAGAATCACGGGCCGTTCACCTGGGGAAATGATCCGTTCAAAGCAGTGGAAAATGCCGTAGTGCTGGAGCAGGTGGCTAAGATGGCCGCTGTGGCATACTCAATAAATCCGGCACTCAAAATGAATCCGCTGCTTATTGAAAAGCACTTTGGACGCAAACACGGACCAGGGGCTTATTATGGACAAAAATAACCTTGAATGAAGAAGATCGCTTTTGTTGCGCCGGGCTTATTACTGTTTTTCTGTTTAGTTTCCATTAACATTCTTAAGGCGGGACCCGTATCGTACCGGTTCCGCCATTTTACTGTTGAACAGGGCATTGCCTCAAATACAGTAAGAACATTGTATCAGGATTCACGCGGTTTTATCTGGTTTGGCACCTCTGAAGGATTAAATTGTTTTGACGGACGGACTATTACCCGGCATAAAATTATATTTCCTTCCAAAAACGAATTCGGAACAGATTATATAGGAGCACTGCTTGAAGACAATACAGGAAATTTTTGGGTGGGAACAGAAATCGGGATTTATATATACGATGTTCGTCGGCAAACCTCCAAGAAACTCGAAGCGCAGACTGAAGACGGGGCGTCCATTAATTCACTGGTAAATAATATTATAACCGATAAAGACGGCAATCTGTGGATTTCATCGGAGAAACAGGGTGTTTTCAGATACAATCCCGGAACAGGCGCACTTACACTGTTCTCCATAGATGAATTCCAAAATTATATCCATACTATTTTAGTGGATTCGGAAAATAATATATGGATTTCAGGAGGTTACGAGCATAAGCTGGCAAAACTCGACAAGAAAAACGATGTCTTTGCCATCTTTCATCTGAAAAGCAGGGATCCCAGATTTGCGTCCCGTATCCTGGACATTTACCAGGATGCTGCGGGAAATTTCTGGTGCGGAACATGGGATGCCGGACTGCAGATCATGGATACTTATTCGGGAGAGGTTAAACCGTTCCTTATAAATCCCGACGGAAGCCGTATAATGCATATTCACAGTATCAGGGAAATTGCTCCAAACCAGTTGCTGATCGGGTCTGACGACGGCCTTACCTGGTTCAATTCGGCTACCGGAGAACATGCCCATTATATCCCCAGCGAAAAAGACCCGGCGTCTTTATCAAATAAATTCGTATACCCTATTCTGCTGGACAGAGAAGGAGGTATATGGATAGGGACCTACTATGGAGGCGTAAATTATGTTTCACCCAATAACGGACAATTTGAAGGAACTTCCTGTGCAGAATTCACTCATTCCGGAAGCGGGAATATTATCAGCCGCTTTTGTGAGGACTCACTGGGGAATCTCTGGATTGGATCTGACGACGGCGGGCTGATGTATTATTCGCCCCATAACGGAAAAGTAGTACACTATATGCCCCGCTCCGGAAAAAACAGTCTCTCATACCATAATGTGCACGCGTTATGTTTTGACGATGATGATCATCTTTGGATTGGAACTTATTCCGGCGGTCTGAATATTTTAAACACACAAACCGGAAATTTCAGGCATTATAAAAGAGATGACTCCGGTTACTCGCTGGATGATAACGGCATCTATTCCATCTTTAAGGATAAAGACAATAATATGTGGGTCGGTACAATGACGGGGCTAAATATATATGACCGCAAGACCGATGGATTCAGCCAGGTACGTGAACTAAATGTAATGACCGTTGATATCAAACAGGACACAGACGGTTATATCTGGTTTGCCACATTCGGTAAAGGCCTTTTACGTTATAACCCGGAAAACGCGGAATGGAAAACATACCTGGCAAGGCCGCTGGATCCCAGGTTGATGAGTAACCATGTAAACAGTATTTGTATTGATCAGCACAATCAAATATGGGTAGGAACAGAAGGAGGGTTGTGCCGGTATGATAAAGAGAAAGATTCTCTTCTTCTTTATTATCTTGATATCCCAAATAATAATATCCAATGCATTATCAGTGACAACGATCTTCTCTGGCTCACCACTTCTAACGGAATGGTTTGTTATTCGCCGGATAACGGTACGTTTAAATTATTCACCACTGCAGACGGCCTCCAAAGCAATTACTTTATTTTTAACGCAGGGTTAAAAACTTCTGCGGGAAAGATCTACTTTGGGTCCATTAACGGATTCAACTCGTTTTATCCCTACCGGATAAAGCCCAACGTTTATATGCCGCCCGTGATGATAACCCGTTTGGACATATCCAACAAAGAAGTGAACGTATCTGAAGACGGCCCTTTAAAAGAAACGGTAAGTTACTGTCCCGACATTGATCTTACCTATAAAGACAATGTGGTCACCATACAGTATGCCGCTTTAAGCTACTGTTCCCCCGAGCAAAATATGTATGCCTATAAACTGGAAGGATTCGATAAAGATTGGAACTATGTGGGGAAACAGAACCGGGTAACCTATACCAACCTGCCTGCCGGAGATTATGTATTTCATGTTAAGGGCTCAAACAACGACGGTCTGTGGAATGAAACGGGGACCACGCTCAATATTACCATTCATCCTCCGTTCTACCTCACGCTCCCATTTAAGATCCTTTACTATCTGTTGGCATTGCTTACCATTCTGGGAACCATCCGTTTCTTTGTGAATAACGCAGAAAAACGTCACAAAGAGAAGATCCAGATGATCAACCAGGAAAAGGAAGTAGAACTGCACAATGCAAAAATACACTTCTTCACTACCATCGCCCACGAAATACGGACACCTGTTTCGCTCATTCTGGCCCCTCTTGAAAAGATTATGTCTTCGGGCGATTCTGTTCCCGAATCCATTAAGGAGAACATAGACATAATTAACCGGAACAGCCAGCGTCTGTTGTTTTTGGTTAACCAGCTGCTGGATTTCAGAAAGATTGAACAAAACGGGGGAATGAACGTGCGCTTTACTTCCCAGAATATCTACGAACTGCTGATTGATGTCAAAGAGCGTTTCGATCCTACCATGATCCAGTCGGGCATTAACTTTGTGTTTAACTGTTCCACTACCGATCTGACAGCCATGGTTCATTATGAATCCATAATCAAACTGGTAAGCAATCTGTTAACAAATGCAGGCAAATTCGCTAAGAGCCGGGTGGAACTTTCCTGTACCGTTATGCCCGGCGGGAATGACTTCCGGATTTGTGTATCGGACGACGGATGCGGCATTAAAGACGAAGAAAAAGAATTGATATTCAAACCTTTTTATCAATCGCAGCAACATGTAGGCGGAACCGGCATAGGATTGAGCATTGTACACAAAATTGTTCAGTCACATAACGGGACTATAGAAGTAACATCCGAACCCGGGGGAGGGAGCGCATTTATTGTCACCCTGCCGCTTGCCCAGAACGGAACAGAAACAAAGCGCCCCAACGGAACGCAACAGGGACAAGACGAGTTGCCCCAGGATATTCTTTCAGAGGTGTCCCAGCTGGATCCGGGAAAAAACAAGCCCGTTATGCTGATTGTGGACGATAACGACCAGATGCTTCACTTCCTGGCAGACAATTTCTCGGACGATTACGGCATACTGACGGCCAAGGACGGTCACGAGGCTCTGGAATTGTTAAAAAATAATTCGGTATCTATCGTAATCAGCGACTGGATGATGCCCAACATGGACGGAGCAGAACTGTGTAAAGCAGTTAGAAATAATAAGCATACGAGCCATATTCCCTTTATTCTCCTGACGGCCAAAACAGGCAACGATGCACGGATAGAAAGCATGAACTGCGGAGCCGATGCCCATATAGAAAAACCATTTTCCATTCGCTACCTGAGAGCCTGTATAAGGAACCTGAGGGAACTCAGGAATATGCTCATGCATAAATATTCAAAAATGCCCCTTGTCCCCATCAGTTCTATAGCAAACAACTCTTGTGAAGAGCAATTCCTGAACCGGATGAACGAGGTCATTGAACAGAATTTTTCCAATCCGGAACTTTCGGTTGATTTCCTGGCCAGGGAGCTATGTGTAAGCCGTTCGGGATTATTCGCCAAAATCAAGAGCCTTACGGAAGTCACGCCCAATGAACTGATACAGATCGTACGCCTTAAAAAAGCGGCGGTCCTGCTGCTGGAAAATAAATACACGGTAAGCGAGATCAGCTATATGGTGGGCTTCAACAATCCCTCGTATTTTGCCAAATGTTTTCAGAAGCAATTCGGGATCAATCCCGGTGAATTCGCGCGCTCACAGAGATAATTTGTTTATTATTCAAAACCTCGTATCTTTGCACTACAACGGTTTCGAAAGGCCCTAAACGGCCCGCCGGATTAAAAGGGAATGCTGTGAAAATCGGCAACAGTTCCCGCTGCTGTAAGTTCCCGGGGTGTGATACCCCATGTGTTTTTGAATTCTTTGCCACTGACCGTAAGGTTCGGGAAGGCGTCAGGAACAGGAACAAGTCAGAAGACCTGCCTTTGTAACTCTGAGCATAATACTCCTGCGGAGAATGGGAGAATAAAGCGATCCTGAACACGATCTGCAGATATAGTATTATACTCAGAAATAGCGGTGAACTATCGTTTTATTTGATGTTTATACTATGAAAAAAAATCTTCTCATTTTCTGCTTCTGTACTGCGGTCATGCTGAACGCGTGTACTCCCTATGAAACCGTAACCTCGCACGTGATCACCTTCGAAGAGGCTCCGGAAAGTCTTCTGGCCAATTCACCTTACGGGGACAATCTCTATGACGGCTCCTATCCCGGATATGTCAATAACGTTACGGGACTTGGACTGGGTTATCTTTTCTCCTCTTTTGACTACGGCGGTTATCTTTTCACGACCTGGAACGGTGGTGCCGTTTCCCGCTGGAACGACACGGCAACGGAAGGCTACACCAACCAGTGCAGCGTGTATTATGAAAATCCGTATACCGGACAGGGAGGATATAACGGGACAGCCACTTTTGCGATTATCTATGTGGGTGAAAACTCCACGTTGTATTTTAAAGAACCCGGGGAGGAAAAAGTAATCGAATCCATATATGTGAACAACAGCACCTACACCGCACTGTCTATGATAAAAGGCGATGCCTTTGCTAAGGTCTTTAAATATGAAGACGGCGACTGGTTAAAGCTCATCTGTACCGGATTGGATGCAACCGGTAACGAGACCGGGCAGGTGACGTTTTATCTGGCCGATTTCCGCACTCCCCAGTCCGGAGGCGTGGTTACTTCATGGTCTAAAGTAGATCTTTCTTCACTGGGAAAGGTCCATTCCATAGCATTTACGATGGAAAGCTCCGATACGGGAGCCTGGGGCATGAATACTCCGTCCTACTTCTGTCTGGACAATATTGCAGTAAATATGGAATAATATGATAAAGCCTTTTTCCATTACCGCCTTGTTCTGTTTGTTTCTGTGCCTTCCGGCCTGTATGAAATACGGGCCGGCCGCAGAAGAGGAATTTGATGTGTCGGGAAAAGGGTTGTTTATTATTAACGAAGGCAATTTTATGTATGGGAACGCCTCACTTTCCTATTATGTTCCGGGAACCGGAAAAACCGAGAACGAGGTGTTCCTCCGCGCCAACGGGATTAATCTGGGAGACGTGGCCCAGTCTATGCAGCTCTACGATGGAAAAGGATATATTGTAGTCAATAATTCGGGGGTTATCTTTGTAATCGATCCGGATACTTTCAAAGTAACCGGAACCATAACGGGACTGATCTCGCCCAGATACATTCATTTCATCAGCAAGAACAAGGCATACGTCACAGATCTTTATTCAGAAAAAATAACTGTCATCGATCCGCTTGCCTGCCGCATTACCGGCAATATACCGGTAAAAGGACACCCCTCTACGGAACAAATGGTCCAATACGGAAATAATGTGTTTGTCAGTTGCTGGTCATATGATAATATGATTCTTGTTATTAACTCGGAAACAGATCAGCTGACCGATTCCATTTTGGTCGCCTCACAACCTTCTGCCCTGCAGATAGACTGTAACGGGAAGATCTGGTGCGCTTCTGCGGGCACATTATACCGGATAAACGCATCGTCACACGAGATAGAAAAAACATTCCCGTTGAGCGGGGATGGTCTGTTTTCCAGGCTTTGTCTGAACGGGGCACGGGATACGTTATATTATGTTAATAAATCGGTCTGGAGGATGGATGTAAATGCTGACCGTCTCCCGGTCAAGCCTTTTATTGAGTACGACCGTGAACTCGTTTACGGCCTTGCTGTAGATCCCGTCACATCCCAGGTTTATACTGCCGATGCCGTTAATTATGTGCAACAGGGCGTCGTATATCGCTTTTCCCCGCAGGCGGTTCCCATAGACACCCTGCGAACAGGTATCAATCCGGGAGCATTTTGTTTTAAATAGAACTATTATGAAAAAAAGTCTGTTATACCTGACTCTGACTGTCCTGATTCTTTTCGGGTGCAATACGGGCAGGGAGATCACGCTCCCGCCTGCCCCGCAGATTGAATTGGATTCCGAAACAGGCGTTTATTCGGTAAAAGCCGGCAGAACCATATGCATCACCCCCATCGTTTCCTATGCAGAAGACGCCGTATATACCTGGACTGTTAGCAACAATATCGTCAGCCGGGAAAAAGAACTGAATTTTACGGCCGGGCAACCCGGGTCGGTGTATGTAACGCTGAAAGTAACTAATGAAAACGGGGCTGATTCGGAAGATTTAAGAATAGATGTTCTGGCCCTTGCTCCTCCTGTTATTTCCCTTGCGGTGCCCGATAGCGGTTTTTCCATTGCCCCGGACAGCCTGCTTACGCTCAAGCCATTGATATCCAACAGTGAAAAAGCCACCTGCTTGTGGAAGGTAGATTCGGTTGCTGTGGCCAACACGTTGGAATACGTTTTCAGCTCTGCGGTTACGGGAACGTTTTCGGTCGCACTGGAATGTGAAAACGAAGACGGAAAAGACGGGATATCTTTTAGTATTTCTGTAATCCGGCCAATTGCTGACGAGCCCGGAGAAGAAGATCCCGGGGAAGAGAACCCGGATGATGACGAACCCGGGGACGATAATCCGGGCGATGAGGATCCCGGGACCGAAGATCCGGGAAACGAAAATCCGGGAAACGATGGGCCCGGCGATGAGCAACCCGACTATTTCAGACCCGTTACTTCTTCCAGCCGTACGGAATGGGATATAATACACCTGTACCTGCCTGCACCAGGTCAGTTCATTAACGAAACGGTAACCGGGGGTTTCCAGGGAGAAGACACACAGGAAAAGGCCAACCTTTATGCGGCAAACCGCCTTCGTTCGGGGCTTTTTGTTTCGTTAGGCGGTTTCGGAGGAAGCCTGGTTCTGGGTTTCGATCACAGCATTGTAAACGACGGGTCATATAACCTCGAAATAAAAGGCAATGCGCATGAAAATTCATCGGAGCCGGGCATTGTCTGGGTCATGCGCGATGAGAACGGAAATGGAAAACCCGATGACACCTGGTACGAACTGAAAGGGAGCGAATACGGTAAAACAGGCACAATAAGCTGTTATGAAGTAACCTACTACAGGCCGCGGGCCGCCGGACAACCTGTACAGTGGACCGATAACGCCGGGAAAAGCGGAACCATAGATTATCTGGGTTCTTTCCATAATCAGGATACATATTATCCCTTATGGATCACTGCCGATTCCTATACGCTGGAAGGTACCGGGCTGGAAGCCCGCAATTACCTTTCCACCACAAATACCTGGATTAATCCGGCCTATGAATGGGGATACGCAGACAATCATAATTCTACTCTTTTTCGTATAAGTGATGCCGTTACCCGCAGCGGAGAGTCCGCAAACCTGCCTTATATAGATTTCGTAAAAATACAGACGGGAGTAAACGCCAAATCGGGATGGATAGGAGAGCTTTCTACCGAAATATGTTCCGTGAAAGATTACAACATGGTGAAGACAAAATAATGAAGAAAGCTTTTCAGGCATTGTTTTCTGCTGCAGTACTCTTTTTGGCATTCCCGGTGTGTGCGCTTACCCAGGAACACATGGAAACACGCCAGCTGGACTCAATCCGCATTACGGCAGACAGGGTTCTGAAAGACATGGGCATTCAGAAAACGGTCATCGATACGCTGGCGCTCAGGGAAAGCATATCGGGGTCACTTGCCTCGGTGCTCACACAAAACAGCACCCTCTTCATCAAGTCTTACGGACGTGCCACCCTTTCCACCGCCTCGTTCAGAGGAACAGCCCCTTCCCATACCCAGGTAACATGGAACGGGATGAGGCTGAATTCTCCCATGCTGGGAATGGTGGATTTTTCCCAGATCCCCTCGTATTTTATTGATGATGCAAATATATATCACGGAGCCAGCTCGGTACAGGTTTCCGGAGGCGGTCTGGGTGGTGCCGTTACCTTGTCCACCAGGCCCGCTTACGCAGAAGGATTTAACACCGAATTCGTTCAGGGAGCAGGCAGCTTTGGGACCTTTGACGAATACCTTCGTCTGAACTGCGGTTCTTCACGCTGGAAATCATCTACGCGGATCGCTTTCTCTACTTCAAAGAATGACTACAGGTACGTGAACTACAGGAAGAAGAATATTTTCTACGACCCACAGGGCAATGTTACCGGATTTGAGTATCCGGTAGAACAAAACAAGAACGGGGAATTCAGGGACCTGCACGTTCTTCAGGAAGCCTGCCTCACCTCCCGGGGCGGATCACAATGGGAAATTTCGGCCTGGTATATGAATTCCACACGCGGTGTGCCGCTGCTGAATGTAGATTATAAGGAAAATAACAGTGTAAAAAGCACACAACTGGAAAATACCATAAGAACCGTAACCAGCTGGCAAAAACTGCTGGAACAATTAAAACTGGCAGCCCGTGCCGGTTATACTTATACCGACATGTTGTACCTCTACAGGCGCGGGCTGGGTAACGGAGAATGGGCCGACATGGTACATTCGCAAAGTTTTGTGAATACGTTGTTCGCGCAGGCAGACATGGAATACTACCTGAAAGGGAAATGGATGTTTACCGGAAATCTTTCTGTATATCAACATTTTGTTACCAGCATGGACAGAGCGGTGGTATCGGTTTCGGGTCAACAGGCAATTGCCGGGTATGAACAGGCCCGAATGGAAATATCGGGCTTTCTGGCAGTAAAATACAGAGCCACAGATCGTCTGGGTTTGGCATTAAACCTGCGGGAAGACCTTTACGGCAGGGAATTGGCTCCGCTTATACCCTCATTTTTTGCCGATTACCTTCTCTCAAAAAAGGGGAACGTTACACTAAAAGCCTCTGTGGCAAGAAATTTTCGCTATCCAACACTTAACGACCTTTATTTTATGCCGGGAGGCAATCCCCTCCTGAAGCCTGAGCAGGGATTCACTTATGACGGAGGCGTATCGTTTGCCATTGGCCGCGATTATCTCCGGGCAAATGGTGAAGTCACGTTTTTTAATTCACGGATCAATAACTGGATTGTGTGGCTACCTACATTCAAAGGATTCTGGTCGCCGTTAAACGTTAAACAGGTAAACAGTTACGGTATGGAAGCCAAAGCATGGGCCCACGTACTTCCCGGGAAAGAATGGAACCTGATCCTCGACGGTCATTTTGCCTGGACGCGCTCAATTAATCTGGGAGATCCCGTAGACTGGTCCGACCAGGCCATTGGTAAACAACTGGTTTATATCCCCGAATTTTCGGGAGCGATAACCGGACGCCTGAGATGGAAAAACTGGGAATTTGTGTATAAATGGTGTTATTACAGTGAACGGTACACGACATCGAGCAACAACACAAACACACGGCTTGGCGTGCTGGGGCCGTATTTTATGAACGATATGGCGCTGGAAAGAAAATGGTATTTCAAACGGGCCAATCTGTCTGTTAAAGGAACCGTTAATAATTTGTTCGACGAAGAATACGAAACGGTTCTGTCCAGGCCCATGCCCGGAATCAATTTTGAGCTGTACCTGGGAATAACCCCTAAATTTTCATCCACTCGAAAGTGACGTAATGATCGTCACTCATTCCTAAGCTGCGGTATGCAGCAAGCGCTTTGCGGTTATTCTTTTCTGCATAGAGACGGATCCCAAGCACGTCGGGCGATTCGTTAACCAGCTTCTGAAGGTGCTCATAAAGGGCTTTGTATACTCCCCTGCGGCGAAACTCAGGCAAAACATAGACACTCTGGATCCACCAGATCCAGCCATTTCGCCAGTCGCTCCATTCCCGGGTCACCATCAAAGATCCGGCGATCTGACCGTCCTCCTGGGCTATATAGCAGGTACCCTTTCCGGGATCGTTCAGATAGGCCTCGGTCCCCTTGATTACGGTCTGGTAATCCAACTTCATATTTTCTGACTCCATGGCCATCCGCACCTGGTTTTCTGCCAGCGTCACGGCATCCTGAAATGTGGCTTTTCTTATTATCATAAACAAATATAAGTATTTTTGCACTATGGAAAATAGAAAAG
>Ga0265297_10004335_pt1 | contig 23425 bp, 19 predicted proteins | sample Munlanlwell13791_FD_192502 | JGI IMG/M metagenome (GOLD analysis project Ga0265297, IMG submission 192502) | Leachate microbial communities from a municipal landfill in Southern Ontario, Canada - Leachate well 137-91 | ecosystem: Engineered > Solid waste > Landfill > Unclassified | place... | reverse complement strand
CTTTAACTTTTGCCATGCTTATTCAAGAAAGTCAATTAGGACAAGATTTCGGAGGCTGTTGTTATCAATATTCTGCTAATTGTTGCTATTCTTATCCAACCAGCGATATGTGGGGCACTAAAGATCAAAAACAAGTTTTCCAAGACATTTGCGCAATCGTGGGAAAAAATTGGATGACAACTAAAGTTTCTTGTCCTTCTTATGGCAAGCCAGACACTTGTGAAGATAGGACTGACAATGGAGGGGCAATGGGTATTGCTCAATTTATGCCAGTAACCTGGATGGGGCATGTCGATGATGTTAAAATCATTACCAAGCATCAACATTCACCTAGTCCTTGGAATTTATGCGATAGTATAGCTGCTAATATTGCTAAGCTTTACAGCAATGGCGCTAGGGCCGATGGAAATGGAGAATCAGGGGCAATTGGCGCCTACAATCCAGGTAATGCTAGTTATTTATATCAAGTTACCCAGAGACGCTGTTGGTGCGCTAAATATATAGCTGGAGATAGGTCTTATAAAGTCACTCAGAATTGTTTTTATGCTCGTAAGAATATCGAGGATTGTTCTTCTTAATAGTTAGCCTAAAACCCTTTGCCAACAAGGGGTTTTAGAGTTTAATTTTAATTGACCAAAAGCCCAAAATGGGCTAAAATTAAGTATTATGGAGCCTCAAAACATAGACCTAAAATTGCTGGAAACTACTATAAAAAAAGAGCTGGCTGATGCTAGAGAAACCAGCGATTTTGATGCGATTTTAAAAAAATATTTAGAAAAAGAAACAGGCGTTTTATCTAAAATTTTAAGAGGCTTAAAAGATTTGCCCGAAGAGCAAAGAAAAATTGTTGGACCCAAAGCTAATGAACTTAATGCTTTAATACGTGAGCAAGTTTTTAAGGTCAGCCAAACAAAAGGGAATAATGATAATGGCCAATGGGTAGATATTACAGAGCCAGCTAAAATTTGTCAGATTGGGCATTTGCATCCCATTACTTTAGTTCTAAAAGAAGTAGAAAGGATTTTTGGCGGCATGGGTTTTGAGATCGCTCTTGGGACAGAGATTGAAAATGATTGGTATAATTTTGACGCGCTTAACATTCCCAAAGATCATCCAGCTAGAGATATGTGGGATACTTTTTGGATAAAAGATTTTAGACCTCAAACTGATCAAAAAGAAAAATTATTATTACGCACTCATACTTCGCCAGCTCAGGTTCATTACATGCAAAAGCAGAAACCGCCGTTGCGCGTAATTGTGCCAGGCAGAGTTTTTCGTCACGAAATGACAGATGCTTCCCATGAATTTGATTTCTTCCAGATAGAGGGATTGATGGTTGATCAAAATATTAATGTGGCTAATTTTCAAGCAATTCTAAATGAATTCTTTAATCAATTTTTTGGCAAACAATTAAAGATTAAATTAAGACCCAGCTTTTTTCCATTTACTGAGCCAAGTTTTGAAGTTGATATTTCTTGCATTAATTGTAATGGCGCAGGATGCCCAGCTTGCAAACAAACTGGTTGGATGGAATTAATGGGAGCAGGAATGGTTCATCCTAAAGTTTTAGAAAACGCTGGCATTGATTCTAAAAAGTACCAAGGCTTTGCTTTTGGCATAGGATTAGACAGATTGGCCATGCTTAAATATAAAATTAATGATATTAGGCTGTTCAAAGGTTGCGATTTGAGATTTTTAAAGCAATTCTAATTTATGATTTTTTCATATAATTGGCTCCAAACATTTTTTAAAACAAGGCTTCCAGATGCTTTTAAATTGGCCGAAGCTTTAAGCGAGCATGCTTTTGAAATTGAAGAAGTAAAACAGGCAGGCAATGATTGGATTATTGATATTTCTGTTTTGCCCAACAGAGGAGGGGATTGTATGTCTCATTTAGGAATTGCTAGAGAAATCAGCGCTATTTTAGGCATTAAGATTATTGAGCCAGCCATAACTATTAAAGAAGATAAGAAACAAAAGATTAATAGTCTGATTAATTTTTCTATTAAAGATAAAAAATGCCTTCGCTATACTGCTAGGGCTTTAACTGGTGTTAAGGTGGGTCCAACGCCTACTTGGTTAAAAGAAAAACTAGAAACTTGCGGATTGAATTCAATTAATAATATTGTTGACGCTGCTAATTATGTCATGCTTGAGCTTGGCCAGCCATTGCATGCTTTTGATTACGATAAAATTTCTTTAGCTAAAAACAAAAAAAGAGAAATTATTGTAAAACCAGCCAAAGACGCAGAGGAGTTTTTGGGCTTAGACCAAAAAATTTACAATCTTGATTCTTCTATTTTGACAATCAGCGATCCTGGTAAAACCTTAGCTATTGCTGGAATTAAAGGTGGCGCTTCGGCTGGCATTGATGATAATACCAATACTATTATTCTAGAGTCTGCTAATTTTTTGGGTCAGGCAATTAGACAATCATCGCAAAAATTAAATTTAAAAACTGATGCTTCTTGGAGATTTGAGCATAAACTTGATCCTAGCCTAACTGGCATAGCCGCAGATAGATTGGCGATGTTGATTCAGAAAGTGGCTGGAGGAAAAATAATTTCTGGCGTTTATGATTATTATCCCAAAAAGAGCCAGAACAAAAAAATTGCCTTGCCTTTAGAACAAGTAAAAAGATTATTAGGAGCTGATATTCCAGTTGCAAAAATTGCCAGTGTTCTAACATCTTTAGGATTCAAAATCGCCTCTAAAAATGCCAAACAAATGAGCATTATTGTTCCTTTGATTAGAATTGATATAGATTGCCCGCAAGATTTAATTGAGGAAATCGGGAGAATCTATGGCTACAAGAATATTAAATCCCAAATGCCTGTTGGCTTATTAGTTCCAGCCCGCAAGAACGAGCAGGTTTCTTTAAATAATAGAATTAGTCAAACATTTCATGGTTTAGGCTTTAGCCAGATTTATACTTATAGCTTTATTTCTCAAGCCGACAAAGAAGTATATGCTTTTGATTCTAAAAGCCTAATTGAGCTTTCCAACCCTATGAGTTCGGAGTTTGTTTATATGAGGCCGAGTTTGATTGTGAATATGCTTAAAGCTGTTAAAACAAATCTTTCTTATTTTGACAGCATTAAGATTTTTGAAACAGGAAACGCTTTTAACGCTTTAAAATACAGTAAAGATATTGCCAGTATTGGCGAAGAAAAGTTTGCTTGTTTATGGCATGAAAAAAGCGCTAAATTATTTTTTGCTGAAATTAAATCTAGCTTAGAAACAATTGCCAAGGAATTAAGATTAAAACTGGACTATCAAGAAAACAATGTTAATAATATTTGGCAGAAAAACGCCAGCGCTGTTGTTTTGCTTAACAACAAGCCTATTGGCATAATTGGAAAGATCAACAATTCTATTTTGTCTGGCCAAAGAATTGGCGAGAATACTTTTGGTTTTGAAATTGATTTTGCTCCTGTTTTAGAACAATCCAAAGCAGAGTTATTTTATCAGCCGATTTCTAAATTCCCAGAATCGAATCGAGATGTATCGTTATTTGTTTTGACTCAAACAAAAGTAGGAGAAGTTTTAGAAATTATTCAAAAACATAACAAAGGCATAATTACCAATATTGCTCTCTTTGATCAATTCGCCAAAGAAGGAAAAAAGAGTTTGGCTTTCAGAATAACTTATCAATCAAAAGAAAAAACATTAACTAGCCAGGAAATAGATCAAGTTCATAGTGAAATAATTAAAGATTTGGAAAAAAATCAAAACTGGCAAGTACGCAAATAAACCTATCCCCAGTTAAATAGAGAAAAATAATTTAAGATTTTTATCAAAACTAATTAAAGAAAAATATCCCCGATTAAGCAATATAAAAATTTAACGGGGCAAGTATATGGCAAAAGAACAAGAAAAAAACAATAATTCATATTCAGCAAAAGATATTTATGTCTTGAAAGGGCTTGAGCCTGTTAGGCTAAGACCAGGAATGTATATTGGATCAACTGGCGTTGATGGCTTGCACCATTTAATTTGGGAAATTGTTGATAACTCAATTGATGAGGCAATGGCTGGACATGCTAAAAATATTTCAGTTTCTCTTTTGCCAGATAATAGAGTAGAGGAAGCTGATGATGGACGAGGTATTCCAGTTGATATTCATCCTCAAACAAAAAAATCAGCTTTGGAAACTGTTTTGACCACGCTTCATGCTGGAGGTAAATTTGATAATAAAGCCTATAAAGTTTCAGGAGGTTTGCACGGAGTGGGAGTTTCAGTTGTTTGCGCCCTTTCTTCTTGGATGAAAGCTGAGGTTTGCCGAGATGGAGGAACATATGTTCAGGAATATAAAAGAGGAAACCCTCAGGCACAGGTTAAAAAAATAGGGAAGTGCGATGGTCATGGAACAAAAATTACTTTTGATGCTGACCCCGAAATCTTTAAAGAGATTCGCTATGATGCCAAGAAAATTTTAAGCCATTTAAGACAACAAGCTTATTTAACCAGCGGAGCCAAGATTACTTTTGAAGATAAAAGAGAAGGAAGAGATTTTACTTACACTTTTTATTTTGAAGGAGGCTTGCGCTCTTATATGAAATATCTTTTGGAGGACAAAACCGTTCTTCAAAAAGAGCCATTTTATGCTTTGGGTGAGAAAAACGGAATTATGTGCGAAGTGGCTTTTCAATACACTCAGGAAAGAGAAGCTTATGAGGAAAGTTTTGCTAATAATATTTTTACTAAAGAAGGCGGAACTCACTTAACTGGGTTGAGATCTGCTTTGACTCGTTTGCTTAATGATTATGCCCGCAAGAATGGACTGCTCAAAGAAGCTGATGATAATTTTTCAGGAGATGATGTGAGAGAAGGATTTAATGGCGTTATTTCTATTAAAATCGGACAGCCTCAATTTGAAGGTCAGACTAAGGGAAAATTAGGAAATCCAGAAGCTAAAACAGCTGTTGAGGCTTTGGTTTCTGAAACCTTAGCCGAATTCTTAGAGAAAAATCCCGGTGATTCGCGAGCTATTATTGAAAATTGTTTGTTAGCTGTGCGCGCTAGAAAAGCCGCTAAAGCTGCTCGAGAAACAGTTTTAAGAAAAGGAGTTTTGGAGGGCTTGAGTCTTCCAGGAAAGCTAGCTGATTGTTCATCAAGAGATGCCCAAGAATCAGAAATATATATTGTTGAGGGAGAATCAGCCGGTGGTTCTGCCAAAATGGGCAGAGATAGAAAATTCCAAGCCATTTTGCCATTAAGAGGAAAGATTTTGAATGTGGAAAAAGTCCGCTTGGACAAAATGTTAGCTAATAATGAAATTAAAGCTTTGGTTGTGGCAATGGGCACATCAATCGGACAAGACTTTAATATTGAGAAACTCAGATATCATAAAATCATTATCATGAGTGATGCCGACGTTGACGGAGCTCACATTAGAACTTTGCTTTTAACATTTTTCTATAGGCATTTTGAGCCGTTGGTATCTGCAGGCAACATCTATATTGCCCAACCGCCTTTGTATAAGATTAAAACTACCAAGGAAGTTGTTTATGCCTATACCGAACAGGAAAAAGAAAAGATGATGCAAAAAGCTGCCAATGAAAAAGGATTGTTTGTTCAACGCTACAAAGGTTTGGGAGAAATGAATCCCGAACAGCTTTGGGAAACAACCATGGATCCAGCCACGAGATCGTTATTGCAGGTTACAATTGATGATGCTAAAGAGGCTGATAATATCTTTGATGTTTTAATGGGAGATGAAGTAGAGCCAAGAAAGAGATTTATTCAGGCTCAAGCCAAAAACGTCAAAAACCTTGATATTTAAATTAAAGAGCCCTGTGAACAACAGGGTTTTTTAATTATCAGCATAATGTATAATTAAAGAAAGATTTCGGTGAAAAGAAATATTTTATTGTTTTTTATATTTGCGATTTTATTCCAAGCCTCTGGGGTTAGGGCTGTTTTTGATAATCGTCCATACGATCCCAAACATATTTTAATCACTTTTGACAAAAGCAAGATTGATTTGACAACTAAGGAGGGAAAAGAAAAAGCCAAAGAATTTATAAAACTTCAGGAAAAATGGAAGAATTTGGACTTTATTGAATATCAAAATTTGGCTGTTATCGATGTGGATAAGGATAGTCCTGACCATAACGACAATCAAAAGAAATTGGAAAAAGAGAGCGCTGTGGCAATAGAAATAGTCGATAAATCAGGATATGGAAAGGCTCAACGCAATATTTATTATCAGACAGCATTTAATCCTAATGATAATGATTATAAGTATCAAGAATCATTTTATCAGAAAATTATTTTCAACGGTCAAGAAATAGGGTTCTTGGCTAATGAGGCGTGGGATAAAACAGAGAGAAAAATATCAGAGAACCCGGCATCAAGTAAAGTAACTTACGCCAACAATGCTACAATTGCTCTGATTGATGTGGGTCTAAGAAAAGAAGATTTTGTCGGCAAAGATTTATCGTCGGTAATTTACAGGACTTCTGATAATTATTGTTCTGATTATAATGGCAAAAGAATGGAATGCCCAATGGGAGGAATTAATACCTGGGCTTATTTAAATTTTGGCGCAAATGGCCAAGACTATAATAAGCCAATTGCGTTTAATAGACATGGTAGCGTTTTAGCTAGGATTATGGCTGGAATATCGAATAACAATTTTGGTTATGCTGGAATAAATAATATAATTTCCTCTAAACCAGAGCCAGTTGTAAAAATCATGCCAATTAAGGTCGGAGGGAATATTTTTAAAGAAAGAGTGATAGGAGATGATTATATAAGTAGCGCCCAATTAATAGCTGGAATACATTTTGCTCGAATGAATAATGCCGACTTGATTACTTTGGCTGTGAAGAAGAATTCTACAACATTAAAAGATTATGCCTTGAAAGAAGCAATTAAAATCGCTGGAGATAGCGGGATATTTACAATTACTCCAGATTGGGGATTGTGCTCTGATAGTCAAATTGAATCAGAATATCAGTCGTTGACCAAAAAGAACAAAGAAAAGATAAATCCATTAATTTGCGTCAGTTATATCGAAGAACCTGAGACATTTTGGCAGATGCCGTTTAAGAAAGAAATATCTAAAGAGAAGAAGATAAAAACTATCAATATTGATTTGGCGAAAAACTCTTTTATCGATCTTAAAAAGATGCCACAAGTTTCTTTTGAGTATACTAGAATAAAAAAAAGAATCGACATACTTTCTAGTGGAGAATACCCTAATTTTATTTATGATTCACAGCAGGAAAGAGACGAATATGCTTATTTTTATCCAATGTCAGAGTCTACGGCTTGCGCATTTGTGGCTGGATCTATGGCTCATCTTTTAAGATTTAGGATAGTGCCAAAAGAAGAGAAAAGTTTGCTACGGTGTGTTATGGAAAACGCTTCAGACGAGATGATGACTATTGGCTATACAACAGGGAAGCTTTTTCGACTTCTTAATTTAAAGAAGATGGTTAATTTTTCGGGAGATTTTCTCAAATGCAGCGAATTAGCAAAAAGCCGACAGTCTATTCCGGGAATTGTGGCAAAAATTAATAAGTTTGAAGCAAGTTTAAAAGACAAAAAGTATGAATATAAGGCTGAAATAGAATTTCCTAAAAACAGCGGGGATATTGAATATATTGTGGCTACTGATGAGAACAATTATATAAAGATTGGCAGAATTGGCGATGATGATAATAAATTATTTGTGACTTGGTTTGACCAAGGGAGAACAGAGATGTTTTTAGAAAGCGAGCATTGTTTGAAGATTTATGCTCGTAATAAGAAATCAATTTTAGTTGGACAAACAGAGAAGCTTTGTCTTATGGGAACAGAATTGATAAATGGAAAAGATGCCATGATTTTTGATATTGTAATCAATGAGAAAGAACTGGAAAAAGTTATTGAAACTAAAAACGAACAATTTGTTAAAGTCGATCTTATTTTAACAAAAAGTAAGAATTCTAGTTTTCAGACGGGAGATCTTTTTATTGATATAGAATGGAAGGATTGGTGTGAGGATTGGATCCCTGATGAAATAACAACAGAAGCGCAAAGAATAATAAAGAACGCAAAAAGAATCGGAAATCAGATTCAGTACAAAAAAATAACATTTGATAAGAATGGAAAATGGAAACAGGAAATATCTTTACCAATTGATCCAGTGTCGGGGAAGGTAATAACAGCAACTTTTGTTTCTTTGGAAGGAAAAGAGCAGAAGATGCAAAAGGTCTTTTTTCTAGATTCTTCAAAATATCACTCTTTTTATAATCTCTCAATTGAAGCTGACCCGTGCATTTATGTTCAGCGTTTAGACAATGAAACATTCCATTTAGGTTATAGTGTCAAAATTCCTTCTAGCAGAAAAGAAAGCGATTATGGTATATTTCAGATTGTTCTTCCTGAAAACATAAAAATTATTGATATGGGTGATAATGTGGAAAGAGTGGTAGGCAACAAAAATCAATTTAAGGTCAGAGCAGAAAAAACAAAAAATTTAGGAAGGACTCTTAGCTTTACTTTCACCTTAAAGATTCCTCAGGCAATTCATTCAAAGATGAAAAACAATCTGCTCGTTTTGCCATATGAAGATTCTAGATTTTACTTTAAGAACAAAGAAGGAATAGCGATTGATTATCCATTATTTTATGTCATGGGTGAGGACGATTTTCGATTGAATGATAATCAAGAAAATAGTCGTTCGAATAATTATTATCAAAGCTATTCTTTGACAAATGCTTTTTCCAATAAACTCATCCAGAAAGAGATTAAGATAACCAGAACAATTTTTGGCAACGAGAGAATAAACCTAGTTGCTCAATCTTATTTGACCAGCGACCAAACTGTTAAAGTTGGCTGGTTTGAAGTATATGCAAAAAATTTTTCTAATGCTAATATAAGGCTGGTTTCAAATATTTCCAAATCAGGAACGATAAGCGCCCAAACAAGCAATATAATAATTCCTCAAGATGGATCATATTGCATAAAGGCAGTTATAATAAGCAGTCTTGGTCAAACCTACCAATCTGAGCCAGTCTGCCCAGGGCTTAATAGTACAGGAGTCACGGATTTTTAAGGGTTTTCAACCTCCCCAAAATGCTTTTATTCTAAGGCATTTTGGGGAGGTTGACAGATATCCGTTTTTTAGGTAAAAATAGATAGAGCCTTTGGGGCTTTTTAAAGTTATGAAAACTAACGAATTTGCAAGCAAAATAAGGGATTATTTTACCCAAGTTTGGCAAGAACTAGAGAAAGTTACTTGGCCAACTAAAAAAGACTTAACTAAGTCAGTTATTATAGTTATTGTTGCTTCAGTTGTTGTTGCGGCAATTTTAGGAGGGTTTGACCTTTTGTTCATGAATATTTTTAAGATTTTAACAAATCTTAAACCACAATAATTTTTTTTAAACTATTCTATGCCCAAGCAAGAAGGTTTCGATACAAGAAATTGGTACGCCCTTCATACCTATTCAGGATATGAAGATGCAGTCGCAAAGTCGCTTCAGCAAAGAGTGGCCAATTTAGGCATGGAAGATAAGATATTTAATGTTATCGTCCCCAAAGAAAAGAAGATTAAGATTAAAAACGGAAAGAGAAAAGAAGTAATTGAAAAAATTTATCCAGGATATGTTTTGGTCGAGATGATGGTTACCGATGATTCGTGGTATGTCGTAAGAAATACCCCCAATGTTACGGGATTTTTGGGAACCGCCACCACACCAAAGCCGGTTTCACCTGAAGAAATCGCCATTTTGATGAAAAGAATGGAAGGCAGTAATCAGGAATATAATATTGATCTTAAGCCCGGAGACAGAGTTAAAATTGTTGACGGACCGTTTAAAGACTATGATGGAAAAGTTTCTGAAATAGATAAAGAACACGGAAAGATCAAAGTGCTTGTTAATTTATTCGGACGTGATACGCCCGTTGAATTAGACAGTTTACAAGCCAAGAAAATTTAATTTGAAATAAAAAAGTATGGCCAAGAAAATAAAAACAAAAGTTAAAATTCAGATAGCAGCAGGAGCAGCAACTCCAGCGCCTCCAGTCGGACCAATGTTGGCTCCTCAGGGAATCAATATTGCCGAATTCTGTAAAGCCTTCAATGAGGCCACTCGCGCCAGCGCAGGGTTTAATATTCCAGCAGTTGTTACTATTTACGAAGATAGAACATACTCATTTGTTGTAAAACAACCACCCGCAGGAGAACTTATTTTAAAGGCAACAGGAATTGCCAAAGGATCAGGAACTCCTAATAAGAAAAAAGCTGGCAAGGTTACTAAAGACCAGTTAAGAGAAATTGCCAAGAGAAAAATGGTTGATTTTAACACTGACGATGTCGAGCAAGCTATTAAGGTTTTGGCAGGAACTGCCAAGAATATGGGCATCGAAGTTATTGGAGAATAATTATTATCTTTCTCAGAGACCCCGCCATTTGGCGGGGTTTTTGTTTGTTTAACTAGGCGCAAATATTGAGTAATAAGGTCATTTTAGCATGGGTATTGACAAAATTATGATAGTATGCTATACTTATATCAAGTAACGCGGATGGGAAAAGCCATCGGTTACGGCTCCTTCACAAAGAGGCCAGAGAGGAAAAAAATGGTTAACACGGGAGTTGTCATTAAGAAAGAAGACGGCAAGATTTTTATGCACACCGACTGGGAAGTCGGGAATGCAGTCCAAGCTGTAAAGCTTGCGAGAGCCTTCCGTCGATCTCTTAACCAACTGAAAGTGGAACCAATTGATGCAACAGTCATATTTAGAATCGATGACGCAACACCATGCAAATGTGGTTGCCAAATCGATGATGCATATGCCTATCATTGTAAGCATGGCTCTACGGATCAATCCTTGGGTTTTTGTTACTACCCTTTGATTGATGATAGAGAAGAGTGCTACGATGATGGTGTCCCTTGGGACTGTTGGATCTCCTGCGTAAGATTAAAGGATGACTCAAAAATATCTTTTGATCTTACATTCTGCGAAGCCGATAATCCCCTCAAGGACTTTGATCTTCCACAGATGATCATAGCGCTTGTGAAGGAGTATCAGTGATACAGACTTTCTGGTGATACGCTCACCAAGTATCCCACATAACATAAGTGGGATATTTTTATTTTTAAAGAATGCAATCTTTATTATCCTTATTAATCGCCCCTCTTAACCAGGGGTTTTTGTTTGTTTAACTAGGCAACTTTTTGCTCTTTTTGCAAGAGTTTGCAAAAATAGTAAAAGTGGTAAAATAAACTAATATGGACTCTAACAATTTAACAAACACAAGTCGTCCCACCAAGGATGAATATTATCTTAATATTGCCAAACAAGTGGGGGAGCGTTCAACTTGTTACCGCAACAAAGGCGGAGCAATCATTGTTCGCGATGATCAAATAATAGCCACTGGCTATATTGGCGCCCCTAGAAAAACGCGCGATTGTTATGAGCGCGGAAATTGTTTGCGCGATTTATTAAAAATTCCCCACGGCACTCGCTATGAAATTTGCCGATCAGTTCATGCTGAACAGAATGCAATTATTAACGCTGCTAGAGCTGGGGTTAATTTAATGGGGGGAGATATATATTTAGCCATTGTTAGTTCTAAAGATGGCAGTTGGATTGATAGCGTGCCTTGTTTTATTTGCAAGAAAATGATTATTAATGCTGGTATAAAAAGATTTATTGGCAGTACCCAAGATGGGAAATTTAAAATTTTTGATGTTGAGCAGTGGGCAAAAGATTGGAGCCAAAAAGATATTATTGATGATAAACATCAATATGGAGACGATTTAAATAAAAAAGAAGGCCTTGGTTAATTCATAATTCAGAAGGCATAATGCAGAATTATAATTCAAAATTCAAAATTGATATAAATAAACGTTGTTTATTGTTTGGAATAAGAATTATAAGATTTTGTGAAACTTTTCCTCAGAAAAGAATAGCTTGGATATTGGTTGATCAATTAGTGAGATGTTGCACTTCGATAGGAGCCAATATTATTGAAGCAAAAGCATCGAGTTCTAGGCTAGAGTATAAAAGATTTTACGAGATCGCTTTAAAAAGTTCTAATGAATCATTATATTGGCTAGAAATGATTAAAGAAATCCGAATGGGAGATCAAAAAGAATTAGAAGAAATTATCCAAGAAGCGACAGAAATAAACAAAATGGTTGCGAGTGGAGTTATTAAGCTAAAAAACCTTAATTCTAAATTATAAATTTCAATTCTGAATTCTAAATTATGAATTTTAAATTAATTATAGGGATAACAGGCCAAACAGGCTCGGGCAAAGATGCTATTTGCCGTTTTATTAAAGATAATGTGGCCAGTGTTTCTTTTGTTAGATTTTCACAGCCATTAACCGAAGCTTTATCAATTTTTGTTGATGATATTAAAAAAGAAGATCAACAATGGCTGGGTAATGTTTTAAGAGAAAGGTTTGGTTCTGATATTTTAGCCCAAGCTATTTCTAAAAAAGTTAGGGATTGTAAAGAAGATATTATTATTCTCAATGGTATTCGTTATCCAGTAGAATTAGAATTATTAAAAAAAATGGGAGGAAAATTGATTTATATAACTGCGCCCCCCAATACTCGCTGGGAAAGAGTGATTAATAGGGGAGAAAAGAAAGACGATAATTCCAGCTTTGAAAAATTTCAAGAGCTTGATAACGCTACAACCGAAAAGTTTGTTTCAGAAATAGCCCAGAATGCTGATTTTAAGATTGAGAATAATGGAACTTATGAAGAATTAATGCATAAAGTAAGAGAAATTTTAAAATGCTTGCAAATACTAACAAAGGCAAATTCATAGTTATTGAAGGGTTAGATGGCTCTGGCCCGCCTTCGCCAAAGGCTTCAGCGAGGCAATGCCCGCCTTCGTCCGCCAGCTGGCGGACTTCGGCGAGGCAAGCGATTATCAATTAAATATGATAAAAAATAATTCTCAAGGTAAATTTATAGTAATAGAAGGGTTAGATGGCTCTGGTCAAACAACTCAAGTTAAGCTTTTAAAAGAATATTTAGAAGGAAAGGGTTTTGATGTGGTTGTAACCAAAGAACCAACTCAGCCTATACAAGGATCATATTTCTCTAGCGTGGCTCAAGATATTAGAGATGTTTTAGATAAAGTCAAAACCATAGAGGCTAAAACTTTTCAAGAAATGTTTGCCCAAGATAGAAAAGAACATTTAGACAATCAAATCATTCCAGCTCTAGAGCAAGGCAAATGGGTGGTCTGCGATAGATATGCTTTTTCTTCTTTTGCCTATGGAACAGCGCACGGTAATGATATGGATTTTTTAATGTCGCTAAACCAGAATTTTTTAATGCCTGATTATGTATTTTTACTAAAAGTCAGCCCCCAGACTTGCATGCAAAGAGTAGTGAGAAGAAACGAGGGAATTAAGTTTTTTGAAGTAGAAGAAAAATTAGCCAACACTTGGAAGCAATACGAAGATGTGACTAAGCGCTTTCCCGAAATAGAAATAATTGACGGAGAAAAAAGTATTAAAGATGTGCATAAAGAAATAATTTCAAAAATAAAATAAATATGCCAGGAACATTAATAAAAGCAGGACAACATAGAATCGTTGCCATTATGGCAGGATTAAACGGTGAAAAGCCGTTACAAATAATTGAAGAAGCAGGGCGCACAGCCTATCAGAGCCGCGATAAAATTAGCGATGAATCAGCTAGCAAATTTGTTGATATGCTTCGCAGATTAGGACATGAAAGCGTTCTGGAGCATTCCTGTATGACTGTGGAGTTTAATAAGATTTCTCGTGGTTTTACTCATGACTTGGTTAGGCATCGTTTGGCGGCTTATACCCAAGAATCTACAAGATATGTTGATGAGAAAGATTTATTTGTAATCATGCCCCCTCATCGCGATATTTTGGAAAAAAATATAGAAATAGAATTGCCATCTGGTCATAAAGAGAAGATTTCTCCTAGTGATTTTGTTAGTCTTAACCATCAAGTGTATCGCGGAGTACGCGCAGCTGGCTGGGTTCCAGAGGATGGGCGCCAGCTTTTACCTAATGGTATGGAATCACAAATAGTAGTAACCGCTAATTTAAGAGAATGGAGGCATATCTTTAAGCTACGCTGTAGTATTAAGGCACATTGGGAAATGCGTTATATGATGGTAAATCTTTTACGCGATGTTCAGACAAGAATACCAATAATCTTTGACGATTTTGTTATTGCGCCTGATGGCATGAGCGCGGAAATGCCAGTGGCTAATAAATAATTGCTTTATGAAGAAGGTTCTCGATTTATTAAAAAAACACGAAACCTGGAGAAAACAATGTCTTAATTTGATTGCTTCAGAAAATATCTTATCTCCAGCTGTTAGAAAAGCTTTAGATACTGATCTTTTAGGCAGATATGCCGAAGGCACAGCTGGTAAGAGATTCTATCAAGGACTGGTCTTTTTTGACCAGATGGAACAAATGACCCAGCAGGCATTTGCAGACCATTTTAAGGCCAATTTTGTTGATTGTAGACCTATTTCTGGGGCAGTTGCTAACTTAGCTGTGTTCTCAGCTCTATCTAGCCCAGGCGATAATATTATTACCCTAGGAATTGATGGGGGATCGCATATTTCTCATGAAAAAATGGGAGCTTCGGGCTTATTGGGCTTAAATATCCACCATTTTGATATTGATCAAAACGGCCAGATTGATATTAAAAAAGCTCAAGAGAAAATTTTAGAAATTAAACCCAAGTTTATTATTTTAAGCGGATCAGTTATTTTGTTTCCCATGCCCATTAAAGAATTAAAACAGGCTTGTGATAAAGTGGGCGCAAAAATAGTTTATGATGCTGCTCATGTTTTTGGTTTAATTTTTGCTGGCTATTTTCAAAACCCTTTGCAAGAAGGCGCAGATATTATTGTGGCTTCCACGCACAAAACTTTTCCTGGACCGCAGGGAGGAATAATAATTGGAAACATAAACGAGGATTTACAAAAAGCCATTGCCAGAAAAATATTTCCAGGCATTACTTCTAACCATCATTTATACAGAATTCCAGGGCTATATGTGGCATTTTGCGAAATGAAAAAATACGGCAAGCAATATATGGGCCAAACCATTAAGAATGCCCAAGCCCTAGCTAATGCTTTAGAGAAAAATGGATTTGATGTTTGCTATAAAGAAAAGAATTTTACTGCCAGTCATCAAGTTTTAGTTAATGTGGCTAATTATGAAGGGGGAACCAATGTAGCTAAGAAATTAGAAGATGCCAATATTATTGTTAACAAGAATATGATTTTGGGCGATAAAAGCGCTTTAAATCCTTCGGGCATTCGCATTGGCGTACAAGAAATGACTCGCCTTGGCATGAGAGAAAAAGAAATGAAGCAGATTGCAAATTTATTTAAACAATTATTAATTGATAAGGTTGAGATTAGCAAGGTTAAAAAGCAAGTTGTCGCTTTTCGCAAGAAATATCAAAAAGTAAAATTTAGTTTATGATTTTGCGGGCATTTGCAAAAATTAATATCAGCTTGAATATTTTAGATAAAAGATTTGATGGGTATTATAATATTAATTCTATTTTTCAAGCAGTTGATCTCTGCGATTTAATTTCTATCAAGAAAGCAAAAACAGATATTTTTTTAGGTTCAATCGTTGATGTTTCTGAAAAAAGCCTGACTCATAAAGCAAAAGCCTCTTTAGAAAGATTGGTTAATAAGAAATTGTTTGCAGAAATAAACTTGATTAAGGGTATTCCTATTGCCTCTGGTTTGGGAGGAGGTTCTTCTGACGCGGCGGCAGTCATAATCGGCTTAAATCAATTATATAATCTCAAATTAACAAATAAAGAATTAAATCAAATAGGACTTTCAATCGGCAGCGATGTGCCATTTTTTTTGGCAAATTATGGGCGTGCAAAAGTTTCCGGGATGGGGGAAGTGATAAGAAAAGACAATTCAAAAGCTTCAAAATTTTATGTGATTGCCAGACCTCATAAGCGTATTTTGACAAAGGAAATTTTTGAAGAGTATGATAAAACTGGCAAGAAATTTTCAGAGATTGTAGCTAACAAAATAGAAGGGTTTGAGAGGTTGTATAAGCAATTTAAAAATATTTCCAAAGATTCAGGAATGTCGGGCAGTGGTCCGACGCTTTTTGCAGGATTTAGTGATTATTCTAAAGCAGACGCATTTGTCGGAAAATTTTTTAATAGCTTCAACGGTGATATGTTTATTTGCAGATCAATTAAAAATACAATAAAAATATTATGAACTCAAAGGAATACATAGATTTAGCCAAAGTTACTGAAACTAAAGACTACAAACCAGTTTTGGATCGCTTGGATGAAAAGGAAGTCCGTTTATTGCATGGCGCAATGGGTTTAGCTTCAGAAGCTGGAGAATTTTTGTCACCCATTAAGGCTCATATTTATTATGGCCGAGAATTAGACAAAACCCATTTAAAAGAAGAAATAGGAGATGTAATGTGGTATTTGGCAATTATTTGCGATGAACTGGGAATTGGCTTTGACGAAATCTGGGATGCTAATATTGCTAAGCTTAAGGCTCGCTATGGGGAAAAATTCAGTGAGCATATGGCCAACAAGAGAGACTTAAATAAAGAGAGAAGAGCATTGGAGAAATAGTCATTTGTGTTAAAATAATATTATGTTAGAAACTGACTACAAACCAACCATAGGGCTGGAAATTCATTGTGAATTAAAAACTAATTCCAAGATGTTTTGCTCTTGCAAAAATGATCCCAACGAAAAAGAGCCTAATAAAAACATCTGCCCAATTTGCTCTGGCCACCCAGGCACTTTGCCCACAATTAATCAAGAAGCAGTCCAAAAAGTGATTAAAGCAGGATTGTCTTTAAATTGTGAAATAGCCCATGATTCTAAGTTTGACCGCAAGAATTATTTTTATCCTGATCTGCCCAAAGGTTATCAAATTTCTCAGTATGACCAGCCATTATGCCAAAATGGTTATATTGTTATTGATGGCAATAAAATTAGAATTAAAAGAATTCATTTAGAAGAAGATACTGGCCGAATTCAGCACGACAAAGATTCGTCTTTAATTGATTATAACCGCGCTGGCATGCCCTTAATGGAATTAGTAACAGAGCCCGATATTTTTAACGCTCAATTAGCTAAAAAGTTTGGCCAAGAATTACAATTAATTTTTAGGTATTTAGGAATTTCTGACGCTGATATGGAAAAGGGTCAGATGAGAGTAGAAGTTAATATTAGCCTTTCTAAAACTAATGAACTGGGAACAAAAGTTGAAGTAAAAAATATTAGCTCGTTTAATTTTGTGGCAATGGCAATTGATTATGAAATTACCCGACAGGCTGAAATTTTAGATAGAGGAGAGAAAATAGTTCAGGAAACCAGAGGTTGGGATTCAATAAAAAATATAACAGTTTCTCAAAGAATCAAAGAAGGGGAAAGTGATTATCGCTATTTCCCAGAACCAGACTTGCCGCCATTAAAAATTAGCCAAGAAGAAATAAGAGAAATTGAAAGCCAGATTCCTGAACTACCTCAAGCTAAGCGCGATAGATTTATTGGTGAATATAATCTAACTGATAAAGAAATAGAAGTATTTATTATAGATAAACAAATATCTGAATATTTTGAAAAGATCTGCTCAGAATTAATGGCTTGGGCTCAAGATGAAAAATTGGAACAAGATTATTTAAAAATGGCCAAGCTGGCTGCTAATTATATTTTAACTGATTACAGAGGGATATATGTTGCCAAAGGAATAGACGATAAAGACTACCCAATCACTCCTGAGAATTTTGCCGAGTTGGTTAAGATGATTTATAAAGGAGAAATATCGTCTAAAATTGCCAAGATTGTTTTGCTAGAAATGTTTGAGACCAAGGGCGACCCATCAACAATAATTAAAGAAAAGGGATTAGAACAAATTAGCGATTCTTCTCAGATTGAAAGTATTGCTAAAATTGTGGTAGAGAAAAATTCTAAAGCAGTGGCAGATTATAAAAAAGGGCAGGTTAATTCGGCTCAGTTTTTAGTTGGTCAATTAATGAAAGAATCTAAGGGCGCTGCCAGCCCAGAGATAGCAAAAGAAATTATCAATAAGATTCTTTCTGAAATTGAATAAGTTCAAGAAAAAGACTGGCGCAAGTCCCGTGCCAGGAACTGGCTATAGCGGGACAATTCCAAAAATAACAAAAGAGACATTTTTTAAATTATAAAATCAATAAAAATGCAAATCAAAAAATTTTTCCTTTATTTTTTATTATTTTTCGTTTTGTTTGGAGCCAAAAATGCTTTTGCCATGGAGAGAACTCAGTTTTGTCTTGATGACAATAATCAAAAATACAATTGTCCAATATATCTTGATTGGCTGGTGGCAGCGCCCTACGAATCCAGAGAAAAATTAGACCTAGATGAACAAAGCGCTGCCGTTGATGCGGCGCCAAATGCTATCGGCGGTAAAGCTTATTATGATCCAGCCGAGAATGCCAGCGATAATTACAAAGAAGAGAACCAAAGCGTTCCCTTTATTGTTATTCCTTCTAACACAAAATTCTTTAAAATAGGATTTACGGTGCCAAATTGGCATCCAAGCGAATCGCCAAAATTTAATTATAGCCAAGTAGAGCGAATAATGCTTACTTTCGCTTGCGGGAAAACTTTAGATAGTTTAACAGATGATAAATATCAAGAATCAGAAGAAGTAAACCCCAGTGAGAAAAATAGACGTCTTTTTAAATATCCACTTACAAAAGGATTTGCAAATGGTTGTTTTTGCAGAATCAAAATTAATTTTTATGGTTCTAATGATAAGGTTTACGGAGAATTTTTAAGTAGGCCAATGCAAACATGTAGCAATCCTCCAAGCATAATAAAGCCAGTCGTTAAGACCAAAAAAGCTATTTTGATGTTGGGACCAGGGGAAATGGGTCCGCCAGCTGGCACGATGTTTAATGGTTATTTGTCACAATCTGGCAATGCTAGTCAAGTAAATGTTGCCTTGGATATTTATCCCTCAATTGATGTTAAGAAATATTTTGACCAGCAGGTTGTTAATAACCCCGAAAAATATCCAAATGGGTACTCGGGCGGATCATTTTTAACTTCAGCTGTTCGGAAATTTTCAACTATCACTTATACGATTGGACCGATTGCTTTGCCAGCTGACAATCTTATTTTATCTTCAAATCATTGCTATAGATTTATGGCCAGTAATAGCGCTGGATCATGGAAAGGGAATGCTTATTGCGGAGACGAGAGTATCGATCTTCCTCAATTGTACACTAATCCAGATAATTTAAGCGCTAAATTGATTAAGGCTAATGATAGCAAGGGGGCATCGGTTTGGTTGATTGCCCGTAAAAAAGATTCTAGCCAATATAAAATTATAGTTAGTCCAAGAGTTTTGACCGATGATCAGGAAATAAAATGGTCTGGGAATTGGGAGATGGGTGATGAATATTGCTATCAAGTTCGCGCTTTGAATAGGGCGGGATTTAACGCTGGAACAGAATATTGTGTTAATAGAAAAGCAGGTCCGAAACTTATTGGACCACCATTGCCAGCAGAAGTTAAGATAGAAACTAAGTCAGCTCAAGATCCGACTCTTACATCTATAAAACTATTAGCTGGATTTAGCACTTCTTTGTCTGGCTATCAGGCGACAGGATGGCTCTGGGCATTCAAGGTTGGACCCCATATTCCAGAAGTTTTTTTATCAGAAAAAGAAGCTAATGATTTTTGCCAATCATTGGTAAAAACTCAAAATATCGAAAAAGGAAATTCTTCCTATCCTGCAATATATAAAATAGGGTATCAAAGCGGTTTGAAATCAGGGCAGGTTTTTGGCGCTACTATTTACAATCTTGAACCGAACAATTTTTATTGTTATCAAGCTAGGGGCGCCATTAATGACAAGATTCAAAATGGAGATTATAAAATTTTTAGGGCTGGAGATTATCAATTGCCAACAATAAGTATTGAGGATGTTAGGTCTTCGATTGCTAACATTGGCAAAGATTGGGTTAAAATTACTGCTAAGCTTATAGATGACGGAATGGATGAAAATACGAAATCAACTATTATTATTTATGAGCCCGCATCTTATAATGTCGTAAATATTTATAGTCCTATTTGTGAGGAAGCCCCAGAATTTAGAAATAATCAATTTGGAAAATGGCCACTTGTTTCTAAAACTGATAATGGCTGGAAATATTTATCTCAAGGAGAACAAGGTAATTGGACTATCCATGGTCTTGTTAGCGGTAAAACGTATTGTTATCAGGCTGTATCTGTGAATAAGAAAGGAGAGAATCGCAGTCAAGCCTTGCATTTTGCAGCTAGAAGTAATCTTGATTTGGTTCAGGCTGATACGGCTACTCAAATAGGTCAAAATCAGGCAACTTTGAATGCTACAATTAAAGACACAGCCAAAGTTTCTCAATATTGGTTTGAAGTGAACATGATTGAAGGGATTCCTGATGAAACTTGTTTGCAAACTCAAAGAATAACAACAATTAATTACGACGGATCAAAAAAAGTTAGCGCTATTGTTAAAAAATTGTGTTCTGGGGCAAAGTATAAATATCAAATTTTTGCTGTCGCCAAGCCAGACAATAATAATTTTTCAGAAATAGTTTCGTCTAATAATTTGCAGACATTCCAGACATTATCAGGGATTCCTAAAATGTCATCATTCTCGATTGCATTTAATCAGGCCAGCAAATTTTATATGGCTAATTGTATAATTTCTGATTTCGCTGGAAACTCAAAAATTAGGTTGCATGTAAGAATAAACAATAAGAATAGTAAGGGAGAGTGCGCAGATATAGCTTACCAACAATATTTTGATATTGTATCAAAGGCGGTTCCTTTTGCTTGGAGCGCAAAGTTAGATTGGCAATACAACAGGGATGCTAATTATTGCTACGAGGCAACTTTAGAAAAAACAGTTGGCGGACAATTCGTAGATGTTAGCCAACCGTATTCTCTTGCTCTTTTTTGGAATTATATATTCAAAGGAACAATAAAAACTCAACTTGATAATCCAAGTGTTACTAGCGTTGCAATTAAAAGTTCTGATAGAACATGGGATAATTTTATAATTAGAGGGAAACTTATTGATTCTGGAGATAGTTTGAAAAAAGCCAGAGTCTGGTTTGGCTGGTATTTTCAAGATGATCGCAGAGATAGCAAGGGTAATCCATATAATTATCACGCGACCACTAGTAACGAGATATCAGTTATTAATGGCGGAACATTTAGCCATAGTCTTAATCCCTATGCGATAGCTGCTGAATCCAAGTTGAGCTACATAGAAGTTAAAAGAAAAACTATTTGTTATTTCCCAATTGCTTCCAATAGCGCTAATCTTAAAACTTCGATTGGTTTTGAGCAGTGTTTTAAATTTTTAGCAATGCCAGAATTAGAAATTGTAGATACAAAATCATCTCCAATTGGAATTTATGCAACAGTTCGCATAACTAATGATGGAGGATGTGGCTCTAAAGATCTCCAAAACAAAAAAATAATGGCAATGCCATCAGACAATAATAGTAGATGCTATTTAGATGCAAGTTTTAATTCTAATATAATCAGTTCTTGGGTAGATTCTAACGGGAACAACATGTATTATGCTTTTCTTAAGCTGAAAGATGCTTGTAGTTATAATCTCACAGCCAATGTCACTGCTACTTGCGCGCCAGGAGGATTAAATGCAACTTCTAAGCCAAAACTAATCCAGTTTGTTGCAGATCCCAATAGAGTTTGGAGATACAATCAGGTTTGGGGATGCGCTGATTCTCAGTATGATGCTGGGAAAATAGCAGGATGCGATGCGGGAAATAAATGCATGCAAGTTTCGCTAATTAATATAGGACGTTATTGGTATGATTTTATGAAAAATAGCCAATCTGAGAAATCATATTTTGCCGATTCTTCTAATAATTTTGATTTTTGGAAAGCAGTTAAGCTAACTGGGAGCGATACTCCTTGTGGAAGGTGTCAATTTTGCAACACTTTAAGTAATGATAGTTTATTGAAAGAACAAAAATTAGCATTTTATAATTTATCCAACGATTCATTGCCTAGAGGAACTAGTTATCCAGAAAACGATCCAGCCCATAGGAGTCAATTGCTTAAAGTTTTGGATAATTTAGCAAAAAATGCTTTAGATAAAGGATACCCAGCCATTGTTCGTTGTTGTCATGCCACTGGTCAACACTTTATTATGTTGACAGGAGTGGAAAGGGGGAGCGACAAAACATTGGGAGAAGATGATAAGGTTTATATGGCTGACCCAGCTTGTAATGATTTGGCCAAACAACAAGTTTGGCCAGTAAGTTATTATTTGGAAGAGAATTGCGCTGGCTATGATGATTGTCAGGATTCTCTAAGTCAAGGCGGGTGCAATCAGAAAGCCTATTGGTTTGCGCCGACTGCTGGAGTTCAGTAAAATATGTGGTTTTAAAACGCCTAGAAATAGGCGTTTTTGTGTACTTGACTTTTTGCAATAAATATGCTATAATTAATTAAGATTAGCACAGGAAAAAATAAGGGCAAACGCCCTTCATACTGATAGCAAGTCTAAGTCTAAAAAAATCAAGGAGGATAGAAATGAATTTAGAACTTAACAGTGAAAAAGAGACACTTGTAGTGGCAAATGGCGAGACAATTGAGGAAGGCGGATCAACTAAGCAATTAGAGATAATCGAAAAAAAAGACCTGCCAACAAGAGAAGATCTTGGCTTCAATGATAAGTCTAAGAAGTTGACCTTCAAAAGATGGATTGCTCTGTTGATAGCGTGCGCAGTTGCCACGGGATTCTTTCTCTATGTGTGGAGCCAAGCTCCCAGGGGTATTGAGATTGAGTCAATCAGGGACGGAAATATTGACTCTATCACAATGAAGTTTGTTATCCGCGACCTGCATGGCTATCAGGGTAAGGATCTAGATCTGGGAATTGAATACAACAAGATTGTTGAATCAAATCTCTTCTCAGAACAAGAAATCAAGACTGGTGAGTACATTGTTAACATCCCAGCAGGAGCTCTGCAGAGAGGAGAAAATCAGATCCAACTCAAGCTTTATGCCAACAAAGGCGAGCCGATTGACAGCAGTAATGTTACAAAGTTTATCGCAAGATAAACTAAACAAAGAAAACAAAAAGGGACTCTCAATGAGAGCCCCTTTTTTTATTTCGCAAAATTTTTAATTAATTTTAATGCCTGGGCTTGATTATCTACCCAGATAATTCTTTTATCCTTATTAAACCAATTCATTTGGTGCCTAGAAAAGCGCCAAATATCAGCATTCAAACTTTCTAGCATTTGAGCATAAGTGATTTCATTTAAAATATATTTTATTATCCAACGGTATTCTAGGCCCAAATCTTTTAATCTCTTTTCTGATACTATTTTTTTGCGGTAGAGATTGCTAACTTCTTTTACCATACCTTGGTCAAT
>Ga0265297_10004334_pt1 | contig 23427 bp, 23 predicted proteins | sample Munlanlwell13791_FD_192502 | JGI IMG/M metagenome (GOLD analysis project Ga0265297, IMG submission 192502) | Leachate microbial communities from a municipal landfill in Southern Ontario, Canada - Leachate well 137-91 | ecosystem: Engineered > Solid waste > Landfill > Unclassified | place... | reverse complement strand
ATGATGAAAGGAAGTATTTTTGTTGATTCAATTGAAGAAGTAGGGACTCAAGTTACAATACAATTTCCATTAATTAAGAAAACAAAATGAAAAATTTAAGAAATAAAAATATAAAAGGGCTCAAGGTCCTTGTAAGATGCGATTTAAATGTTCCAATCAGAAACGGAAAAGTTCTTGATGATTTTAGAATTAAAAAACTAATACCAACTATAGATTATCTTAGGAATCAGGGGGCTAAAATTATTTTAATTACTCACTTAGGTGAGCCAAAAGGGAGAGATTTGTCTTTTTCTGTGAGGCCAGTAGCAAAAAGATTGTGGGAGCTTGTTCAAGGAAGGTTAAAATTTGTTAATGATACAATTGGCAAAAATGTAGAAAAAGAAATTGATGAAATGAAAGAGGGAGATATCATTGTTTTAGAAAATCTTAGATTTTATAAAGAAGAAGAACAAAATGATGATAATTTTTCTAGATCATTAGCTCGATTGGGAGATATTTTTGTTCAAGATGCTTTTGGTGCTTGTCATAGAAATCATTCTTCAATAGTTGGAATAACTAAATACATTGATTCTTTTCCTGGACTTTTATTAGAAGAAGAAATCAGAGTTCTTTCTGATGCTTTAGTTTCTCCTGATCGCCCTCTTGTTTCAATAGTTGGTGGCTTTAAGGTTTCTTCTAAAATTAAAGTAATTAAAAATTTATTAGATAAATCAGATTATTTATTATTAGGTGGTCGTGTTGCTAATTCTTTATTAATATCAAAGGGCTTGTATGTTAAGGATTTATTAAGCTCTGAAGAAGAAGAATTGATGGAGGTTGCTAAAGAAATTAATTTGACTGATCCAAAGCTTCAATTACCGATAGATGGTGTTATGGGTTTATCTAACTTTGATGAGGATTATAGTAGAATTGGAGGAATAGGAAGCATTAGAAAAGAAGAAGACGTTTATGACATAGGGCCGGAAACAATTGAAAAATACAAAAATATTTTAAGCACTGCTAAGACAATAATTTGGAATGGTCCTTTAGGATATTTTGAAAAAGAAAAATTTAGCAAGGGGACAAAAGAGATTGCTAAAATGATTGGACAAATAAATAGAGAGGTTTTTTCAATAGTTGGAGGGGGTGAAACAGTTGAGGTAATTCAAAAACTTGGAATTGAAAATCAGTTTGATCATATTTCTACTGGTGGTGGAGCAATGCTTGATTTTATAGCAGGAAAAGAGTTGCCAGGAATAAAAGCATTGGAACATGAAAATTAAAAATATTGAAAAAGCGGCAAAAAGAATTATAAAAGCAGTCAATCAAAAAGAAACCATTATTATTTATGGCGATTCTGATTTAGACGGTATTTCTTCAATGGTAATTCTAAAAGAGACAATAGATAATATATCTAGATTTAATAATGTTTTTGCTTTTTCTCCTATTCGCAATGAAGGTCATGGACTTAACTTTCAAGTACTCGATTTTATCAAATCAAAAGCTAATAGTGGATTAATTATTACACTTGATTGTGGGATTACTAATTTTGAGGAAATTAAAGATGCTAAAGAAAGTGGTTTTTCTGTTATAGTTATTGATCATCATAGACCATTAGAAAATGTTCCCGAAGCAGACATAGTTGTTGCTCCCAAACAGAAGGGAGACGAGACAACTTTCAAAGAATATGCAAATGTTGGTCTTACTTTCAAATTAGCAAAAGAGATATTAAAAGAAAAAATGTCACCGATGCTTGAGCAGAGTTTTTTAGAGTTGGTGGCATTGGGAACAATTTCAGATATGATGATTGAAGAGGGTGAAAATAAAGAGTGGATAGAAAAAGGATTGGAGAGCATACAAATGAGTCAGCGTCCAGCAATAAGAGCAATTTTTTCAATCCTAAATCCAATGGATTTTTCTTCAAAAAGAGATATGGTTTCAAAAGTTAACAGCGCTCTTAATTCTTCTTCTATTGATGGTCATATTCACAAGGCATATTTATTTTTGTTAGAAAGTGATTTTGATAAAGCTCTTGAGACAGCGAAAGATCTAATAGAGGAAAGTAATACAAAACAAAAAGAAGTTGCATCACTAACAGAGGAATTAATAGAAAAAATATCAAAAGAAGATTCTAGTATTATTTTTGAGGGCTCATATGTTTGGAAGGGAGAGTATTTAGGTGCTGTTGCCTCAAGACTATCTAATCATTTTAATAAGCCAGTATTTCTTTATAAAAAAGGAGAAAAAATAAGTCGAGGGACAGTTAGAATGCCAAAGGGAATGGATGCAGTCAAAGCGATGGATTCTTGTAAGGAATTGTTGATAACTTTTGGAGGACATGCTCCTGCCGCTGGTTTTACTGTGGACAATAGCAATATCAATAAATTTGAGAAATGTCTCAAGAATTATTTTGAAAAATAGTGTTCTTTTCAAAATACAAAAAAAGTGCTATACTACGGTGCACTATGAGAAAAATAAACTTTAAATCCAAAAAACTATGGATATTTATCGTGATTGTGATAGGAGTAATTATCTCTTTTTTTACATTTAGCGATGAAGAACAAATAAAATATGAAACAGTTAAGGTAGAAAGGGGCGATTTGATTCAAACAGTAGATGTTACTGGAAAAGTTGAATCAGCTAATGAATTGTCTTTGCATTTTGAAACATTAGGGAAGATAGAGAGTATTAGATGTGAAGTTGGAGACAACGTAAAAGCTGGTCAGTGGTTGGCTAATCTTTCTTTAGCGGAGCTTAACGCGGTGGTGACTCAAGCTCAATCATCACTGAATCAAAAACTAGCAGGAGCAACGTTAGAACAAATTAATGTTTCAGAAAAACAAATTGAGGCGGCTAAACTAGCCCTAAGTCAAGCAGAAACTAATCTTGAAAATGTAAGGACTCTTGCGGAAAATACTCTTAATTCTAAATATATTAATGCCTTGAACGTGCTAGAAGATACATATATCAAAATGTATAATGCCTATACCGTTGTAGATGATATTAAGTCAGAACATTTTACAAGCAATGATCAGGAAGGTCTTACTGTAAGAAATAATCAGGAATATCAAATTAAGAGACCTAAGGATGAATCTAAGTTATTAATAGATAAAGCAAAAGAAACAAAGAATAGAGATGATATTGATTTAGCAATTTCTTCTTCTATTTCCTCTTTAAACAAAATACTTGAAGGACTTACTGTGATAAGAGATATTTGCGAAGAAGTAACTTATCAAAATAAAGTAAGTGCGGCCCAGAAATCCTCGCTAGATGCCCAAAAAACAAGTATAAGTGCGGCCCAAATAACATTGTCTTCAATAAAGAGTGAAATTTCTTTATTGAAAATACAAAACAATAATAATATTTATTCTGCTATTTCAGCAGTTGATTCAGATAGGGCTTCATTAGAACTTCAATATGCAAATTATGATTCATTAGTTGCTAAACCTAGAGATGTTGATATCAGTTATTACGAAGCGGCTCTATCTCAAGCAATTGCGGCAAGAAACAAAGCAATAATTTTTGCACCAATTGATGGTGTTATTACAAAAATTAACAAGAAAGAGGGAGAATTAATAAATATGAATGAAGTTATGATAGAAATGCTTTCTCCAAATTATGAAATTAATGTTGATGTTCCAGAGACAGATATTACAAAAATCAGTGTTGGGGATGAGGCGGAAATAACTCTAAGTGCATTAGGAAAAGATACTAAGTTTAAGGGAGTTGTTTTAAGAATTGATCCAGCGTCAACGGATGTCCAAGGTGTTGTTTATTATAAAGTAAGAGTTGGTATAAACGATGAAAAAGCTGATTTATTAAAGCCAGGAATGTCAGCTGATATCTTAATTAAAACTGACGAGAGAAAAGACGTAATTTTTGTGCCATCAAGGACTGTTTTAACTAATAATGGAACAAGCCAAAAATATGTAAGAGTTCTTGTTGATGGTAATATTGAAGAGAGGACTGTGGAGTTGGGTCTAAAAGCTGATAATTCTATGGTAGAAATAATCAGTGGACTAGAAGAAGGGGAAGAGGTTATTTTGAGGACAATATACTAAAATGTTAATTAGCGTTAAAAATCTTAAAAAGGATTTTGTTAATGGTGAAGTAGTCACATCAGTTTTAAAAGGTATTTCTTTTGAAATAGAAAAAGGTTCATTTGTTTCAATAATGGGTCCGTCTGGATCGGGAAAATCTACATTGATGCATATTTTAAGTTTTTTAGATAAACCAACTAGTGGTGATTATATATTTGAAGATAAGAACATTAAAAATCTTAGTGATGATGATCTTGCAGATATGAGAAGTAGAAAAGTAGGATTTATCTTTCAATCATTTAATTTATTAAACACTTTATCTGTTTTAGAAAATGTTGCTTTGCCCTTAACATATACTAATACCCCTTTAGATGTGAGAAATCAAAGAGCAAAAGATTTACTTGAGCAAGTTGGTCTTAGTCATCGCTTAGATTATTCACCAAATAAATTATCAGGAGGAGAAAAGCAAAGAGTGGCTATAGCAAGAGCATTGGTTAATAATCCTGAAGTAATTTTTGCTGACGAGCCAACTGGAAACCTTGATTCAAAATCAGGGGCACAAGTGATGAAAATATTACAGAAGTTAAACAAAAAAGGCAATACAATTATTTTAGTTACTCATGAAAAATCTACGGCTGAACACGCAGAGCGTATTATCAAGATTAAAGATGGTAATATAATTGAAGATATTAAAAACTTCTGCAGGCAAGAGGCAAAAGATGAGCTTATAAAATAATATGGATATTCTTGAATCAATAAAAAATGCGTGGCAGACGATTACTCGTGCGAAGACGCGTTCTTTTTTAACAATGCTAGGGATAATTATTGGAATATCAGCTGTGATGATAGTTCTTTCTGTTGGTGAAAGCGTTCAAGAGTTAATTTTAGATGAAGTCAGGAGTGTTGGATCTGATTTAATAACTATTTTGCCAGGATCCTTAGATGAAGACGGTAAGCCATCTTTGGCTTTTGGAGCTGTTAAAACATCTTTAAAGTATGAAGATGGTGAGGCGATAATGAAGAGTGACCATCAAAATATTCATTCCTTAGCAATGTATTTAACAGGAAACGATGTTATTTCAATTGATGGAAAAATGAAAGGAATTACTTTTTATGGAACAACGGCGAGTTATCCTGAAGTTCAAGATTCAAAAATAGAAAAAGGAAGATTTTTTACAAAAGAGGAAGAAATTAGTAATGCTAGAGTAGTTGTTTTAGGGGGCAATATAGCAAGAGAAATTTTTGGAGACAACGATCCTATAGGTCAAAAAGTAGCAATAAAAAAACTTAATTTTAATGTGATTGGTATTTTAGAAAAAAAGGGTGATAGCTTGATTCAAAGTCAAGATAATGATTTTTTTATTCCAATATCAACTGCTCAAAACGTTATCTTAGGTGTTAATCATATTAATTTTATAAGAGTCAGGGTTAATGATATTAATAGTATTGATCTCACGATCGATCATATTAAAGAGATATTAAGAGAAAGACATAATATTGAATACTCAGAAAAAGATGATTTTATTATTACTTCAACGACAGATGCTTTAGAGACCATTTCTTTAATTACCGATGCGTTAAAATTTTTCTTGACTGCTGTTGCCGCAATATCTTTAATTGTCGGAGGATTTGGTATTATGAATATAATGCTTGCTACTGTTAAAGAAAGAACAAAAGAGATTGGAATAAGGCGAGCCATTGGGGCTAAGAAAAAAGAAATTACAATTCAGTTTCTAATTGAATCAGTAACGATTACATTTATTAGTGGAATAATAGGAATTATTCTTGGTGTTTTAATTTTAATTTTAATATCAATAATTATTAAATCTTTGGACTATAATTGGACATTAATTATTTCACCTATTTCTATATTATTAGGATGTCTTACTTCTATAGGAATAGGTCTTATATTTGGAATTAATCCAGCTAAGGAAGCAGCAGAATTAGATCCAATAGAAGCGTTAAGATATGAATAATATATTTTCTAAAATTGAACTAGCATTTACAAGCTTGATGCATCAAAAATCTCGAACTATTTTAACAGTCATAGCTATTGCTATTGGTATTGCTTCGTTAATTGTAATAATGTCTGCTGGAGATGGATTAAAATCAACGGTTTTATCAGAGTTAGAGGCCTATGGATCAAATGTTATTAGTATTGAAACAAAAATTCCAGGGAAGAGACCCGTAGAAAGTGCTTCTGAAATGTCTTTAGGAGTAACAACAATTACCACATTTAAAAATAGCGATATTGATGCTATTGCCGCGTTGCCTAATGTAGAAAATTATTATTCCTATATTATTGGACAAGAAATTATTAAATATGAAGGAAATGCCAAAGGCGTGATGGTTTTTGGTTATGGAGCAAATTCAGTATTATTTGAAAAACTTAAAATAAAAGAAGGAAGATTTTATTCTCTAGAAGAGGAAGAATCAATTGCACCGGTTATAGTTTTAGGTAGCTCTATTAAAGAATTTCTTTTTGGGGATAACGATGCAATTGGACAAAAAGTTAAATTAAGAAATGTTTCCTTCAGGGTTGTTGGTGTTATGGAAAAAAGGGGGGCAATATCGGGTTTTGATATGGATTCAATGGTTTATATTCCTACCTTGACAATGCAAAAAAGGTTATTAAACACCGATTATGTTATGGGAGCATCTGTAAGTGTTAAAGATATTCTAAAAATTGACCAAACAAAAGAAGAAATAATAGAACTATTAAGAGAAAGGCACAATATTGATGATCCCGATGAAGATGATTTTGAAGTAATGACAATGGTTGAAGTGCAAAATATGGTAGAAGTTGTTTTTTCTACTATTACCTTGTTATTGTCAATAATAGTAGCTGTTTCACTAATTGTTGGAGGAGTCGGCATTACTAATATTATGTATGTTTCTGTGATAGAGAGAACTTTTGAAATTGGACTAAGGCGTGCTATTGGGGCAAAAAGAAATGATATATTATGGCAGTTTTTACTCGAAGCAATAATTTTAACTTTCTTAGGAGGACTATTAGGTATTATTGTTGGCATTGCAGTTTCATACCTTGTTTATTTTTTAGCAATTTCATTTGGAATAAAATGGAGTTTTAATGTTTCTATCTCTTCTGTTATAATGGCATTAGTATTTTCCGTCTCTATTGGAATTATTGCAGGAGTTTATCCTGCTAAAGAAGCGGCAAAAACAGATCCAATAGAAGCATTAAGAAAAGAATAATAATTACTACCTTGTAGGGAAAAAATTGTCTCTTGGCATTTTTTTATTATTTATGATAATATTAAGTTATTAGAATAAAATTAATTGAATATGAAAAAATTATATCGTTCTGATACAGATAAAATTATATGGGGAGTTTGTGGTGGAATAGGAGAATATTTTCAGATAGATTCTGTAATAATTAGAATATTATTTATTTTAATGTTTCTTGCAGGGGGTGTAGGATTACTCCTCTATATTGTTCTAGCTATTGTAATGCCAAAGTCCCCAAAGAAAGATGAAATTACTGAAGAGAAAAAAGAAAAAAATAATAAATTTAGATTTTTATTAGGATTATTTTTAGCATTAATTGGATTGAATATGATGCTAACTAGTATTTTTAATTTTAATATATTTTCTTTTATCAATTGGAAAATAATACTATCATTATTTCTAATATTAATTGGTTTAAAAATAATTTTCGAAGATGAAAAATAATAATATATTTATAGGATTTTTCATAATTGTTTTTGCAATTTTACTTTTAATAGGAAGGATTAATTTTTCCCTAATTTTGCCTGTTTTTCTTGTCTTTATTGGTTTATCTATAATGCCTCAAAAGCAGAAAGCAACAAGAATTGCTCTAATTATCTTTATGGTATCTTGTTTTAGCTTGATAATAATAGATGTTTTTAATGAATCAAAAAAAGAGGTAAGATTTTTACCAATAGAAATTTATGAAGATATAGCCGATCCTAACATATTTTTATCTGTTGAGAGTGGGGATATCTTAATTGCTGGATTTGAATCGGAAAAACTAATACAAGGCAATTCAAAAACTAACTTTTCTAAAAGCGAAACAGTCATAAAGGACGACAATGTTTTTTTAAGCTTTGAAGGATTGCCCTTAAGGAAAGGTGTTATTAATCAAATAGAAGTTTTAATTAATAAAGAAAAAGAAATTGATTTAAATATTAATTCTTTTTTATCAGCAGTTAAAATTAAAGAAGTTAATTATAAAAATATTAATGCATCTTCATTTCTGTCAGATGTTGGCTTAGAAATTGATAGAAGTGCCGATATAGAATTAAATTGTCTTTTAAGTTCTATTAGGTTAATTATTCCTGAGAATGTAGGGATTAGAATTGAAAATAATTTAGTAGCATCTTCTACTGATTTTGTTGACCTATTACAAATTGGTGAAAATATATTTCAAACACAGGACTATGAGGAAATGGAAGAACAGATAAATCTTAAAATAGATGGATCATTTTCTTCTGTAACTATAATTCAAAAATGAAAATATCTTTTAATGGAGCATGTAAAGAGGTAACCGGATCTTGTATTTTAATTGAAACAGGTTCAATCAAGTTTTTAGTTGATTGTGGAATGTTTCAAGGAAAGAGTTATTATAAAAATATAGAGGATTTTCCTTTTGACCCAGAAGATATTGATTTTGTTTTGCTCACTCATGCTCACTTAGATCATTGCGGAAGATTGCCGAAGATTTTTATGGAGGGATTTAGAGGAAGAATATATTCAACACTACCGACAAGAGATTTAGCAGAGATTATTTTATTAGACGCATTAAATGTTTCTCGCATTGAAAATAAGCCATTTGTTCATCCTTTGTGTCAAGAAAGTGACATCAAACAACTAATGAGATTTTTTACTTGTCTTGATTATGGAAATAAAAGAAAAATTAACGATAATATAGAAATAAGATTAAGAGATGCTGGTCATATTTTGGGCTCAGCAATATTTGAAGTTTGGATTAAAGAAGACGGAATTACAAAAAAATTAGTATTTTCTGGGGACCTTGGAAATATGTCAAATCCAATAGTTAAAGACCATGAGTTTATTGATAGTGCCGACTTACTTTTTATAGAATCAACTTATGGAAATAGATTACATGAATCAAAAAAAATGGGAGAGGATATTTTAATCCAAGAAGTTAAAGATACAATTAATAAAAATGGAGTATTGATGATTCCCGTCTTTTCTTTAGAGAGAACACAAGAAATGTTATATAGATTAAATTCTTTTTTTGAAGAGCAAAAAATAAATGGAGTTAATATTTTTCTTGATAGTCCGTTAGCTATAAAGGCAACAAACATATATAAGCAATATGTTGATTTTTTTGACAAAGAAGCGAAAGAGTTAATTTTTAAGGGAGATGATATTTTTGATTTTAAGGGTTTTAAGATGGTAAAAGGAGAGACAGATGAAGTATTAAATGCCTCTATGCCTAAAATAATTCTTGCTGGTAGCGGAATGTTTGAAGGTGGGAAAATTGGAATATACCTTAAAAAGTATCTAAGTAATCCATTAGCAACCCTACTGATAGTTTCTTTTCAGGTTGATGGATCTTTAGGTAGAAAAGTAATAAGTGGAGAAAGAAAAATTAAGGTGGATAATAAAGAAGTTGAAATCAATGCTAAAATATCTACTATTTTTTCATTTTCATCTCATAGTGATCACAGAATGCTTTTTGATTGGGCAGTAAAAGCTAATCCTAAGAAAATATTTGTTGTTCATGGTGAAGAGCCAGCAAGCCAATTCCTTGCAGAGTCAATTAATGGAGTAGTTCCTGATTATAATACATTTTACAATTTTTGATTAAAGAGTATAATATAAATATATGGAAAACAATAATATATTAAAAAGTTCTGTAATACTTGGATTATCTTTTATTATAGGGCTTATAATCGTTTCTTATTCTTTAATTCAGATTAAAAGTTTTGATAATCTTTTAGTTGTAACAGGATCATCTAAACAATTAGTTGTTTCTGACATAGCAAAATGGAATGCAAGTTTTTCTAGAAATGCTTATGACTATAACTTGAATCAAGGATATAGCTCAATGAAGTCAGATGAAGAAATAGTGAGAAACTTTTTGAAAGAAAATGGAATTAGCGAAGACGAGATAACAATTACGCCTGTTTCAATGCAGAAAAATTATAAATATGATTCTGATTATGAGTCACCAGATCAATATATACTAACTCAGGATGTGATTATTGAATCAAATGATATAGAAAAAATTAATTTAATTTCAAAAAATGCACAAAGCGTTATTGAGAAAGGCGTGATTTTCTCAGCTCGTGCGCCAGAGTATTATTATAGTAAACTTTCAGACGCAAGAATTGATTTATTGCCATTAGCGATGGAAGACGCAAGAAAAAGAGCAGAAAGTATTTCTGGAAAAAAAGCAGGACCATTAAAATCAGTAAGTATGGGTGTGGTTCAAGTATTACAACCAAACTCTGTTGATATCTCTGATTATGGAATGTATGACACTTCTACTATAGAAAAAGAAATTATGATTACCGTCAGAGCTTCTTTCTCTTTAAGGTAGTCCATAGATTTATAAAGTAGTTAAAATTATCACTTATTTTTTTAATAGTTTCTTCCTTTGTTGCTTTGTTGTTTTGATATTCTTTTAATGGTTCTAAAAAAATAGTTCTACCAATAGCAAAACCAATAATTTCCTTATATCCTGAAGCATCTCTCATCCATTTAGAAACCTTTGATTTGTCTTCCCCTCTTCCAAGAAGAACAATTTTACTTCCTTTGTTAGTTGATTTTATTACGCTTTCCCATTGTTTTTTACTAAATCCTTCTAACTTCCAGATACTTACTTTAATTTTTGCTTTTATCTCCTCTATTGCCTCTATGGTTTTTTTGTGTCTTAGTAGAGTGTCGTAATTTTTAATATCTATTTCTTCTTTTGATTTAGGAACAAGAAGCTCTAACAAAACCTTATATTTATTTTCTCTACAAAAGCTATCTATTTTGGACAAAACTTCAAGTTGTCTTTTGTTAATTTCAATATTAGAAGGATTATACCTTACTAAAATTTTAACATATTCAGGATTAAACTTTTTAATGTGTTTTTGAAAATCATTACCATATTCTAATTTCAACTCTTTCTGTCCACTTTTTTCAACCGGAAGACATATTTTAATATTTTCTTTTTTCGCTCTTAATAAAACATTTTCTCCTAATTCTTCGTCAACTAAAATTGCAAAATCCCGTTTATTTTTGATAGATAATAAAAAAGCATCAAAAATCATCTCTTTCATTTCTCGTACTTTTCTTTTTTGACTAGTAATGTCTTTCAAAAAAGATGACCGATGATCAAAGGGAAGGATTATTAATTGCTTACTCATTAATAAGATAATATCACTTGATTGTTTTAACTTCAAGGGTTATAATTGGTTTATGAAAAGAAATCTGTTTATATCTTTATCTTTAATCCTTTTTATTTTTTGTCTATATCAAGTAATAAATTCAACAACAGTGGAAGATGTTAATCAAGAAGCATCTCTTTTATCTGTTGCTGAGATTGAGAAAGAGATTATTCCGGAGAAGATTGCTTTTGTCGGAGATATGATGTTTGATAGAGGGGTTGAGAGGTTAATGTTAAGAAATTCTTTTATTTATCCAATAGAACTGATTAAAGGATTTTTAAATGAATTTGATATTGTTGTTGGTAATTTAGAAGGTCCAATCAATGAAGAACCGGGTGATTTTTCTGATGACTCCTTAAAGTTTTCTTTTGATAAAAGAATATTAGAATCATTGACTGCTGGTAATTTTTCTGTTCTTTCTCTGGCCAATAATCACACCTTAAATATGGGCGAAGAAGGTCTTGCGGAAACAAGAAGTATTTTAACAGAAGCAGGAATCAATTTTACGGGAGACCCTATTATATGTGATATTGCTAATATATATCAAAAAGATGGCATTGCGTATTTTGGCATAAATAAGACATTTTCTTTTAATTGTTCAGACAAAGAAGTAGTTAGTTCTATTAAAGAATACAAGTTTTATAATCCAGAATCATTTTTAATTGTTTTAATTCATTGGGGAAATGAATACCAAGAAACAAGCTCTTCTCAACAACAAAAATTAGCTCACGCAATGATTGATGCGGGAGCTGATTTAATTATTGGTCATCATCCTCATGTTGTTCAAAATATTGAATTATATAATGAAAAACTAATATTTTATTCATTAGGCAATTTCATCTTTGATCAATATTTTTCTGAAGAAACTCAGCAAGGACTTGTTGTCGGCTTAGAAATTTATCCTGAAGAAAAGATTTATAGTATCTATCCAGTTGAAAGTGTTTTATCTCAACCACAACTAATGGAAGAAGTAGAAGAATTTTTAGAAAAGTTAGCATCAAATTCAAGCGAAGAATTAAGAGAATCAATTAAAAAAGGTAAGATAATAAGATAATGGATATTCTTGAGAAATTAAAGGCATCTGAATTAAAGGGAAGAGGCGGGGGAGCTTTTAGCACGGCCTTAAAATGGGAGCTTGTTAAAAAAGCAAAAGGGAAAGATAAATATGTTATTTGTAATGCTTCTGAAGGAGAGCCCAATGTTTTCAAAGATAAATATATTTTAGATAATTATTTGCCCGATGTAATAAATGGAATTAATCTCGCTGTTGATTTTATTAAAGCAAAGGATGCCTATATATACTTGAATAAAAATTATAACTTAAAGGGTAGTGTTGGGAAATGCATAGTTTTTAAAAAAACATCAGGATACATTGGTGGGGAAGAAACCGCCGCTGTTGAAGCAATAGAGGGTAAAAGAGCTGAACCAAGAATTAAACCACCTTTTTTGACAGAAGTTGGATTATTTAATTGTCCAACGTTGATGAATAATGTTGAGACATTTTATTATGTAAGCAAGATTGATAAAGGAGAATATAATAAAACAAGATTTTATTCTATCAATGGAGATGTTTCAAACGAAGGTGTTTATGAATTACCCATTGATATGCCCATATTTGATATATTAAAACAAACAGGAAATTATCCAGATTTTGATTTTTTTGCTCAAGTCGGTGGTGGAGCATCGGGAGAAATAATGCTACCTCAAGAATTAAAAATCCCTGCTTTTGGAGCTGGCTCAATTACAATTTATAATAAAGATACAACTGATATATATGCCTTAATGGAAAAATGGGCAGAGTTTTTCCATACGGGCAATTGTGATAAGTGTACTCCTTGTAGAGAGGGTGCCTTTAGAATATATGAAATGATTAAGAATAGAGATATTAATTACGAAGTTCTTGACGATATATTTTTTAATCTTAAAAAATCAAGTTTTTGTGCCCTTGGAAAAAGTATTCCTTTACCATTTGAAAGCTTAATCAAAAAGATAAAATGAAAATTAAAATAAACAACAAAGAATTTGATTGTAAAAAAGGAGAAGTAGTCCTAGATGTTGCTTTAAGAAATGGAATTAAAATTCCTGCTGTTTGTCGTCATAGTGACTTAGAACCACAAAATAGTTGCAGATTATGTCTGATTGAAATAAAAGGAAAAGGGATTTATACATCTTGTTCAACTAAAGTAGAAAATGGAATGGAGGTTACTACAGAGTCAGCCGAAATTAAAAGATTAAGAAGAGTTAATTTAGAGCTTCTTTTTGCTCAACACATTGAACAGTGTAATGAATGTAATTGGAGTTATAAATGTAGATTGTTAAAGTTAGCCAAGGATTATAATATTAAAATTACAAAATTCAATGATAGAAAAAAAGGTTTTCCCACTCATCAATTTGGTCCATCAATAATTTTTGATAGTTCAAAATGTATTGATTGTAAAAATTGTATTGCAATGTGTCAAAAACAAGGAGTTGGTTTTCTTGAAACTAAGCAAAAAGATGGGTTTTTCTGTACAGTATCTAACAAAGAAAAAGAATGTGTTTATTGCGGGCAATGTATTACTCATTGTCCTTCAGGGGCCTTTGAAGAGGTTAGTTCAATTAAAGAAGTTGAAAATGTTCTTAAAAAAGGAAATGTTATTTTTCAATTTGCACCGGCAATAAGAAGCAGTATTGGAGAAGAGTTCGGATTGCCCTATGGATCAATAACTACAGGCAAGTTAGTTATGGCATTAAAAAAATTAGGAGCAAAGAAAGTTTTTGATGTTTCTTTTAGTGCTGATATTACAACTATTGAAGAAGGTGGAGAATTGATTGAGAGATTATCTGAAGATAAAAATCTTCCAATGTTTACGTCTTGTTGTCCTTCCTGGGTTAGATACGTTGAGGTCTACAGGCCAGAATTAATTAAACACTTAACATCGGTAAGGTCACCTCATATAATATTAGGAGGGCTTATTAAAATGTCAGAAGATAATCCGATTGTTGTTTCAATTATGCCTTGTACTTCTAAGAAATATGAAATTACAAGAGAAGAATTGATGATTGACGGAATTAAACCAGTGGACTATGTTTTAACTACTCGTGAAATAGGAAGAATGATTAGAAAGAATAAGATTGATTTTGATCAATTAGAAGAAAGTGAACTTGATTATCCTTGGGGAGAGCCAACTGGAGCAGGAGTAATTTATGGGGCCTCAGGGGGAGTAATGGAATCAGCTCTAAGAACAGTTTATCAAAAAATGACAGGTAAGTGCTTAAAAGACATTAACTTAAAATCAGTAAGGGGACTAAAAGGAATAAAAGAGGCAGAGATTGAAATAGGAAAAAGAAAAGTTAAAGTAGCAATTATTAATGGATTAGGGAATATAGAAGGATTTGATTATAAAAAATATGACTATATTGAAGTAATGGCTTGTCCTGGAGGGTGCATCGGTGGCGGAGGTCAGCCAATACCGATAAATAATGAGATAAGAAAAAAAAGAGCAGAGTCATTATATAACATTGATAAAAAGAAGAAAATACGACAAGCTCATGAGAATCCCTTTGTAGAAAAGGCATATAAGGAATATCTTAATAATAAAAAAATAATACATAAAATTTGTCATACAACATATGGAAATAACAAAAACAAATAGTATAGCATTAACTCAATTTATAGCACTTCTTCTTATTGTTTTTTTAGCACCATTTATAGGCAATCAGTTTATAACTGGTACCATTGTTAATGCAGTATTAATTTTATCTTTCTTTTTATTGGGATATAAAAGTGCCCTCCTTTTATGTTTTTTGCCTAGTGCCATTTCTTTATCATTAGGATTTATGCCAGTAGCAATAATGCTACCTTTTATTATAATTGGTAATGTTATTTTAGTTTCTGCTTTTAAGTTAATTAAAAATTATTGGATTGCATTATTTTCTGGTGGAATAGCAAAAGCATCACTATTATTTTTGACGGCAAGCATATTTGTTAGTAATCCCGTTGTTTTATCAATGATGAGTTGGCCTCAGTTACTCACCGCAATTAGTGGTGGCCTATTAGCTTATATGATTAAGAAGAAGGTGGCTTTTTAATTGTTTTTTTGCTATTATATAGATAATAATTAATAATTAATAAATATAAGAATATGACATTTGAAGAATATCAAACAAAAGCAAGACAAACAGCAATTTATCCTAATAAAGATAATAATTTTATATATCCTACATTAGGACTAGTAGGAGAAGCAGGCGAAGTTGCTGAAAAGATGAAAAAAGTATTAAGAGATAATGATGGTGTTATTAGCGAAGAGAAAAGAGAAGAAATTACAAAAGAATTGGGCGATGTTCTATGGTATATTGCCAACTTGTCAAAAGAATTGAATGTATCATTAGAAGATGTTGCTCAAAAGAATATAGAAAAGCTTCAATCAAGACAACAAAGAAATGAGCTTCATGGTAGTGGTGATAATAGATAAATAAATAAATATGAATTTTTTTATGATAAATATTTTTGATGATTATGTTAAAAAAGTCAGTGGTAATTGGTGGATAGTTTTTATCACTGGTTTAATAGCAGTTGCTCTTGGATTGTCTTTTATAATCTGGCCACTCGAAGCAGTTAAAGTTTTAGTTTATTTTATTGGTTTTTTAATTATCATTATTGGGTTAGGTTATATTAAAAACAGCTTTAGAATAAGAAAAGCGGCTGACAATTATGAAAGAATTAAAAAAGATATCAAATCAAAACTTGATTGAGGTTACAAAATCTAATGGAGAGCGCGAACCATTTTCAATTAACAAGGTATATAATTCTGCCCTAAGAGCAGGGGCTTCTTTTTCTTTAGCCAAAGAAATTTCTTTAGAAATAGAAAGTGAAGTTTATAATGGAATTAAAACATCAGAGATATTCAAAAAAGTAAAAAACAAATTAAAAGAAAAAGATATTCAGCTTTCAATGAGATTTTCTCTAAAAGAAGGAATGAGACGCCTTGGACCAGAGGGCTTTTTGTTTGAAGATTTTATTAAAAAAATACTTTCTAATTATTGTATGACGATAAAAGAGCAAAATATGATTTCTGGTAAATGTGGTCAATACGAGATTGATTTTTTAGCAGAAAATTATAATTATTTTTTTATTGGAGAATGTAAGTATAGAAATGCTCATAATTCTAAGATTGATATAAATACATCTCTTAAGAGTTTTGCTATTTTAGAAGATGTTAAAGAGAGCGGTGCATTTTCTCAAGAAAAATTACGCTCTTTTATTGTTACAAACGCAAAGTTTACAGTTGATGCGATAAAATACTCTAATTGTAAAGGAGTTAAATTGTTGGGATGGAGATATCCTGAAAAGAGAGGCCTAGAAAAATTAATTGAAGAAAAGAAACTTTATCCAGTTACAATTTTACCTGCCCTGACAAAGCACATATTTACTGTTTTTCAAAAGGAAGGAATATTATTAGCTAATGAAGTTCTTAATGTTGATATTGATAAATTATCAAAGTCAAATAGTATACCAAGAGTAAGTTTAGCTAGAATTAAGGACCAAGTAGAGATTTTAATAAATAAAAAATAATGGCATTGCAGATAGGAATTGTTGGCTTTCCTAATGTTGGAAAATCAACTTTATTTCAATTAATTACTAAAAAGCAAGTAGATATTGCTAATTATCCGTTTTGTACAATTGACCCAAATATTGGAGTTACTTGTGTTCCTGATTCAAGAGTAGATCAATTAGCTAATCTCACAAAATCAGCAAAGAAAATATATGCAACTATTGAATTTGTTGATATAGCTGGACTTGTTGAAGGTGCAAGCAAGGGTGAAGGGCTGGGAAACAAGTTCTTAGCTAATATTAGGGAGACCGACGCAATTATCTATGTTCTTCGTTGTTTTAAAAATGAAAATGTAATTAAAACAAGAGATGATATTGATGTTTTGAAAGATAAAGAAGTGTTAGATATGGAAATGATGTTAAAAGATATTGAAACAATAGAAAAAAGACTATCTTCTCTTGAAAAGGAAATTAGAGCAAACAAAAAAGAAGCAATCAAAGAATCAGAGGTCCTTAATAAGGTTTACGAATTATTAAAAGATGGGAAAATAATTTCTGATATTAGTTTGAGTGATGAAGAGAAAAAAATAATTGATAGTTATCAGTTATTATCTTCAAAGCCAAGATTATATTTATTAAATGGAGAAAAAAAAGATGTTTCCATGGAAGTTATAGATTATTTTAAGGATAAGCCACACATCTTTATGGATATATTAACAGAAGTTGAAAGTGCTGAGTTGTCAGAAGAAGAACAAAAAGAGTTAGGAATAGAATCAAAGTTGAATGAATTAATTAAAGAAGCATATAAATTGCTTGGGTTAATTAATTTTTTTACAACTGGAGCTGACGAGACAAGAGCATGGACTATTAAGAGTGGGTTTAGTGCTCCACAAGCGGGTGGTGTAATTCATAGTGATTTTAAGGATAAATTTATTAGAGCTGAAGTTATAAACTGGAAAGATTTGATTGATTGTAATGGTTTTACTAAAGCAAGAGAAAAAGGTATGATTAGAACTGAAGGAAAAGAATACATTGTAAAAGATGGTGATGTAATTGAATTTAAAATATGAAATACGATGTTGTTGTAATCGGAGGTGGCCCTGCTGGTATGATGGCGGCGATAAGTGCCTCCTCTTTAGGTGCGAAAACAATATTAATAGAGAAAAATGATAAATTAGGTAATAAACTACTTTTAACTGGAGGTGGTAGATGTAATTTGACTTGTATTGAAAAAAATAATAAGGATTTTTGTAATAAGTTTGGCAAAAATGGTGATTTTCTTTTATCAGCATTTTCTGTATTTAATTTTCAAAAAACAATTGAATTCTTTGAAGATATTGGACTTAAAAAAGAAGGGAATAAAATATACCCAGAAAGCGATAATTCAAAAGACGTTTTAAGGTTTTTGCTATCAAAATTAAAAGAAAATAAAGTTAAGATATTAACATCTTCACCAGTATTAAAAATTAAAAGAGATAATGATAAAATTAAATCAGTAATATTAAAAAATGGAGAAGAAATAGAAGGTAAAAAATATATTATTTGCACAGGAGGAAAATCATATAGTGCGACTGGCTCAACCGGAGACGCTTTTGTTTGGGATATTGGTCATCATATAACTGAATTAAAGCCAGCATTAACTCCTATTGAAATAAAAGAAACATGGGCGAAATCTTTACAAGGAATAACACTAAAAGATATTTGTATTACGATAAATAAAAAAAGATATTGTGGTGATTTATTGTTTACTCATTTTGGATTGAGTGGACCGGTAATTCTTGATATAAGTAAAGAGATTGAGCCAAAAGATAAAATATTCTTAGATCTTTTTCCATCAAAGAATAAAGAAGAACTTGATAAATATTTTCAAAAGATATTTGAGAAAAAGAAGAATAAATTTCTTTCTACATTTTTATCAGAGTTTTTGCCTGAAAAATTAATTCCATTTATCCTTAATTTTAGTAGCATTTCTAAAACAAGAAAAATAAGTGATCTTACTAAAGAAGAAAGATTAAGATTGATAAAAGTTATTAAAGGAATAGAGTTTAATGTTACTGGATTGTTAGGATTTGATAAGGCAATGATTACTTCGGGAGGAATATTATTAAAAGAGGTTGATTCAAAGACAATGAAATCAAAAATAATTAATAATTTATATTTTGCTGGCGAAGTTTTAGATATAGATGGTCCCTCTGGGGGGTATAATCTTCAAGTTTGTTGGACCACGGGATATGTTGCTGGCATTAATTCGACAAAAAATGATTAAATATATATATTCGTTTTTTTTGTTTCTTTTACCATTAGTTCTAATTACTCAAACAAGTTTAGTTAATACTTTTTTTGTTATTATTTTTGCTTTTTGTCTTTTGCTTTTTAACTTATTTAAGCCACAGAAAATAGTTTATCATAAATTGGTGTTATTATTTTTCTTTTTTGTTTTGCTTTCTAGTATATTTTCAAAAAACATCTTTTTGAGTTTTTGGGGCAAGGGTGCAGAATCACTAATTGCTTTTATATCTATTTTTATTATTTTTTCTCATTTTAGAAGAGATTACTTTAAGGAAGTGTTTAAGTTTTTTGTATTGGGAAGCATAGTTTCAATCATTTATTTTTTCATTCAACACTTTATTGGTAATGATATTTTTAACATCACTCAATTATCAATAATAGCCGCTCTTTCTTTATTGTTTTTAATTCCTCAATACAAGGATAAAAAAATTATAGGTGGAGTAATATTATTTTTTATTTTCTTAGTTTTTGTTGATATAAAAATTGCTTGGTTTATTTTATCAGTCGGGACATTCTTAATTTTTTATAAAGACCTTATCAATTGTGATTTTCAAATTAAAAAAACAATACCACTATTATCAATATTGATTGTTTTTCTAATATGCTTTTTAATTCCAATACCATTGGGAGATAAGAATGAAGAAGGAACAATCCCTTATAATCAAAGTATTTCTATCGCGAAGCAAAGTTTATTAGAGAGTCCAAAGAATTTCCTTTTAGGTTCAGGGTTATCAACTTATCATTATCAGTTTTTTTTGTATAAAGATAAAGAAATTAACTTAACTAATCCTTACTTAGTGGCTAATGAAGGTTCAAGTATGATTTTAACTTTTGCTGTGACAATGGGCATTTTGGGCGTTGTTTCATTATTGGCACTTCTTTTCTTTTTTTACTTCAAAGGATTTCAAGTATTTTTAGAAGAAAAAGATATTATTTTCCCTGTGGCTTTTTCATTTTCTTTATTGTTTTTCTTTGCTCAAATAGATATATTTTTAATTTTAATATTTTTTATATTATTAAACTCATGGATCAAAGACAAAAAAGAAATTGGAATTAATAAGATTGTTATTATTATATTTTTGGCTTTCTTCGCTTTTGCTGGATTTAATTATTGTAATTACATCAAGGCAGATAATCATTACAATCAATCATTAAATTATTTTGTTTCTGGTGAGTTATTGGGAAAATCTATAAATGAAATGGAAAAATCAATTCAATTTTTCGAATTAAGTGATTACTATATTGCGTTATCAAAATTATATTTATTAAACGCAAGTCAATATTTTGAAGAGAGATGGGTGACTCAAGAAAAAATCAATGAACAAAGGAAGATGATTGAAGGGAATATTGCTCTTTCAGAAAAATATGCTAAAAAAGCGATAGAAATTGACGAGAATAATTTTCAAGCATGGCAGAAATTAGGATTTCTTTATGAAAATATTAACTTTCTAAATGAAGAAAAAACAGAAGATATTATTTATAATTATCAAAAAGCTAAACAATTAGCGCCACAAAACTATGATATTTATTATGCTTTAGGTAGGACGTATGAAGAAAGTGGAGAAAGGGATTTGGCATTAGAAGAATACAAAAAAGCAATTGAGCTAAATCCAAACGATAGTGAGTTATTAAATAAAATAAAAACATGGGAAGATTAAGGGAAAATGTTTTATTATCAGAATATTCAACTTTTAGAATTGGAGGCATAGCAAGATATTTAATTGAGGTAGACAATGCCGAGGACCTTAAAAAGGTAATTCAGAAAGCATTAGAATTAAATTTACAATTCATAGTAATTGGTGGCGGAAGTAACATTCTTTTTTCGAGTAAGGGCTATAACGGTCTAGTTATTGTTTTTAAGTCAAATAATACTTTTTCAATCAATGATAATCTGATAGAAGTTGATGCAAGTGTTTCTCTTAATTATCTAATTAATAAACTAAATAACTATACTGGTCTTGAGTGGGCTGTTGGTATTCCTGGAACGGTTGCAGGGGCAATTAATGGCAATGCAGGAGCATTTGGTGGAGAAATGTCTGAGTTAATAAAACAAGTCAAGGTTTTAGAAATTAAAGATAATCAAATTATAGAAAAGAATTTTTCAAAAGAAGATTGTAAATTTAGTTACAGAAATAGTATTTTTAAAAATAATCCTAATTTAATTATTGCATCGGCGATTTTAGAATTAAAAAAGGACAACGAAGAAAATGTTAAACAAAAAATAAAAAATAATTTAAGTAAAAGAATGTCAAAACAACCAAAAGGATTTTCAATTGGTTCTATTTTCAAAAATGGAGAAGATTTTTCTGCTGGTGAGTTGATTGAAAAAGCAGGACTTAAGGGATTACAAATTGGTGATGCTAAAATATCTGATGAGCACGCAAATTTTATTATTAATTTAGGCAAAGCAACATCAGATGATGTTTTAGAATTAATAAAAATTGTTAAAAAAGAAGTTAAAGAAAAATTTTCAATTGATCTTGAAGAAGAGATAAAAATTTTTTAATAAAAACTATTGACAAATTTTTTTATAAAGGTGAAGATGTAAATAGAAAATTGGAATTTTTCATAAGAAGAAAAGGTCGATTAGTAAAGTTTAACTTTTTCTAAAAAAATGGCAGTAAAAAAAGCTGCAGCTAAAAAAACAGCTGCAAAAAAGGTAGTAAAAAAGAAAGCTCCAGCTAAGAAGAAAAAATAATTTCTACTAAAGCAACTCATTAAGAGTTGTTTTAGGTATAATTTAAAAAATATGGAAATAAAAATTAAAGCAACTAATTTAGAGCTAACAGAATATTTAAGAAAGTTAGTTGATCAAAAACTTAAAAAGATAGGAAAGTTATTACCAGAAAATTCCGATTTAATTATGGAAGTTGAGCTTGAAAAGATAACTAAGCGTCATTCAAAAGGAGATATATTTAGAGCAGAGGCCCAAGTTCAAGTTCCTCAAGGGAAAATGCTAAGAGCAGAATCAAGTAGAGAAAATTTTCGCTTATCACTAAATGATGTTAAAGAGCAGTTAATGCTACAGATAAAAAAGTATAAAGATAAGAATTCTGTTAAGAAAAGAAAAAAACTTTGACCTTTTTCAATTATTGATATAGTATTATACTATGTCATTTTTAGAGAAGTTTTTTGGCAATGCCAATGAAAAATATATCAAGAGTTTAGACCCGGTAATTCAAAAAATTAATTCTTTTGAGGATGATTTTGCTAATCTTTCTTTAGATGAAATTAAAGAAAAAATAAAAGAACTTAAGGAAAGATTATCAAAAGGAGAAACATTAGATGATGTTTTACCAGAATCATTTGCTCTAACTAGGGAAGTGAGCAAAAGAACATTAAACCAGAGACATTTTGATTGTCAGCTAATTGGTGGAATAGTCTTACATCAAGGTAAAATTGCTGAAATGAGAACTGGTGAAGGTAAAACATTAACAGCAACTTTGCCGTTAGCATTAAATGCCTTATCAGGAAAAGGTTGTCATTTAGTTACTGTTAATGATTACCTTTCAAGAAGAGATACTGTTTGGATGGGCCAAATTTATAACGCATTAGGGCTTAGTGTTGCTTGTATTAATCACGATCAATCATTTCTATATGACCCTAATTATAAAAAAGAAGAAGCTGATAAAGTAAGAGATGAATTAGGGAACTTTTTAGTTATTGAAGATTTTTTAAGACCATGCACAAGAAAAGAAGCATACGCGGCAGATATTACATATGGGACAAATAATGAATTTGGTTTTGATTACTTAAAAGACAATATGGTCTATGACTTAAAAAGTAAATCTCAAAGAGGATTTAATTTTGCTATTATTGATGAAGTTGATTCCATATTAATTGATGAAGCAAGAACTCCACTGATTATTTCTGCACCTGATGAGGAAAGTTCAAAATGGTATGGAGAGTTTTCAAGAATTATTCCTAAATTAAAGAAAGATGATGATTTTGAAGTTGATGAAAAGTTTAGAGCAGTAACATTGACTGAAAAAGGAATAGACAAGGTAGAAAGTATTTTAGCAATGGGTAATATATATGATGAGAGGGGCTCAAAATATTTACATCATTTGGAACAAGCTCTAAAAGCAGAGATTCTTTTCAAGAAAGAAAAAGACTATGTTATCAAAAATGGAGAAATAATAATTATTGATCAATTTACAGGAAGAATGATGCCTGGAAGAAGATGGTCCGGTGGGCT
>Ga0265297_10004333_pt1 | contig 23436 bp, 35 predicted proteins | sample Munlanlwell13791_FD_192502 | JGI IMG/M metagenome (GOLD analysis project Ga0265297, IMG submission 192502) | Leachate microbial communities from a municipal landfill in Southern Ontario, Canada - Leachate well 137-91 | ecosystem: Engineered > Solid waste > Landfill > Unclassified | place... | reverse complement strand
ACCTTCGCCTTGAGCGCCGCGCTCAGGCGGTCGTACCGGTTATGAGTCGGGCGGGTCGCCTTGTCGAGTCCCAGGGCGTCGAAAGCTGCCTGCACCGTGTCGAACGGCCCTCGGCCATCTTCAAGGAAGAACTGCTCTTTGGCCTTTGCTTCGGGTTCGACTTTCGCCTCAGGAGGCTTAATTTCGGGGGTCGCTGCCGGGAGCGCCTCGGTAGACGCCGGAGCCGCTGCCGGAGCCGCCACGGGCTGCACAGCCTCGGCCACGGGCGGTTTCGGAACCCTCGGCGGTATGAATACTCCCGCTGCCGGGGCGGGTTCTTTCTTTTCTTCGGGCAGTAATGGCAGATCTGCCACAGGCTTTGACTTCTCGACTGGCTTCGGGGCCGGCTTCTTTGCTACTACCGGAGGCGTATATGCCGGATTCTTCTTGTGGGACTTCCACTTTTCCTGTGCCGCTGCCACGGCTCCAGGAACCGCGGCCAGGGCCGCTGCCATATCTCCGGGTACGGTAGTTATCACCGGGTCCGTGTCTTTGTCCCAAATCCCTATGATGTGGGCGCCGTCCCTCTCGTCTATGATTACCTTCAGCTTACCCATGATTTCTTTTCTCCTTTTCACCTGCGAGTTACGAATCTTGAATTTGAGATCGTTCAATGTGCTTCTGTCATATTCCGTCAACTCCTCGGGCATCAGCGACCCTTTGTCCTGTGTAAAGTATTCCCGTATCGCGGGCATCACCAGCCCGGCCTCGTACAGGTAGATGCGAGTCCACTGTTCGGTCAATGGAGCCACCAGGCTGGCCGTGTTCATGTAGCACACTACTTCGACATCGCTGGCGCGGTCCCATCCACCGTCGAACAGCATTTCGAGGCGCTGGCGGATCACGACCTCGCGCCGCATGTACTCGGGCACCGTGTCTTCCCATCCGCCAGGGTGAAACACCACTGGCATGGTGAAGGCTTCCGCGACGCCCTTTACCAGCTCCTTATCGTTCATGCTCTCACCCGGACTTGCTGCCGGCAGCCAAAGTCGATCACCGTATCGGGATGGTAATTCAGTATTGCCGCCACCGTATCGGGATTAGCTGGCACCGGCCGCAGGGATCCGGCATCGAGGTCCAGGTAAGCCCCCATCCATGTCAGCTCTCCCTTGATTATACGCCGAACAAACTCTAGGAGGATAGTGGCCATTGCCTGATTTATCACCGGGCTTTGCTCCTCGGCCTCGACGGCCTGGGCGCAGTCACGGCGTTTCACGGGTTCCGGTGCCGGAGCCAGGAGGGCAGGCAGTTGCAGGGCTGGACTTGGAAGAGACTTGCATACTCCCTCGCGTTCAGAGAACGCCCTTTCAGCATCAACAGGGTTACCGGAATTTCCGAATAGCACCTGCCCGGAGTTCTGGCTATTGCCCGAGTCCAGCCACCAGGTTCCCCATGACAGAGATTCCGAGATTGCGCGCCGGGCCTGTGAGTTATCCACGCACCCGATGATGAGGCCGTTGGCTGCCAGCGACTGGAATCCCGTTCCGAGTATCGAGGAATGGTACAGGTTTTTCGTATAAGGCTTCACGCTATACGCGATCGCCCGGCCATGCTGCCGCGACAGCCTCTCCGCGAGCGCCTGGGACTTGAACTTGCCAACATCGCCTTCGTAGAACGCCTGCCGCCGCAGGTTGTGAGGTTCCACGCGGTCGTGGTCGACAAACAGTATCTCCACCGGCTTCGGTAACAGACGGCATAGACCCTCGGCGACGAAGCCGCCTGTGCCCCCGCAGCCGACGAGTGTGACTGATTTCTGTACGTTGAATCCGGTCTTAATCCTGTATTCCATGGCCCGCCCCTTCCTCGTTGGCGTCAACGGCGCTGGTCAGCTCGCCCTCGAAGACATCCGACCACTTCATGTCCTGAAAGTAGCCGTAGGCTCCGACTCGGATCATGACAACAGCGACAAGGTCAAACGGTTCGCTTACGACTCCGTACAGCTTCAGGCCCTGCTCGTCTCTATTATCCTGGGCGGAGAAAAAGGCCTTGCCTATCGCGCCGTGCGAATGGAGGTCCAGCACGGTGTCCGGTATCGTCTCGAACTCGACAGAGGCCGCGCCCTGTTTCTGATTTGGCTGGTGTATGTGGTATGAACCAAAGTCCCACGTGATAGCGAGGTAGACTTCCCTGTGCCTGTCAGCCAGCATCAGGTTGAGAGCCAGTTCCCACAAGTGACCCGGTATCTTGCCGTGATGCAGTTCGACCCGGCTTTGCCACTTGGCCAGGCCCCTCACGGGCGTGTCCGACGCCTGAATACAGGCGCTTATGTGCGGCCCGGAGGCCTCGATGAAGAGCCCGTTGCCAGCCAGGATGTAATCGTAGGCAATGCCACGCCTGCCATGAAAGCCGTCGCTTTGATTTATCAGGTATCCGACTATGTTCATTCTGGTTTAAGTCCCCTGAGGTCCTCGATCTTGGCTGCCATCGCTTTGGCCCATTCAAGATTCTGCCCCTGGAAGTAATTGGTATTGCCAATCAGGTGTTGGAGCGCACTCTCAAGGCCCCACATATCACTTTCTTCGAGTATGTATTTCGAGGTCAAACGTGGCGGATTCAGTCGTGTCAGTACGTATTTCACTTCTGTACCCTCATCTGTATAAGATCCTGTATCAGGCCATGCTTCACAAGGTCTTCCATGGGAAAGCGTTTCTTTCCATCGAGGTCGGCCCACAAGTCCAGCAGGTTCCTCGGAAACTTCTTCGAACGGCCCTGCAGATCGCCGGCCGCGGAGAAGAACGACACGAAGAACGAATCTATGGCTTCTCTCACGTCTACCGGATACTTGTGGCTGCCCGGACACGATTTTCCATCTGCAAACACGTTCGCCAGCGGGGCCTTGAAGACCGTATCCTCGACGGTCACCGGCTTTCTTTCGACCGCGTAGACCCAGGGTGGCGCTGCCGGGCTACAGAGGAACACAAACCCCGGAAGCGGTATCTGGAACCGCTTGGCGGGACGGCCTATATCCACCTGCAGGGCCAGTTTCCTCACCTGAGGCGGAGCGTACAGGGCGAACATGGGGCCGCGCGCCGTATTCGTCCACCAGAGACAGCCATCAGGCAGTAATCCGGTGCTATAGGACAGCTCGCTGGCCAGGGCGTGCGCAACATCCATCGCGGAGACTATTTTCGTCTGTGTCAGGTCCCCATCGAAAGATGTCATCGTCACAGCCTGGTGATGGAAGTCCAGCCGCAGCCGTATCGGGTCCGGAGGTATGCCCAGCTCTTCGGGTATCGCCCATCCAAAGCTCTTATCAGACTTCGACGCCGATTCGGACGTCTTCGTAGAACGCTTCATTTATGTCTTCCTCACTTGCATCGTCGCTTGTCGGGGGTTGGGCCAGCCGGTAGAAGTGCTCTTCATCGTCCCACGACCACTGCTTCTCTTTTGGCTGCCGCTTGCTGGCCAGGAAATCGACCAGCTCGGGGAAGTTGCGCTGCAGGTCGGCCTCGACCCATCCCACCAGCTTGTCTATCCTGGCCCGGAATTCTTTCACTTTCGGCCACTCATCTGTGAGTTGCGCAACATTTCCTTTCGACCACGAAAAGTACGGCTCTATTGAACCAGACTCGTAGCCGAAGTCAGAGTAGCTGCAATCCAGTACGGTCAGACCCGTATTCGAACAGGCCCAATCGGCGAAGGCCCCCACGCCATCGTATTGGGTTCCGTCCGTGATCTTGTGCAACCACTTCGGATGCCAGCCCGCGGTTGGGATCCGGGTCGCTGTCGCCTGCCCTACCAGCTTGCTGGCCATGTCCAGGAGGGCTACTCGCGGCCCGTTCAGGACGTTAGTCAGAAGACTGGCCTTCTGTTTCGCCGCCTCTTTCTTGGACATCTGATTCAGTTCGTAGTCAATGTCCTCGATGCGCTGCGCATCCCTTTCGCTTCCGGTGTAAGGGTAGACGACCAGCGATAGCAGGAGCAGGCACCCCGGCCTCATGTCCAGGTCGTGATAGGCGTCGTAGTTCATGGCCATCAACGTGATAGGCATATTGCCTACAAACTGGTCTATGCCCTGTCGGGAGGCGTAAGGTGGTAATGGGAAGTGCCGCTTGCTGAACAGGTAGCAGAACCGTTCCACCCGCTTATTACGGGCCTGCGTCAGGATTTCTTCCTCGTGCTCTGGCAGGTACGCCCTGATGATAGCCAGAAACTTCTGGATCTGGTTTATGTCCGTACAGGCGTTCATCAGGTCGGATAAAAGAGGCGGTCCGATCCGAAGCATTTCGGCCACGCGGTCGAGTGTCCAGACTTTCGGCACGTCGACTTCGGCTCCGTCCACTTTGAAGCCGTGCATCATCACTTCCACTGCGGCCTGATTATTCTCTCGGATTATGGTATCGAGGTCCCACACTTTAGTCTCCTTTGCTCGCCATTCGCAGGAGGGCATCGACGCAGTTCGAAGTCGCCTGGGAATAGGCCTGCGCTTCTACCAGAGCCAGGTTGAGCTGGGGCTGGATTGCGTCAAGCTTGGAATAGTCCAGCTCCCCGTACTTCGTGCCCACCTGGTTGACGAGGTCGATGAGCATGAGGCGCTTCTCCGGCACCTGCTTCAGGACTTCAACCACGCGATTGATGTCACTCGGCATGGTACTGTTCGAGGGCACCCTTCGTACCCACTCTCTTTGTCATGGTCACAATGATTTGCTCGACGCCGTCTTGTGTACGCTTCGATTCCTTGATCTCGGCGTTCGAAAGCTCGGGATAGTATACGGCGTAGTATTGCCTGGCCTCATCGACTGTCATATTCGGGTCGGGGTCGGGGAACTCCCGGCTATCGTAGACGAATATCCTTGTTGCCATGATGCTTTCTCCTTTTGCCGGGCGCATGGCCTCGGCACTTCCATTTTCAGGTTTGTTCTCCGTGGTTCAAGACCGCAGCCACAGCGGCCGGTGCGAACGCCGCAGCAGTTCAGACACGGCACGGCGTAGCTGCAGTCCCGGCACATGACTTTCATAGTTCTCCGGCTTTCTTGCGTGCTCTCCAGCGACGACCGGGCTCTTTAGAAACTATGTTGTTACAAGCGCGGCATCCTCTTCGCCCATCGGGATAGATGTATAGATTTGAGCCGCTATAAGCATGGCCCCTCCTGCAGTGGGTCTTATGGCCACCCAAAAGGCCCCGACGTATGTTTTCACCCCTAGTTACAGCTTCCAGGTGGTCAGGATTCACACAGGCTTTATTGCGGCATGTGTGGTCGGGTTCAAGGCCTTTGTCCAGGGGACCGTGGAAGAATTCATAGGAGTAGCGACAAGCCGTTGTCACGATTCCCCCAACGTAGAAGTGGCCATAGCCTTGAGGGCTTATGTAGTCGGTCCATATCCAACACCCTTTTTCGTCCACCCTGAACTTTTTGACGAAGCGGGTAATGGCTTCGGGCACATCCCGATGATAGGGTAGTTTATTCTTGGTTCCCTTAGGCCTTGTCATTCAATCCCTCCAGTAGAGGAGCTGGCCTTGGCTTTTTCGGTTTAGCCTCTTCAATGCGTACCGTACGCTTTACCGGAAGTATCCTCTGAGGCCAATCATACTTCTTTAAGAAGGATTGTTCCATGTATCTCCAGCCCCTGAACCTGATTCGAGGATAAGGGATAGGCTGAAGCAGTATCACCAGCGGGCCCTTGACCTCGGCCTTGTCCGACAACGGCTCGGCCGCTTTCACCGCGGCTTCCATGGCGTGCTCGGGCGACATGTCGGAGCTTGCGCCGCCACCGGCGACGAGGTATTTCGCTCCTGCAGGACGGTGCCCGCACAGCCTGGCCGGCTCTTTGGCCGCCGCGCTCGACGAGACAGCCGTGACGTTCAGGGAAGCGAATTCTTCCCGGTACTTGGCTATCTTGGCGGGGTCGTCAAGTATGACCTCGACGCCCTGGATTACGAAGAACCCGAAGATGCGGCCTGCGCCCTTCTCGCCCTCGTCATGGGCCAGAAATACGCGGGACTGGCCCGGCTCGATGTCAGCGGGTAAAGTCGGCACACGCTTTGAACAGCCCAGCGTCAGGGCTTCTGTTATGAATGAGTCAATGGTCGGGTAGCATTGCGAACCTACCCACAATACCACGTCTGGTGCCTGCGTTTCAGCCATGAAAGCTATCCCCTTTCGGCTTGCGCGTAACAAGTATTATACGCTTGGGCCATCGTTGTCAAGACCCTGCCAGCTTTGAGTTACCATCTTTGTGTTTGGGTGGCCGCCACGAGTAGCCCCGAAAGCGTTTCGCTGCCTCGCGGCCCCGATAGACTTCCGAGCATTCATTTCTAGCCACTACGTCTTCGAATGGGCTTATGTGTAATCCGTGCTGCGGGCAGTCTCCCTTTATCCATTCGGTAGTACACGTACACTTCAGGTCTGGAAGCACCAGCACAGCTCCGCCCTGGGGTCTGCGCGAGAAGAGCCAGGTGTCGTTGTTGGCTACCACATTCACCAGCACGGAGCCCGGGATCACGACCACGGACACATCCGTGGCCTTACGGTCTTCCAGCATGGCGTAGACGAATTCACCGGCCAGGCGGCGTCCGCTGAAGCGCCAGGTTCTACTGCCCATCGTCCATGAATCCTTTCTCCCGCAGGTACCACTCGACCAGCTTGCTGGGCTTGTTCCCTGGCACCGGAACCGCCATCGTACATACCTCGATATTGGGTCCGGACCATTCACTTTCCTGCAGGGACTCTCGTATTTTCGGAAGTAACACGTTGTCGTGATGGTCCTGAGCTGCGGGAGTCATAGGAACAATCCGCTGTGCGTGCCATTTGAAGTCGCTCCAGTCGACGAACATCGGCATGAGCACGGCCTCTATCGGGCGCTCTCCGAAATCACACGAGAACTCGATAGGTGCGGGCGTCGGACGTTCTCCAGCGAGGTTCGCCGTAAAACCCATCCTCAGGATTCCATTCGGAGGCATCGTGCTCAGGACCTTCTGGAGCATGGCCACACTCACGGCTATCTGAAAGACCTTGGCTCCCTTCGGGAACAACTGTTGATGGTTAGGAAACGACAGACCCAGGCCCAGCTTGAAGTGAACCTCTGGCTCGTTCTCCAGCTTCTCGCCCTTTCTGTCCTGATAGGTGAGAATACCCTGTTTATCGGATATCTCCAGGTTGGGCGTCTTCTTTGGAGGCGCGGGTAAAATCTTGCCCTTGCGGGGTTTTACTGTGACCGGCGCGCTCACACTACCGAATATGGATGCTGGTATCATCGCGTCGGGTACTTGCTCGCCCTCGTCAAGGTCTGCCTTCCGTGTAACCAGCAAGAACCCGTTGGCTGCCACCAGCTCGCCGCTACGGATAGCTACGTGCTGCAGGGAGGGCCGGCCATCTGTGGCACAGGCCTTGGCTATGGCTATGTCGTATTTGTCCAGCTTCATCCGATTCTCTCCTGCGCTGCTTCAAACTCTTTGGCTATTTCCGAAGGCGGAGCTGCGGGTATTGCCAGAACCGGTTTCTCGAAGACGAACTCGTTGGGCCCGGACTCCTTCAATTCGACGAAGAAGGCTCCGGCGCCGGAAACGACCTTGGCGTAGACTTCGCCCTTCAGGGCGGCTTCTGCGGACTCGACGAACATCCTCAGGAGGTCTTTCTGTTCTTTCGTCAGGGTCAGCTCTCTCGGGAATAGCCGCTGAACGGGCATCATCATGTGCCAATAGTCTTTCCCTTCGAAGAATATGGCCTTCGCGGGATCTCCGACTTTCAGGGCGCAGTCTTCGTGGCAGGATGTCAGCGCCTTTCGCAGGTGCTCGGGCCGGACTACAACCTTCTTGTCTTTGCCCAGGAAGGTTTGAACCGGCACTTCTACCACGGAGACAGTCTCTTCCTTGTCGTTCTCAAAGTACATCTGGCATCCTCGACAGGTCAGGTTGAGCCCTACGTAGGTAGTGTCCTTCTCGGCGCGTATCGCCTTTATCCAGGCCTTCGGTGAAATCATCACCTCTGTTTCCTCGCGGTTATCGGGTATCAGGGCCCGATAGTTGGGGAACTCGGCATCGACCAGGTCCAGCTCGACGTCATCAATCACGAGCTGTGTGTCCGTCAGGTCGTAGGGAAGCGCCTTACCGTTGTAATGGCGCTGCGAGAAGTCCTTGACGCCGGCGGCCGAGACGATGTAGCAGCCTTCTGTGAGGATTAACCCGGGAAGTGTCACATGGCCCATGCGGAAGCCGTCAAGGGCGCTCAGCTCCGTATGGTCGGGGAAGGCCTCGACGTAGATTCCGCAAAGGTGCTTGCGGCTGTCGTTGCTGGCCATGAACGGAGCGATCCGGCGCATGGCCTCGGCGAGGACGTCGCCGTTTACAGTGCGGTCTGCGACGGCGACCGCGGGCTGGGTTGCCTGTTGTTCATCCATAGATGAAACCCCCTATTTTACTTGGGCTTAACTGCCCACGGAACGAGACAAATCCTGGGTAATTTGTCTCGTCGGCGTTGAAAGTTAAGCGGTCGGCGGAAGATGAAGAGTGACCTGCAGCTCTTCGGGCGGATTCTTCCCCAGGGCTTCGTTGGCGACGTAGATAGTCCTCATTGCCGGCGTCTTCCCGGGCAAGACTATCTCCTCGTACCTGACCGTGTTCTTGGTGCGCTTTTCCAGTTTGAATCTAATGTCCATAGGCTCCTTTCTTGTGTTTACCGCGTAATTTCCCTCTTAACTCGTATATCGTGTCACGCGCCTCGCGACGGGTCCGGACCCGTTCTTCGAGCGGTGCTTTTATTCCCAGGGCCATGCACATCCGCGTTATGGCTGTAACCTGCGCTCCAGTCGGCGGCTCGTCGAGACTCACGCCGCCACGCCCTCTCTGGCCTCTTCAAACGGCGGGAGCGCCACGCCATCGGGAGTGGGATTATTGCCCCACAGCAGGGCTTGTGAGGCTGCCCGCAGGGCCTCATGTTCAAGGCATAGCTCCGACGCGGGCAGGGCTGTCTTCCCGCAGATGCAGCACGTTTTAGCCACGCGATTCCTGCCTCTCCAGCTTGGCCATAAGGTCGGCCAGCGACCCACCCTTTGCGGAAGCCTTCTCTGATACGGGTTCGGGCGGAGCTGAAAACGAGACGCCATCGCCTTCCGGCCTCAGGTAGTTGACGTAGTCCTCGGTATGCTTGCAGGTGCGCCCTTTAGCGGGATTACGGCGTGTCCAGCCCAGGCAGTCGCATGAAATAGCCCCGTCGCTGACCTCGCAGACGGTATACTTCTTCTTCGGATCGGAAGAGCTGGGGTATATGGCCACCGGCACGAACATCTTTCCGCCTACTTGCGTTGGTGCCTGCGCCCCTGACTTCCAGCGTTGACCACCGATTCGACTAGGCATCGGTATTCTCCTTCTTGACGGTTGGGTTATGGACGTCCTGATATTTGTCGTACAACTTCCGGCGGGCTTCAGCCTCGGTCATGGCTTCCATCGTTTCGGTGAAGTGGTCGAAGGCTCCTATGGCACCGCGTAGCCTGCCGGTGAAGGCAATCGTGTACGTGTCCGGCTTAAACCCTTTCACCAGCTCTCTGGCGGTTTTGGCTACCCACACGGCGCTCCGTATGTCCCTGGGCTGTCGTCCGTCAAGCATGGCTTCCATAGCGTTGACCGCGTTCAGGAACCCTTCGGCTATGGTATCGGTCAGGTCCACCTCGAACAGCTTGGTCTGGTCGAAGTTGTCGGACAGTTCGTCCTGGCTTCCGTGAACGGTTCCGGTATAGTCCTTGTACCAGTCTTGCGCCTTGTTCCAGTCGGGGAATACATGGGCATCTGTCACTATGCCCTGAAAGACCTCGACTCCGATTATCAGCTTTCGTTTCATAGCTATCCCAGTAAGGCCTTGACGAAGGCCCACGCGCAGGTTGACAGGATTACGATAGCTCCTGCCGCTACCAGCAGGGTTTTCACTGGGGCTCCTTTCCCATAAGGTCGGTACGCACTCTCTGGAAGATAGGCCAGATGAGCATGCCATCCGCCGTTATGTCTCCGAATTTAACCTCGACCGGAATAATCGGCCTGACCCATGACTTGACCTTGGCTACTTTCGTTCCGTCTCGGAACGGGCACTCGTCGGTTTTGATTCGCTGGAGGGCTTTCAAGACATCCTGCAGCACGGCTACTGTGAAGCCGGAGCCGGCGTTTCCGACCCACCGGAGCTTGCCGTTCTCGCGCTCGCCCAGGATTAGTGCGCCCATCATGTCCTCGCGCCAGCCGGTGCCCTCGGTCCATCCGCCCACGTAGTAGACTCCGGTACGGCTGACCTTCATCTTGAGCCACTCGCCGCCACGCGACCCGGGAAGATAAAGGCCGGACTTGGCTTTGGCCATGATGCCTTCCTGGCCCAGGGCCGCCGCCTTCTCGAACATTTCGATGCCTTTACCGTCCGTATACGGTGAGAGCTTGGTTACACCGTCCGGCACGACTATCGTATTCAGGAGCTTCTTGCGGGTTAGCAGGTTGGCCGGTTCCGGACCTCGGCTTGTCACGTCCTGGCCCAATGCACCAAGGATATCGAACACCATGTATTTGGCCGGGAACTTCTCGCGCGCCACGTCCACGGTCAGGCCGGACTTGCCTATGCGCTGCTGAATCCGGTTAAAGGCCGGAAGCCCCTTGTCGTCGAGAGAGACAACCTCTCCGTCGATTATGCTTTCGTACTTCACGGCCTTCTTCACGGATTCAACGATGTCGGGGAACTGCGCGGTGAAATCGCGTCCGCTGCGCCCCTGAAGGCGAACCGACCCGTCACACATCCGATGCGCCAGTACCCGAACGCCATTCCACTTCCACTCGTAGATGTGGTCGGGCGAATCAAAGGGATGCTCGGCCAGCATCGCTAGCATTGGATTTATGTTACTCATGCCATGTACCTTCTGATAGCGGGGTTGTCACGGACAACCGTTGCTATCCCATGTTTTGAACAGGTCTGCTTGTATTCCGGGTAGCACCTATGACACTTCGGGCATTGTGCCACCCGCGCCGGTAGCGGATACGAGGGTGTCATGCCGCCACCTTCGGCGTGTTGAGGGAAGCCATCAGGGCGTCCACAAGGTCCATTTCGACCTTCGGAGCGGCTGCCGTCGCGGCTGCCACCGGCTGACCGGCGACCTTTGCCTGGATGATCTTGTTCAGGGCTTCCTGATACTCGTCTTTGTACTGGTCGAGCTTCGGGTCGGAGACTTCCATTTGCTTGACCAGCATCCTGCCCATGTCCAGCTCGCGCTGTGATACCTGCGGCAATTCGACCTCGACTTCGGACGCGGGCCGCAGCTCGTTGACGTAGAACATGGTCTGCAATAGCAGGACGTTCAGGTGTGGCCGGACTACGGCCAGATGCTCGCGCTCGCGGTATACCAGCTTTACAATAGCCACCTTGTGCGAGAACATCATGGATTGAAGCAAGAGCGCAAACGCCTTCGCGCCGCCCAGCTTCGCGTCAGGTGCCAGGAAGTAGGACTTGTTGACCTGCCGAGGGTCGATTGCGGAATCGTCGCAGAAGCAAAGCACTTCCACGGCCTGCATGGTCTTGACCGGAATCGAGGCGAAGTCGGCTTCTTCCATGATGATGAAGCCGGAGCCGGTATCGAAGCCTTTGGCCTGATTGCCGAGCTTTTCGGAGACTTCCTTGCCGCATACGGAGCAGGTGCGTTTCTGTGTTATCCGGGCCTTGCAGTCCTTGTGCAAGGTGTTGAAGCGCGTGGTTTCTTCGTCCGTCGCGCCGAACATCTTGCAGGGCACGTTGACCAGTCCGAATCCTACGGAGCCTTTCCAGATACTTCTTGCTGCCATAGCTATCCCCTTCTCTCTGCGTGCAGAGTTTCGATATCCCGTTCACAACACGGGCAGGTGGTCTGAACCGTGATTTCTTGACCTGTGGCCAGTTTCCAGGCGTCGCAAAGACGCCACCAGTAGAACTGCGCCCTATGCCGGACGCGCTTTATCGTTGCCATAGCTATCCCCCTTCTCGAAGCTCATCACTCCGCTGCGCGCCCGAACCGGCTTCGGACGCGAGGGCCGAGCGAGGAACTACTTGTTCAGGCCAAGTGCGTCGGTATCCTCGGCATCGAGGGTATAGTTGCACTTCGCACAGGAATGTTCGTCGGAGAAAACATCAGTTTCTATCCACTTGCCCTTTTCTTCCTTCAATCGCCGTGAACGGGCATGAAGTATCTCATCCAGTGGCTCGCCGCAGTCCGGGCACTCCAGCGGCTCCACTTCTGTGTTATCCCATGGATGCTCTGCCGCGTCTTTGTTCTCGCGGAGCCAGGCTCCGAATCTTCTCAAGTCGTCTCCGCGCATTTCGGCTACAAGTTCGATAACTTCCCTGTAATCAGATTCCATGCCTGGCTTCCTCTCTGGCGGTCAGGTAAATGTCTTCCGCCATCGCCGGAGTGAGCGTCATAATCGCCTTGTTTTCTTTCTCCGCCCCGTACATCTGGTCTTGTATCTGGTCGATTTCTTCCTGGGCCGCCGCCACCACCTTCGGGTCGTTTATGTCCTCGATGCCCATGATTTCGGCGTGTCGTTCCAGTAGCCTTGCAAACGCCTCGCTCATTTTCTTTCTCCTTCGAATAATGCTCGACCTATCCATAGGTGAACCCGTTCCTTGGCCGTATTACTGAAGTACCTTACGAATGTCTCCCGGGCCTTTTCGTCTCCGTCGTAATGGATGTGACCTCTTACTACTCGCCAGTAGGCATCCTCGGCTTCCATAGTGACAGCCTCAACTCTCCGGTTGCATATTCTGGCCATGCTATTTCACCAACGTCCTGAGTAGCTCGGATACCTTCGCTGGCAGGTCGCTTATGGAATCCAGCGTGGTATAGTTTCCAGCCCCGTACTGCAATTCCAGAGTCCTTTCGTAGCCTTTCAGTCCGATAGCCCACACTGTCACCTTTGATTCACGGCAGGACTTCACCGCCTGCATTACCGAACCGGCATCATCCGGCGACCCGTCTGTGAAGTGGATAATCAGCTTGTTCTTCTCCGGCATCCGGTTCATCAGGCATTGCATGGTGGCTATGGCCGCGCCCGATGGAGTCCCGCCGCCTTGCGCCACGTTGCCGAGGCAAACCTTGCCGAGGTCGCGAGAGCATATCTCCGTCACGTCTACGTCGTTGTAGCCGCCCGTATAGGTCAGGGCGAGGAAGTTACAGCCATCCAGGCTGGTAAGCGCCTCTCCGAAGACCATCGCCGTGGCCCATACGGTATTCATGTGGCTAGCCATGCTGCCCGACACGTCGAGGAGCAGGCCCACCGCCAGATTGGGTTTAGAAAGTATTTCCCGGCGCATATAGACGTTCTGGTTTCCGATGCCAGCTCTCGCCAGCTTGTGCGTGTCCAGTTTGCCCGCCATCAGGCCAGATACCGTCCGGCTTGCTTCGTGGTTCTGACGCTGGAACGTCTGACGGAGGCTTGCTATCTCCGGCTCGACCTGCGCCCGTATTCTGGTGGCCACCGGCCCGTCGTAGTCCGCGCGCCTTGACCGTGAAGTCGCGTTGCTGGTACGGAGAACCTGCTGAACGGACTTGCTCAGGTCTTCCAGTTCATGTGCGATAGCGTCCAGAACCTCTTTCAGAAGCTCTTTCGGAACGGCCTTGACATCCTTGCAGTCGAAGTCGTCCAGCGACTTTATCTGGCCCTTGTCAGCACCGCCCTTGCCGGACTGGCTGGGCTGTTCGGAGTCGCCTTCCGTGCCGGCTTCATCCGCCTCGCCTTGCCCATCGGCGGGTTTTTCGGGTTCTGGACCGGAGATCCCGCCGTCGTCGGCCTTTGCCGGAGCTTCCGCTGGCTTTTCCTCGTCGGGCTTGTCGCCAGCGCCGCCCTCGGCGTCGGATTCGTCATCCTGGCCTTTATCGTCATCGGCCTTGTCTCCGGGGCTGGCTTCGCCTGAATCCTCTTCCGCCTCTGGCTTGTCGCCAGCCTTGCCCTTGCCACCGGAGGCCTCGCTCTTCTCACCGGAAGACTGGCCGGAGCCTTGGCCCTTGCCGGACTGGGCCTGTTTGGGCATGGGAGCGACTTCGTCGGGATACTTCATCAGTATCTCCCACGAATCCATCGAAAGCATGAAGCGCACCCGCTTGTCTTCCGACTTCGCCGCCTTGACCGAATTACTAATCAGGGCGTGGATGTCCACCGCCAGTTTCGGCGGCATATTCGCCGGAATGTCCTGCCCGTACAACGTCACGGCTATCCAGAGGTTCATGGCCCACTCGCGTGGCGGGTCACGGAAGCTACCGATTTTATCCAGGTCGGCTGGGTTCTTCTCCCATAGACGCTTGCGGCTGAACTGGATGTACTCGCCTAGCACCGGCCACTTCTCGGCCACATGGAAGTCGATGTATGCGTCCTCGATGATGTTGGACGCCCGCATTGCCAGGGATAATTCGGCTTCGGTAGCCGAGTAAGGCCCACGGCGATTGGCCGGACGCTTCCGCGTCTCGATTTCCGTTCTGACCAGCCCGACCAGTGAGCCGCCGCCATCCGACCACAGGCAATGCCCGCCTTCGTGGGCCGCGTATCCGATAACCTCGTCTACGTCGCGTCCGTCGAAAGGCGCTTTCTTCCCGGCCAGTGGCCCGTAATTCAGGGTCACTTTGTCGGCGGAAGACTGGCCGTTAATCGTTCTGGTGAACCACGTGGAAGAATTGCCGTCGCTGGCCCACCAGACGCCGATTCCAGAGCCCATGACGCCAACCATGGAATCAGAGCCTTGAAGTACGGAAGCCAGTTCGCAAACGCGGTCTTCCGAGACTTCGCGCCAGAAGTCCGACAGGCAGCGCGACCTACTCATCTTCTTCCTGCGCTTTGCTGCCCATGTAGGCGTCCGTGACTTTTCCGATGACTTGCAAGTGCTGGAGCAGGGCCGTTCGGTCGACGCCCTCTCCGAGGTCGTTTATCAGGGCGTACTGGACGGCCTCGGGCAACGGAAGCCCCATGCTTACATCCTGTGCGGCTACCAGCAGTTGCCTAGTGGACGGGGCAAAGCCTATCTTCGGATTGCGCCGCACGTCGGCGGCAAACTTTGCCAGCTTCTCCGCGATATCCTGTGCCACGCCTGTGCGTTTCTGGATGATCTTCGCTTCTGCCTTGGCCGGAGGCCACTTGAGCCTGATAGTCCGGGTGAAGCGTTCGCGGATTGCCCTGTCCAGCGGATTCGTGCCCATGTACTCGCTTCCTTCATTCATGGCCGCGAAGAACACTACTCCGGGGGCGACCTTGACCATGCGCTGGAGTGCTGGCACGTAGGCCGCACGTCTCCAGTCCCACAAGGCGAACAGGTTGTTCAGAACTTCCGGGTGGCACCTGTTCGGCTCGTCGCAGACGACCACGCAGTTTGGAGTTTCGATAGCATCCACAAGGCGGGCCGTTTCGTAGAACGTGCCCTTCTCCATGGATAGCCTGTCGCGGCCCCAAATCTCAGAGGGGTCGCTGTACATTCCAAAATGCACCTCGAAACACGGACGTTTCTTGGCAGCGGCAAACTCCCATGCCAGGCTGGTCTTTCCAACACCGGCGGGGCCGACGACCTTGATGTTCACCGGCTCTCCGGTGGTGGCTATCTTGTCCACCACGAAAAGCTCCCGAACCACGGCCTCGGACACCCAAAAGTCCGGTTGCGGCTTGGGTATGAAGATGCCGGCTGGAAGACTGTCGCCGTCCTTGTCCTTGACCGCTTCCGCGGGGCGTTGCATGGCGACAGGCGGGGCCGCTGGGGCTTCCGCTGGGGCCGCTGGCTTTGACGCGGCTGGAGCTTCCGCCTTTGGCTTTGCCGGTGCCTTGGCCGGTTTGGCCGGTGCCGGAGACGTTGCCACGGGTGGCACCGGAGTAGCCGGAGGCTGGGCTGGATTGACCGCGCCGTGAGAGAATCGCTGGTGATTCTCCAGGTCCGTCTGGTTAAATGCCAAGTACGGGCAGTACGGACACGGCAGGTCGAGGCTGACTTGCTTTGCCATGGGATATCCCCCCTTTCCCTAGACTTATTTGGTTATGACACCACCACGCCGGAGGATTGCGATATCGTCCGGCGTCGTCGGGCCATAACTAGGCTTTGGCCGCGAGGGCTTCCAGGTCGAGCATTATGGTGCCAATGCACTCGTTATCCCGCATTTCCAGGGCCTCGGCCAGCAGGGCCAGCATTTCCTTCAACATACCCATATCCTTCCGGCGAATCGCCGCATATGATAAGGCCCGGACTATATCCGGGCCTTGCATTGTCTGGAAGCTTGCCGTTTGAGGCTATTTAGCTTCGGGCGCTTCGGGCTGGGCGCTGGGCGCTTCGGGCATGTTGTTGACCACGTTTTCCGCTTCGGCCAGAACCGTCAAGGGCGTTATCTTGGCCTGTTTCCCCTTCGATAGCCTGTCATAGCGAACGTCGGCGCTGTGTTCAATTCCGAGGGCGTCAAGGGCAGCGCCGAGAGTATCAAACGTGCGTCCGTCCTTCAACTGGTATTGTGATTTGTCGCCGGTTTTCGTTGTGGTCGTTGTGGTCGTTGTGGTGGTAGCTTCGGACTTGGCTTTCCTTGGCTTTGCATCGTTGACCAGTGACACAGTGAACGGGCAAACTGTGCTATCCGCGTGATAGGCTATCTGGAGATACTTTCCGTCGATACCTTTCCCATCAAGACCATTATCACGCATGGCCACTATCAAAGCGTTTGCGATTGCGCCGGATACCTTCCCGAAGGTATCGGCCAATGTTTCGGCTTCCATTTCGGCTTTGATTTTGGCCGATTCTTTCGCCAGTTTTGCGGCCATTTCGGCTTTGATTTTGGCTTCCAGTGCCGCTTGTTTAGCCATAAGCTTCTGCATGGTCGTTAGGGGCTGGGCCTGAACTGTCGCCGGTTCGGGCTGGGCTACCGCTTCGGGCTGGGGCTGGGGCTGGGGCTGGGCTATCGTAGCATCAGCGTCTACCGTGGTCGTTGTGGTTGCCATATCAGTCGTCATGGTGAATACCTCATACCTATAATGTATGCCATAGCTAATCCCCTATGGCACCATAGCTATGTTACCATGTGGCCCATACTGTGTCAAGCGTATAATAGCCATTTGGCGCGGGTATCAGTATAGCTAGAGTTATGGCTATTGCGGCTTTTCTAGCTTCGGGCGGTTTCGGGTGGTTTGTATCTGGCCACGGGCAAAGCCTCACGCTTTCATGGCATGGCGAAGGGCGCGATACAGAGCATTGCAGGCTCAGTGGGCCTATGTCGGGTCTAAAGTTGTACCAGTTGGGCCAGAGAAGCGTTCACGCTGTTAATCAGAGCCTTCTGGCGGTATACCAGCTTCTCACCGGCCAGAGTGGTCAGGGCATTACCTACAGCCTGAAGATAGTCGTCAGCATGGGAAAGCTTGTCATTAAGGGCGTTCATAACATCAAAGTCTTTGCCTGTCCGGCCTCGAATGCCTTTTTGCATTTCTAACCGGAGATTAGCCACCATGCCGGCTACACTGGCGACGCCCTCAGGGCTCGGCGCTTTTGCCAGGCCGCGGATCGCCGCGCGCACGGCTTCCATCTTTTCAGAGAAGTTCTCGACCGGTTCCCGTACCACTTTCGGCTTCCTTGGTTTCTTCGGTTTCTTGGTAACAGGAGGCTCAATGGAGGGCTCAGTTGCCTCAGTTGGCACCGGTGGCCGCGTGGTGGTACTTTTGCCGCCCAGCGTGCCACGGTAGGCCTGTTCCAGGGCATCCCACCGGGGGTCGGCAGGGTTGACGATTCGGTAGTAGTGCCGGGGCGACGGGCACCCAGGCGGGCAGCATCCGCCCGTCTCGGGTTCCTCTATTTCCAGGTTCTCGATATTTCCCCAGCGTTCAATAGCCTGAACAGACTCGAACTGTATAAGCCCGAGCCTCCGTGCCATGAACATGTATTTATTCATGGCGTCCCGGCTGGGCAGGAATCTGACGCCCTGGCCCCGGAGATATTTCTTGTACGCCTTAAAGATGGCTCCGGTATAGTCTGCACCGGTCGCGGCCAGGTGGTCGCGTATGAAAGCCCCCGGGGTGACAGCGTTGAGTCGTAGCATGGTGTTACCGGGAGGAGTGGGGATCTAACCCACCAGCAGGGCCCTTCAAAATATACTTCCTGACCATCGCTGTTCATCCTCCCTGCGGATAGTGTAGCTTGTTCTTCCTATTTTGCCAATATGACCTCAATGGGCTTCCTGGTACAGACTTTCTCATGTTCCAGGAAGCCCTCGGGCTTGACAGGTAGCTTACACCGGGTGCACGGAGCGCCTTCAGGCCAGCACGCTGACAAGTGTTCCACGGCCATCATTTCACTGAATACAGTAAGGCACTTGCCACACCGGAATAATCGGCTGTTGACAACGGGTTGGACGAATGGTTGGCCAACGCCAGCCTGAAGGGCCTCCCGATGTAGTCTAGCTCGTCTGCCCATGGCTGCTTTTCTCCTCTTCTGCTATTTGCTCCAACGTACCGAAAAGCAGGAAGAGCACCAGCCTATCGGCCGGGCTCAGCTTTGCGGCAACGTTAAATGCGTGATCTACTCCTTCACGGGTGAGAACGGCGCCCGCATCATTGTCAACTTCCGCGAGCTTGCTCAAGGTTACCTGGGCCAGGGCTATGGCGTACTCTTCTTCCGTCAGTATCATTCTATCCATTGCCAAACCTCTTTGGAAGTCGCTTTCTCAGGGCCTCTTTCGCCAGGTGATCGTATAGCTGGGTCGTTGAGATATTCTTGTGCCCCAGCACGTCCCTGACGTCTTCGATAGGGGCGCCGCCATTCCGCATCTGGTATCCGGCCGTATGCCTCAGGCTGTGAACATGGACGTCGTTCAGGCCTGCGCGCCGGCAGCAGTCTTTCACGATGCTCTGCGCTGTCCGGACCGCCATGTGGCCGTTTTCACCTGGGAAAAGATACTTGCCGAGGTCCGTCCGGCTCTTGATATAGTCTTGCCAGACCTCGAGTACTTCGTCCTCGATCGGTATGTACTCTTCGTGACTGCCCTTGCGCATCACCTTGACGTAGCCTTTCGGATCGATATTGTCCTTCAGGATTGCCACGCCCTCGGAAACCCGCAGGCCAGCGCCGCAGAAGGCATACAGCAGGGCCAGCTCCAGCCTGGCTTTCTTGCGGGCTACCTCCGGGTACAGCTTGGCCGAGGTAAAGGGTCGCTTTACCGTGTCCAGGAGAAGCTTCCACTCTTCGTCGAAGAGGAACCGCGGCCGGGTTTGCTGTGTCGTCAGGCCGCGGAGTGGAAATACCTGGCCCCTGAACCGGAAATACGACTTCAGGGCCATGATGTTCCGGTTCACGGACCTGGGGGCATTGCCCCGTTCTTCCATAGCCCTGATAAAGGTCCGGCCCTGGTCTACGGTAAGCGTCTCGCCCTTCGTGGATTCCAGGAACTTCTGGACGGTATAGAGATATTCGCGCCGAGAGCTCTCGGCCTTCGTGCGTTCCACGTCGGTGCCGTAGCGCATATAGTCGTCAAAGGCTTTGAGTTCAGCTTTGATGTTCATGTCGCATTTCTCCAAACGGACCCCTGACCCAGTCCGGGCCCAGCTTTGTTACTACGGACCATCCCGGATAAGGCTTGTACGCTTCCACCAGCCAGAAGAAGGCTATGCGGCCATTGGCTTCCCAGGCCACGATGGAATACCATCCGCCACGGAGGCCTGCCCCGTTGTTGAAGTCTGAGCCATCCTTCAGCCCCCAGCACTGTAGTCGCAGTATAAGCAAAGGCGGGGCGCGTCTGCCGGCAGGAGCCGGGGAGCTGAGCGATTGCCCAGAAAGGGCTAGTCGTTGACGGCATAATCAAACCTCGCAGCCAGAGCCCTGGCCACCGCAATCCAAAGCCTCATCGATGTCTCCTGCAGGACGACTCGCCCGTCGGGCAGGTCTATACGGATCATCAGGCTAGGCTTCCCAGAGGCCATGCCCTTTGCCAGGGCCGCCACCTTGAACGATCCGGTCAGGTGGATGACCTTCTCCGGGTCGAGATCTTGCCAGGCTCCGTCTCCGTCGAGTATCAGGTCAATATCAGGCATCTACTTCCTCCTGTTCTTATTGGATATTCCTTCAAGCTGCTTCTGTGACGGTGACTTTGGAACGTCAGGATTACCGTAGTAACAGTTTGGATGGTAGATATCACCAGTCAATCTCGAAATCACCATACTCCCACCTATGGACTTGTGGCAGAACGCGCAAGTCTCCATGTGCCTACTTTCTCCTATTCTTCTTCCTGGCCTTCCGACCCGTCGCGGAAAGCTCTGAACCCTGACACGCCATGCCATCACTGGGCCGGTACGTCACCCGGCCCTCACTGTTCCCTGAGCTAGAGCGGTGGTGTTTAATGACGGTTCCTTTAGCATGGTGGGTCCGCAACATCTGTTTCTATAGAGATAGCATCGCCTGGTCCGGACGGGCCAGCGGGATCTCCAGTCCCCACCGTGCGCGGACTTCCTCGCGGATTTTATAGTCTTGTAGCCCTTCTGTCAGAGTTGGCATCGTTTTATTGCCAGCCGGTAGCCGATATCTGCTCAAGAACAGACTGTGCGGAGTTCAACCGCAAATCATTTCGTCCTTTACTACCCAAGTCTTTATCCTCTGGACTGCTCATCTGTTCTCCCGGCTGGCCACGCTCCTGTGAGCGTGTAATCTATATTATGCGTCTCCAGGCGATTTGTAAAGGGCTGGCCAAGATAGGACATCAAGCTTGTCGTGTATTCCCAGGGCGATTCCGCAGCCGGAGCAGTGGCCTTCCTGGCACAGGACCTCCGGTTTGTACCTGCAGGGCTCTCCTTTGTGGTTAGGTGGCACCGGCTGGATACACAACATAGTTTCTCCAGGTGTAGTAGCAAGGGCCGAGGTAATCTCTTGGAGGCCATCGTGGTCACTCTGTACCTCCTCATTCACGCGGGCCAGCCTGTTCATTCAGGGACGCGCCCTTGCCCTGGAGTTTCATTTTAACCTTTTGTTTGAATTCGTCCAGCCTGTCGCATGCGGCCCACCAGTCGATTCCGCAAAGCGGGTTCGCGAATTCGTCGATTATATTGACATTGTCCAGCATCACGTCTACCGGTTCACAAGGTTCCAGGCTTATGAATTCGATATCTGGAAAGAAGAGTAGTACCGCCCTGAGGCTGGTTTCGGCCACAGGTAGTGTTTCCGCTTTCACGCGCCAGAAGAACACGCCTTTGGAGGTATCGGTGGCAAAGAAGTATTCAGGCACGCTTGTCTCCTCTTCCGAATACGGGTATAGGACCCTCTTGAACATAATAGCCCCATGTCTTCCAATGCTGCGATATAATGACGCCTACGACATCAGCGATAACTTCCCGCGGCAGCTCGGGACTGAAAGCCCAGCAGTCTTCTTCTGGCTCCGGGCACTCGTCTTCGTAGCGAATCCCTTTTATCGGATGCCGGCATTGGTAATAGCCTTCACAGCAGTCGCCCATGGAGTTTCCGTACCTGCAGAAGGCGCAGAGCTGCGCATCAACCTCGCTACACAGCTCCAGGTAAAGCTCGCGCTGGCCTTTCTTCATACGAGTTCCCCCTGACCCGGCAGCGGCCGCGCCGCCAGGATCTTCTTGTTGTGGCCCATCTTGAAATTCTCGAAGCTATCTGCCATCCATAGTCCAGGCGTTTGATAGAAGGTTTGCATCTTCATCAGGAGGTCTTCGGTCCAGCCCTTGGCCACGTACTTCTGCTGAAGCGAATTCAGGGGCGTGAAGCGCATCGGATAGGGCATGTGGCCCATGTCGACGACCTTCTGCAGGCGGTATAGACAGTCCTTCGGCGTCGTGCCCGGGAAGCCAATCAGTACGTAGTACATGACCTGATGCCGGTCCAGGCCTTGGGCGCGCATGAACTTGCCCACCCTGATGACGTCCTCTTTGTTCTCCATGGTGTCGAAGGCGAACCGCCAGTACGCTAGCTTCAGCTTCGAGTAGATAGCGAAATGACGCTTCGTGAAGAACCGGATATCGAACCCAGAGTTGATGTCGACCTTGCCCGGGATCTCGCCCAGCCTGTCGACAACCATTTCCTGATGATTCCAGCTCGTCGCCAGGATATTATTGTCTCCCAGCATCGGCGCCGGCGTGAAGTCGTCGTACTCGAGCGCGATAGGTTCCAGTTTGTTTACCGCACAGAACCGGCACGTCTTCGAGTTGGGACAGCCACGCGAGCTGAAAGAGAGCTGGTATGACCCGGGCTCTTTCTCGAAGCGGTCGTCCAGGCCCCGGTGCGGCTCTATACCCGTCTGCGAGTGGACGAAGTTAAACATATTGGTCACAGCCGGACCGCCCAGCTCTATTTCCTTACCCCAGGTCCTGGCCAGGCCGACGTTCCGTATCATTTCCTGTAAATCCCAGGTGAACACGGCGGAGAAGTATATCTTGTCGGCTTCTACCGCGGTCATCGGGTTCCAGGGGCCAGCGTCGACGACGTCGCCCAGGCGCCGGTGATAGCTGGCGATCTTCTCGACAGCCAGGTTGTAGACATCCGTGGATGCGTTGACTACGGATACCTTCATCCTCCAAACCTCGCTATTAGTAGTGCATCGGCCCTTCCGATGTCTTTCTTGCGAGCGAGAGACTGGCCAGGATATAGCTGCTGCGCCAGGGTTCGCGCTGCGTCCTTGGGTTTGCCGAGCAGGCCGGCGCGCTTCTTCCATATCGCTGGCCGTACCAGGAACATCGGGATCTCGAGCGTTCCGATGACGCCTTGAATCATGCCATAGGAGCATCCGAAGCTGAACATGCTGGAAACGCCCTGGCCAGGCATGGCTGATACCTGCTCCAGATATATCGTCGCGTCCCGGTCCTGCCAGAACCCCAGCATCTTGCCCAGCTCCGCCGCGTTGATCTGATTGCGGCTCTTGCCCAGGGACATAACCGGCATATCTACCAGTTGCAGTACTTCCTCTTCATCTACGACCGCGTAGGCTCCTGTTAGACCACAATCGATACCTATGCGAATATTACTCATCAACTACCAGTCCTCCCAAGATTAAGAAACACCACCCTGGTGCCCAAGGCGCAAACTCCATTCCCTTGTAGCGCAGGGTGATACTCTCGCCTGTGGCCTTGTTCTTAAAAGACACATGTTTTATCAAGGGCTCTCCTGGAACATCGGGTACCTTCTGCCAGAGCTGCCTGTCGTTAACCTTATCCAGGGCGTTTGTATATCCGACAGGTGGCCCAAACCAGCTCAGCGCGTGTATACGCTCGTCCGTCAAGTCATATCGGCGCATGTCGAACTGCTTCTCGCCGCGACGCACCATTTCAAATAGGCTGGCTTCACATTTGAAAACGATATTCATTTTGACTTGTCCTTCGAGTAGGCTACGGACACGGACTCCCTGATGTTTTCGTCGCCCTCACCTATTCGGGCTACGGACAACGCCTGCTCCAGCAGCTTGATGAGCATGTCTTTGGTTCCGCTGCCTTTGACCCAGGCTGCCTGTGCCATTACGCCACTT
>Ga0265297_10004332_pt1 | contig 23436 bp, 46 predicted proteins | sample Munlanlwell13791_FD_192502 | JGI IMG/M metagenome (GOLD analysis project Ga0265297, IMG submission 192502) | Leachate microbial communities from a municipal landfill in Southern Ontario, Canada - Leachate well 137-91 | ecosystem: Engineered > Solid waste > Landfill > Unclassified | place... | reverse complement strand
TTCTTTATACCATACACTTACTATTTTCATCATCCATCATGGTTGCTTTTTTGGTCTTTTTTAGCCTCATTTCTAACTTTCTATGCATACATTATTGAACATGCATACATTGGCTTTTTTGCATACATGTTGCCCTTTGCATACATTTCCTATCTTGCATACATTGCTATATAAATATACATTTCCAACCTATTGACTTTTACCTTACAATAGTATATTATTATAATAGATTCTTATATGTTGGCACTATATGAAAAATAATAAAGAAGTTAAATATACATCACTCCGAATTGATGAGCCAACTCGTATTAGAATACAAAAATATATTAACTATAAAGAATCAATGTCAGATGTATTAAATAAACTTATGAATAGTCATGATATATTGCATCGTACTAGAAGTAGAAATGGTGATGGAAAATTCACTAAAAAGGAGAAATAAATACTTATGGATGATACGTTATTAACTATGAAAGAGGTACTAAAAAGATTGGGTGATATTCATCCTAATACCTTATACCGTTACATAAATACTGGTAAATTACCTATTGTACAATTATCAAGAAGTAAGAGATTTATTAAAGAAAAAGACCTTGAATTATTTATTAATTCTCATACGGGATTATATAAATAGAAGATTATAGTATCGCAAAAGCTATACAAGACTGTGCTTTTATAATTGCTGGAGAAAATTTAATAATAGTTGATAGACTAAAACCTAACATTTCTAAAGTTAAAGAGAAAGATACTAAGGGGGTATAATATGGGTTTAGTTATGTTATTTGGTGTTATTATAGTACTTATAATTGATTGTATACTTACAACTAGAGCTAACCAAATTATTATTTATAAGTTGTTAGGTAATCTACTTATATTGGCGATAATGCCCATAGTATTAGCTCCTATAGTTTGTACTAAACCCCCAATACAAGATTTTCCCTACCAAGCTGAAGTTATAATTAATAACCACGAACAGACTATATATTTTTCAGACTTCACTCAAGAAGATAATAAAATCTATATTAATGAGTATTCTGTTTGGAAGATACATTGGACTGATTTTGAATTTTATAACCTATCAGAAAGTCCTTTAACAATAACCTTAACAGATAACGATAATAAATTTATCTATACTGATAGACAATCTAATAAGACATATAATACACCTGTAAATAACGCTATACAATAATTAAGGAGTAAGCATAGCTGAAAAAGTTGGGGGGATAAATCACAATGGCAAAACTAAATACTTAATTTCTTTAAATGATAATGGTGATTTGCAAGTTATAGACCTTGACGGCGATATTCAGGCTATAAAACTAGAGCTATGCCATATTAAAATTACGGCAAATAATGATAAGGGGAAATAATGAAACAAGGTAGTATAAGTGTTTTATTCGGTTGCCATTCACCTATACACTCTTTAGTAGTATTGATTGCGTGGTGTAAGTTATATAATAAGTTTCCTAACTACTGGCAATTTATTTGTATCTTCCTACATGATATTGGACATTGGGGAGTTAACTATTTAGATGATTACGAAGCAAAGAAAAGACACGCTATACTAGGTGCTAAAGTTGCTAGATTCCTCTTTGGAATAAAGGGGTATGATTTTGTTATTGGACATAATGAGTATGATAATGCTCTAAAGTCTAAACTTTATGAACCTGATAAATATTCTTGGGTTATTGCGCCTTTATGGTGGATGACTTCTAATACATATTTTGAACCTAAGTTGATTAGAAAAGGCAATACTAGAAAACAATCTGCTATTATGTTTAAAAATGCTATGATTGAAAATATGAAGAACGGGTGGAAAGAAAGGGGACACGATATATATTTAAAACAATGGAATACTTCTAATACTATAACACCTGCTACAGATGCGAGAAAACTAATAAGATAATAGGGGAAAATAATAACGCACAAAATACAATTAATACATTTAAAGTGAGCTAGAAGTAAAAATGGGAAAAAGATTAAAACATTTACCAATATCTCCAAGAATATGTGCTAATCCTGATTGTGGAATATTATTTACTCCACATAAATATCCATATAACCAAAAATATCACTCAAGAGCATGTTTTTATATTACACTAACCATATCAGAGCAATCAATAGAAATAGCTAAAATGCGCCATGATAATCCCTGTTTAACATTACAACAAATTGGTAATAAATATGGTATATCAAGGGAAAGAGTGCGCCAAGTATTAGCAAAGCAAGGTACTACTACAAAACATTATATTAAAAGACAATATTCTGAATGTTTAAATTGTGGTAAGCAAACAACTAATAAATTATATTGCACTAAGAAATGCAGAACTGATTATAACCAAATAACACTGGTTTGCGATAATTGTGGTAAATCATTTAACCGCAAGAAGAGCGATATTATCAGGACTAGTAATAATGAAAATTATAAGGGACACCAGTTTTGTAATTCTACCTGCACTGGTGAATATAAACGCACACATCCATTTATTTACAACTATTTATCCAAATACGATTACAATTCATATGACTTAAATTTATTTGAGTCTCTTTATATTAGTGGTTTACAGTATAAAGATATTATGAACAAAATGAAAATAAGTTATAAAGAATATAAAGCCATTTACCAATATCTACGTAAGACTAAAGGAATTACCAGACAACATAGAAGGAAATATGACTATGCTAAAATCAAAAAGATTATTGGTTAGTTTTACTCGCTGGTATTATTTGGCTTTCTACTATATCTGTAGGATTTGTTTTATGGCATCAACAACATGATGTAGAATATCGTGCTGGAGATACTTACACCTTTAACTTTGATAACGTTAAACTAGATTTATTGGGAGATAATGTCACTGTTTACTATCATTCAGATAATATAAGTTTTATTAAGGAGAATAAATAAATGAAAATCAATGATAAGTATTCTTTAACTTCAGACAAATTTAATGTGATTCTTTTAGAAACTAAAACTATTACTGGAACTGGCAAAGGCCGTCCAACAACAAAAAAGGTAGGCTCTACCTATTCACTACCTGTAGCTTACTTTTCTACGTCTGGAGAACCTTTTAAAGAAGTGTTGCACTATATAGCTAACCATGAGATATTTGGAGATGGTCTAGATGATATAAAACAGGTCGCTAAAAGACAAGATGAGATATATAGTCTTATAAAATCTCTACAAACCCCGCCAGACTTATCTAAGTGATTACTCCGTCAGCTAAAGCAGACGGCTTCTAGGGATTGGATACCCAGGCTCTCTAATCCAAGAGCTAATATATATTAGCACAACGTTACGAAGGGAGTCAAGTTGGCTTTCATCTGTTGCCTGAAGGCAGACAGTTTTCTCGCCAACCGTTATAAATATAGAGTGGCTTGTAACTTATTTTGCACCATATCCTACCACCCTAGCCTCGCCAACCGCAAAAGTGAAATATTTTAATAAGGAGAAATAAAATATGCCGTCAAAACAAATGGAACTATATACTAAGTTAACCGAGGAAACAATTGGTAAGGTAGCCACTTATAAGGATTTACAGAAACAAATAGACCAGATAAAAATTGATTCGGCTCGCCGGATTAAGTCGTTAATATTGGATATGAAATTTACTGCGAAGCAAATAGACCTTAATAACAAACAATTAGAATCTGCGAAGCAACCTATTGTGGAGTTTGTAAAGTAGCCCTAAGAACATTTACGTTATATAACAGGTGTCTCATTTATCCTTTTGGGTAGTATTCATCGTCCTAATTGTAGATTTTGATTTTAAATAGTCTAAACTACCGCATTGAGTACATTTTGTACAAGCGTCATAATTATTTACGGGCGTTGATGCTGTGAATTTATAACCACATTTATTACACTTGAATTTCCAAATTATCATTTTGATATCTTATTATTTTCTATTCTATAAACAATAACATCATTTTTTAATCGATATCCCCTACCATAACAATCTTTGCAAAGTTTGTATCCTTCAACTTCTTGCGCTATGTTCAAAGTAGGTTGCTTTGTGTGTGTTGTACAATTTTTATTAGCACACCAAAAATATTCTTGTAGCATTATGACTCCCCAAACATCATTCTATAAAGACTTTCCTTAATACCTTTTACTGATTGTACGAAGTTATGCCACTTGTCTCCTTGTGCCATATTATAATTATAATCTACCTTTTTTTCACCACGCCGTTCAAGTTTTTTAAATAATTCCAAGTAATGTGGTGCATCTTCATCTATAATCCGTTGCAGTTCATCTATCTCATCTTTCTTACTCTGGATTGTTTCATCAAGAGCTTTTATTTCGTTTACTACCGCCTTGCGCTGTTCTTCAATGGAAGCGATTTTATTATTTAACCTTTCTTCTCTTACTATAAAACTATTTTCCATCTCTTGAACAGGTTTGGCTTTCTGTTCCCAATATTCCTTTACTTTTCTAATATCCTCTTTTTCTTTTTCATTTTCGGCAATAAACTTAGCTTTATCATTTTCCCATTTGGCTATATCTTGTTTTACTTTAGACTTAGCTTCATTTAATTTATTTTTTTCTTCCTTTAATTGGTCTAAACTTTGTAATCCTTCTTCAGCTAAGCGTTTCTTTAAGTTAGCCTCGGCTATTTTCTGGTCATTAATAGCACGAGTAACTTCATCCACACTGTTAGAATTAGATGTTTCATTTACTGGATTATTTAATTGCGGTTTAAGTTCAGTTGTTTGTGTTACTGGTACAAATTGTTTTTTTATATTATCTGGATTATTGGTCATTACGTTTTAACCTTCTACCTAATCATATTTGCATTTACTTAATTTGCATCTGAAAGAACCGTTAGAATAATCTACCTTATCACACTTTAAGCATCTAACGGCTTGCTCTTGTTCACTTATACTAACTGGGGTAGATATATTTTCTTTACTAGCCACAAACACACCAAATAAAAATGCCGTTGATGTAAGATTTGCAAGTATTCTATCATTGCGTAATATTCCAGAATTTGCCTGAATTGTTTCTAATGCACTTATAATATCTTTATCTGTCTGAAATTCCTGTAATACCCCAGATTGCCACACTTTATAAAACTCATTTATTAATTTATGGGCTTTCTCTTGAACTGTCATTATAGTCTCCCTAACTTTTATTTGAATTCATTTTGAATACTATCCACAATACGAGTATGCCAAGCATAATCTGAATAACACGATTCCCTAATAACTGTCCAAAATCAAAACTCATGCCTCCAACACATCCTGTTAAAGTTAAGATTAACGATATAATTAATAGGATTAATAAGATGAGTTTTGATTTACTTTTCATATTGTTTATCCTAAACTTTTATCGTATTTCTCTGCATTTTCATTAACTTCTTCATCATAGTTTTCTGCTTCTTCCATAATTTCTTTGTCCCAATTTTCAGTGTCTTTGTCTAGCTCATCATACCACGCCATTTTTATTTTTCCTCCTATTTTTAATATTTCTTTAACCCAAATACTCGTTCTTTAAATTCTCTTTGCAGTTCATTATAGTCCTTTTTTCTACCGCAATACTTACAAGTACCTATGTTTGTATTATTATCAATTATCTCAAAATGTCTCTGGTTGGGTGATTTAGCGCAAATAGATACTTTAATTGTTTTTATATTTTTCTTTATCCTTGCTTCCGTATCAGCTTTTCTTTTATTATTTTCTGCCTGTCTTTTTTCTCCTAACTTATGTAACGCCTTGTTATAGCAGTTTATACAAAGCCCTCCACTCTTTTGTATCATCTTCCCGCAATTATTTTTACAAGGATATAATTTGCGCTTGTAATTATTGCGTCTATATTCAGGATTATCAGACGGATATTTTTTCCTTACACTTAACTGTTTAATTTGTTTTTTTTCTAGCTGTTCTTTTTTATAGCACTCTAAACATTGAGAGCCTTTATGTGTTGTTATTTTACCGCATTGATTACGGCAAGGATAAACAGTATGATATTTACCATTTTTATTAGCTAGTTGCAATTTTTATACCAAATCACTTTCTACCGATTGATTAAACTGTTTTAATATTTCACTTGCTTGTGCTACAAGTTTATTAGCATTTTTAATATTAACTAAAGCCTCATTTAACTCACCGTACAATGGTGGTATAATTAACCCGCACTCATACGCTTTGTAAATTGCCTTTATACTATTATTTTTACACCCTAATTCCAAAAGTACCCTATTCCAATGATGCTCAACAGTTTTAGGAGATATAAATATTTTCTTGGCTATATCGTTTGTTTTAAATCCCATTGCTTTATATTTTAAAATATCTATTTCACGAGAACTTAATTGCGGTTTATTGTCCATAATCAACAACTTCCTTCCTTAATCCATCAACATATCTATGCTCATCTTGTAACCAAACAAGTTTTTGTGCTTGGGCATCGCCTAATTGACGGTTTTTAGCCATCTTAACCTCAAGTACATTTCTTATTTGTTCATTTACATTAGCCATATCACGCCAAAGTAAAAATACGACATCCGCATCTTGCTCTATATCACCTGATTCTCGTAAATCTGCTAAAACTGGTTTAGTATTCTCATTAGTGCGTCTTTCTATATCTCGGTTTAGTTGACTGGCACAGATAACGGGTATCTGTAAATCATTGACTAGAGATTTAAGTGTCTTAGAAGCCCTACCAACCAATACAGTTTTATTCTCTTTACCATATTGCCAACAATCTTTAAGAATTTGAAGATAATCAACAAATACGATATCCAGCCCAATATTATCTTTTAGTTTTTGTGCTTCATTATAAATATCTTGGGATGACGCACCTTGCGAAAGATACCATATCTGTTCTTCTGATACTTGACCTGATAATTCAGTTAATTTATCTATAATGTCAATATCTAAATTACCAGACCTTAATTTCTTAATGTCTGCCTTTAGTTCTCTGGCTATCTTTCTTTCCATCAAAGCCTTAATACTCATTTCTGCCGAACAAAATAATGCCTTTTTACCTTGCCATGCAACATTTTGAAGAATATCTAACATAATTTGAGTTTTTCCAACACTAGGTCTAGCTCCAACAATAATAAGTTCTGGAAATATACCCCCAGTAATTGTGTCCAAGTCTTTGAATCCATAACTCATAGGATGCTTATGTATTTTAGACTCATCTTGCATATCATATATTATATTAGCTGCATCTTTTGGGCTAATAAGTTCACTATAAGTGATTATTGATTTTCTAAAACTGCTAAATGTGCTAGATAAGTTTTCAATAGTTTTAGGGACATCTGGTTCTTCTTTATATCCAATTCTGGAAATTTCATCACCTAACATAATCAACTGGCGTGATACAGAAAGTCTATAAACAATATCCGCATAATACTCAATATCTAAAGACGTGGGACAAATAGATACTAGATATGATAACTTTGCTCCACCTCCACATAATTCTAATTTACCCATACGAGATAATTCTTGTCCGAGTGTAACTGAATTAATAGCTTCTCTGCGTAACCTTAAATTTATACAACCTTGAAATAACCACTGATTTTCTTCAAAGTAAAAATCTGATGGTTTTATTTTGTTTTCAACTAATTTAATAACATCACCATAAAGAAGCAATGAACCAATCACTGCTTCCTCTGCACCATTGTTATTAGGTGGAATTTTTACTTCATTCATTATCGCCAACCGTCATTATATTTTGATGAAGTGATATCTCTCGGAACACTTTTTTTAGTGGAACTGTTTTTAAATCCTTTAGTTTCCCAATTATCTAATATTTTCATGATATATTTTAAATTACGAGCATTATATTTACATGCCTCTTTTACGGCTTCTTCAAACCATCCTTTAGGATAATGAGTTGATATATCTTTTAATTGTTCTGCTACTATTGGAATTACTATCCCAATATTTGATTCATAAATTCTAACAATTATATCAATACCATCTCTTTCCCCCCCTACAACCCCCGTATCCTTTATATTATTAATAATAATACCAGCATTAGCCTTAGCATAAGGAGGTATGGATAGGGTATCAATAGGGTATGGTTTTTCTCCATTACTAGGCTCACCCACCAAGGTATCCTTACGGTATGGATACGGTATGGATACGGTATGGTTATCATAGTCATAGGGTATTATGATTCCCAAAGCCCTATTATATTCTAAATATTCTTTTACAATAGTTGGATTAATGGTACTTAAACATTTTGCAGAAGATATGAGGAATTGTGGGGATTTAGATTGGTGCTTGATAAAATTTTTCACCCAAACAATATTATATTCAGGATACCACTTTACCTTACTCTCTAATGTTTTAAAAATTGTTTTAAGTTGTACTAACGGAAGCCCTGTTTCAAATGTGATAGATTTAGTGGTTATTTGATATAGCCCTGCCGCATTACAAGATTTATTAGTCCATAAATATGCAAATAATAATTTGGCGTTAGGTTCAAGTTCTTGTACAAAATCATCGCCCCAAAAGGCATCGTCAAAATTCCGTTGTGGCATTAGGGCAACCCCCTCATTATACGGTCTAAAAGAGAGGATTTTACATGCTCATAACGAGCAATATTTATTACAGCATCACCTTGATTGAATACTCTTACACATTCAAGTAATTTTGATGTTTCTTGGAAGATATATGAACCTTTTGGTTTGCCATTTTTGCCAGTATCATATTCAATACGGATTAAATCAAATCCAGCCTGAATTAAATATGCGGCTAATGGAGTGTCAGTGGTAGGATAATATTCTGTCGGTTGAGATTCTACCATTAAATCACCTTTTTACAATCTACGTCTAAGCCATTAGTAATGTAGCATAACTATACTTGTTTGTCAAGCATATAATCAAATATTTTCTTTAATTGGTTCAAGATGCTTTGCACTACAGATTTTACACCGATAGGCTTCCCACATTATTTTACCAGAATTACTTTTGATATCCTTTTCAGGTATTCTTATCCAAGTATTTTGATTCTTACAATCGTAGCAATATACAGGTATTTTAGTAAGTTGTTCTATCATAATAATCTAATTGTGTTTTTATCATTCCTATTTCAGTTTGATGGTTTTTTAGTATGATGAATGTGTTTAGCGGCTTCGTATTTGCATTTAGGGCATTTATAAAATCGCCACGTTTCATCTACCGTTCCATTTAACTTCATTTTCCAACCGCATTTTTTGCACTTCATGTTAAACTCCGTGATGGTTATTTACTCTGCGTAAGATAAGTCCTCATATACGCAAGCAGTTGGAGAATAGCCGTCATTAAAATAATCTCGGTAGGCTTCTTCATCAAATGGTTCCGGAATGAAACCTGCGATATTCTGATATTCTTTTTTAATCTGCTCTACCCATTCCTTAAATTCCATAAACTATCTCTCCCTTTCTACCTAGTCTGTTTATTCCTCTTTAGCCTCGCTAACAACCCCTATTTTGGCGGTAGCTTGTTTGTCAATCTTTTCATCTATAATGCAATGAATTAACATCAACTGGATTTATTTCTTTCATATCAATTCTCATATAAGTATCTAAGAGTTCATTTGGATTATCAGGGTCAAAATAGTAAATCCAGCCATCTTCAGTTACTACTTCGCACCAGACAGAGATATCTTCATCGCTACTTAAATAATATGCTACAGAAATGATATACCCGTATTCTAAAGCCTTACGCTGATAATATATCCCATATTCATACCATTTGGTTGCGTCTGGACTAATACCTAATTTGGGTATACTGTCTAACCATTTAGTTATTGATGTGCGGTTTTCAAAATACTTAGTTTTTTGGTTGTCTAAATCATTTTGTAAATTATCAATAGTTTCTTTATATTGTGTAATCTCGGTGGATTTTGATTCAATAGTAGTTTTTAATTCAGTGTTCTCTGCCAATAAATCATCATATTCTTTTTGAGAAATACCGCATGAAGTTATTGTTGTTACAATTATCGTTATAAATAATACCATGAATATTTTAATTTTCAATTTGTTGCCTCCTTTAATTCAGGTGTATATCATCGCTAGTATCTGTCTTTTCATTATATATTCCCAATTGTTTACAAAAGTCATCTAATAAGTCTAATATCTTATCTCTTTCTTCTAAGGTTAAGTCTATTGGTTTATTAGAATTTGGGTTAAATTTATTTTTTAGAGTATTAAGAATATTATCTTTCATTTTCTTATTACTTTCTATCTGCTACATTTGAACTCATAACGGATTACCCAAGGATTACTTTCCCATGAATAACCACGCTTTTTATTACGTAACTATACCTTCACGACACGTAGTTGCCTATTTGAGCAATCGCTAAATTTTGGTACTTGGCTAATATCCCCTTCTATGAATGTTGACTCATTTAGTAAGCAACATCCAGTGTCACCATCCTCGCTTTCCCAAAAGAAATTACAAACAGTTTCTTGCTTGAGACTACTTTCCCTGCAATATTTACCATCTGGTATTTCTACTGTAACTTTTATTTTAGTCATTCTAACCCCCTACGTGTTCTCAAGGGATACTTACCCTTATTTAAGTGCGAACTCCCCCAGTCCCAACACCTGCCTCGCACCTTTGGATTTCGTGCTTTTACATTTGCTCATATCGGGCGTTTTTCCTTGAAGGCAGATACCGATAAAATCCACGATGTCCTCATGTGAATATTCAGGCCGGAAAGCCCAGCAATAGCTACCCTGCCAGACTTCTTCAGCTTCTTCCTCAATTTTTTCAATGCCACAATGACATTCCAATTCAGCCTCATCACAGCATCCGAACCATGCGGCGTGTTGGCATATATTACATAATCCGAAACCCTGCGGGACTAAACTTAAAAGCAGATAATAAAGCTGTTTTTCTTCCATTTTTCCCCTTTCAGGTGGTAATCTTTTCAGATACTCTAGTTTGACTCATATTTTACTGGGTTTTATTTGTTATTTAACAAATTATGTTTAACTAATTCTATCCCTTTAATAAACATATCATGTGGTTTGCATTTACCAGCTTCCCACCGATAAATAGTTGTGTGTATAATAGGTTTATCTAATCCTAATATCCTACTTATCTCTATACCAAATTCACGGCGAGACATTTTTATAGACTTGCGTAGTTGTTTTATTTCAGTTCCGTCCATACTTAAATTATACCTCTTTCTATCTATAATTGCAACATAAGTTTATAAAGATTATATAAAGAATATACTATTATTTCACGAGTGTAAGTTGTCCTGATAGCTTTTTAAACACTGCCTTTTGTAAGACTTGATGATGATGCCCTAAAGATTTTAGAGTTCGCATAAGACGTTTACAAGCCTCTGCCCCTTGGTCTGTGTTTTCTGCTATATAGTATCCGTAGTTTGCGTCACCTATTATCACATCGTTGTGGAATTCTATGAGTTCAATAATGGCTAATCTTATTCGCCGTGTATCTTTTTCATTAAGTAAAGTCGCTAAAACTTTACCAGAACGAGCGTTTTCTTTACCTACTTTAATTTGGGATAGAACAGATAAAGCAAATTCTGATACTTCTACCATTTTACTTACTCCTTTTTATTATTCATCAATTTGGTTGTGGATGCACGTTTTAAAACTATCTCCTATACACAGGTTTTTAATAGTTAAGTTAGTTAATACAGTGTTTGAATATCCGCACAATAAATGACAGTGTTCTTTTGTATCAGCACAATCTACTATACAAAGTTTTGAGCAACATACGTTTTCCTTATCTTGTTCACGTTCAATAAGTGTCATCTCATTTTCTCCATTTATATATACCCCAAATAGCCAAGAAAATGTAAATTAAAAATAGTATAGCTTGTGGATAATTAGCTATATATAAATCATAGATGCACCATAATGTATTAGTTATTAACCATATAACAAAACACACTTTCTTTTTTAAGATATTTAAGATTATTCCTACTAAAGAGGATACCGTAACAATCCACATTAAATTATTTATCATTATCAACCTCTATATTTGAAAAAGAAAATAGGTTATCATTATTTTTTGATTGTTCTGCTTGTTTCATATTATTAACAGCTACATTAAAATATTCAGGTTTTAGTTCTATTAGAGTAGCTTTTCTGCCTAGTTTTAATGCCATGTAAGCTTCACTACCTATTCCCCCGAATGGAGTCAGTACCATTTCATTAGGATTAGAATAAAGTTTAATACATCGTTCTATAGTCCCTAATTGTAAAGGACAAATATGTTTTTCATCATCTATGCCACGTGCTTTTGTAAATTGTAATGTATCACTTTCAGAAATTCCATCCCATATACCATTAGCCCATTTAATCCATGTTTCATTATCAATTTCCCCATTTTTTACGGGCAGTACGGGAACTTGATTTTCACCATCTTTTTTAAATAATAATATCTGGTCTATTAATGCAGGTCTAGAATCGCTAGAATCTCTGCGTAAGGAAACAAACAACAATGCAGAACTATGTGTTCTAATCGCTTGTGCTTGTGGATTTTTAGGAACAAATGCTCTACCTACAAATATCCAGCCCTCTTTTTCGTAAGCCCTGATAACTTCACCTGGAAAATCACGAATCCCAATATAACCATCTTTTTGTGCCATAGCAGGAATATCGCTTGTATGAACACAAGTCAAACGCCCTTGTTTGGTAACTCTTAAAACTTCACGTATGATATATTTATAATGCTCAAAAAATTCATTCCAATCTCTGCTATTTCCCAAATCACGGTCACTAGAAGAATAAACATATAAATCTCCAAAAGGAGGTGAATAAACTGATAAATCAATACTATTATCATCAATTTCCTTTAATCTTTCACACGAATCACCCAACATTGCTAACCAATTATTACCCCTAATTGTATTCTCTTCATATTCCATTTTTATCTTCACTTTTACTCCTAGTTCTTCTTCCTCATATATTCTTATTTGTTCAACGAGTTTCTCTTTAAGCCGTTTTGCCATAGCGTCTTTGCGTAATATATTTTGATATATTTCAGTTTCAGCCTCATGAATAATTAAGTAAACATTAACAGGTTCTTTTTGTCCGTAACGCCATTCACGTCTGATGCATTGATAAAATGTTTCCCATGAATCATTTAATCCTAGAAAAATCATGTTGTGGGCATTTTGGAAATTCATCCCAAATCCTGCTATCTTGGGCTTGGTTACAAGAATATTGACTTTGCCATCTTGAAATTGTTCTAGAGTTTCTACTTTATAATCTAAATTATCAGAGCCTTTTACTTCTGTTGCGTTATCTAATACAGAAATAGCCCCTTTACTTTCAGTGTCTAATCCGCACCATATTATCCATTGGTGATTATCGCTTGAAACTATTTCCTTGAGTTTATCTAATTTACCATTAACGGTAGATTGTCTTACGTTTGCTCTATCACCTATCCCATGTAATTGGGTAAAGAATAATTGATTTTTGGGCTTATAATCCGAATGGATATAAATAGGAATTATTTTAAGTTCTGGTAAAATAAAACCATTATCGTTATATCCTAAATCTGAAGGTTTAGTCATGGTGATAGCCCACGATGATAGCCATTTAAAAAACGATTGTTCTGCATGGTGTTTTAGTCGCCATTCAGTTCCATTTTTATTGCTACCTTTTTTGCGGTATGTTTTATTTTCTATGACTATAGTATGTTCTTTATTGGCATTTATAAAGAACATGGCTAACATTTCGGATTGTCTACATATTCCTAAAAATTCAGTATGATTTCCAAGTTCAATATAGTCATTAGGGGCAGGTGTAGCCGTACAACATAAACGATATTTTATATTAGAACATAATTCGGTTAGTTTTTGTCTAGTTTTCCCCCCGATAGATTTTAAAATACTAGATTCATCTAATACAACTGCGTTAAAATATGAATAATCAAATTGGTCTGCCATTTCATAGTTTGTTATCCATATCTTATTATCTTTTGTAACCTCTTTTTGACTTCGCACATACTTAATATCTGAATCTATCTTTTTAGCTTCACGTACAGTTTGGCGTGCTACTGATAAAGGGGCAATAATTAAAGTATTTTCTCCAATTAATCTAGCCCATTCTAATTGTATGAAAGTTTTCCCCAATCCAGTATCAAGAAAAACTGCGCACCTACCTTTGCGACAAGCCCACGCAACTATATCTTTTTGCCAATTAAATAGTATTGAGTGAATATTGTCATATAATATGTTAATCCCACAATCACTAATTTTGTGTTCTTTAGTTTTTAAAAATTCTAAATATTGTGTGGTCAATTTACTTACATCCTTCGCAAATTATTATATAACATTCTCCGTCTTTTAAGGCTGTTGGTTCATTCACGTGTTCTACTGGTAAAAAATCCCTACTACCCTTTTTACAGCGTGGGCATTTTATAGGTACAAGTTTAGTCTGTCCAGATAACACGTATTTTGCCTCTCTTTTTGCTTCAAGTTGTTTTTCAGTAAGTGCTTGGCGTGGCTCTAATTCCTTTTTATTTCCAATCTTTTTTAATTTATCAATAGCATTTCGGTGGATATACCTTTTTGCCCATAATTTACTTGCTTTATTTTTATGTTTTGTATCTTTAAATGAGTTAATATGTTGTGCAAGTTCACCCCAATCTTTAAAATCTCTTTTGCCACACATACGACATATTATATCAGGCATGTTTAATATCTCTTATTAAGTGTCCTATCCAAGCCAATATTGCTAATATAAGTTCACCAATCATTTTTCTTGGATTACTTCCTGTATTGCTCTGAATAAAGCTTCTTTTTCAGAATTACCTTTGCCACTAAAAACACCACATCCATAGGTATCTGTTTTAGGTTTTCCTGTCCACCAAATAATCATGGCTAAATCTTTATCATCTTCCTTACCAAAACAAATCTCATCAATAATAGGATATTTAAGCCCCCTTATTTTAGGAACAGCATATTCAAAGAGATTATCAAGATTTAATATTGGTACATCTAATAAAGCATATTTTCCATCGGGAGTTATCCACCTTGTGCCGTAAATTTCAATTTTACCTAGATACCAATGTTCGGGGTAAGTATGATATTTGAATCCACACCATTCCCAAAACCTCTTTAATTCCTCTTGTGTAATTTCCATATTATAACTCCATCAATGTTGTATTAGTGTTATGACTTTTTAACCTTCTTAGGCAAACTAAAAGTTCTTAACATACAATCTTTACACTTAAATCTATAACAAACTGGTTCTCCATAGTTTTTACATTTTTTATTCATAATACCTTCTCTTATTAGTGTTACAACTTATTTGTGATATCTCTTGTAATCCACCCAATCCCAAAGCAAGCTATAAATAGCATGATGAGAAATATCCAAAAAGGAACTCCCGTTGTAAGTATTTCGTTCATCGTAACTATCCCTTCACGTCCAGTAATTGTTATCTCAGTGCGTATTTGAGATTACTCATATCCTCGTAAGGCCAAACGTGGGTACACCATGAGTAAGTCTGCCGTTCTTCAATTTCAGGAAACTTTTCTATAATCATTTTGAGTTTGGCCGGTGGTATGCGAACTAAGACACGGCCACAATAGACGATTTCTATGTTCTTTTTACTGATTAATTCAGTGATGGAATCACAGTGATTGCGGGTTATTTCGTTGCCTACATAACCTAAATCAAGCAGTATATGCTTTCCGTGTTCCATTGCATTATCCATCCAAAATCCCATTTTACCCTCCAAATTAATTACTGTATCTCAAGGGATACTTACCTCGTTCATAATATCCTCACTGTGTTCAAATATCATACCTCGTATCGTTTGCATAGGTAGCTATTGAAGCAATATAATTTAAAAATTTATAGATTAAAGTTTTTATTTTATCCACCTTTGTTCTCCCTAAGCAAATTACGTTCTTCTGCAAACTTGATAATTTTATTATAGATTTCTAATGCTTCGTTGTAACTTACTTTACGCCACATAATAATTATTCTTATACATTGTCCTTTAAATCTGAATATGTATCTTTGGAGTAAGTGATGACATAAACTACAAATTGCAACCGAATTATCGTGCGAAACTTTCCCGCCAGCAGAACGGAATACTACTTCGTGAATCTCTATTCTATAAGTTGGTGCAGTAGGTTTTAATCCGTATATTGTACAGTGTCCATTAGCAGATTGCCGAATATCCTTTTTAATCTTGGATTCTTCTTTGAGTTTCAACATTTTCTTTTTACTTATCTTGCGTGGTGGTTTATTACGGTTTAAACCGTTCCAAGGTGTTCCCATATTTTGATACCTTTTACCATTGCAGAAACATTGGCATAACAATAATCGTTAGCCCCTCAATATCGCCCGTTATTTTAATAGGGGACGATAGATTAATTAATTCTACCTCGCACATAGAAAAAGGTTTTATCGCTTCAGATAAATATGTATGGTTAACGCCGATTTTACCCATATCAGTAGATAAGAGTTTTATGGGTAATGACAAGTTATAGTTATAGGCATCATTATTGAATTCATCGTTCAATTTGGATTGTATTAGACATTCTTCTTCATTCTGCTCGTTTTTATGGAATATCAACCTCAAAATTCCACCGGATACATCTTTAATATCTATCATATTTAAACGCTGTATCATTAAAGGTGTAGAAAAAGAGGCTTTACAATTGTAGGTCTTAGGTATTAGTTGCTCATAGTTTGGAAAATTTCCCATGACTAATTCAGACATTAAAGAGGTATTGCCGGATTTAAAATATATTCTCTGTAGAACTTTTGGCTTGGGTTCTTTGGAAGTTGAAAAGGAACTATCGTCAACCCATTCAAAGGCAATATCAAGTTTATCTTCTTTTGCGAATAGTTTTATAGCGTAATCTACTGTTTCATAATGAACTATGGCATTTTGTTCGCCAAGTCCAAAAGCTAACTTTTTATCATTTAATACTGCAAGTCTGAATCCATCGGCTGAAGCTAATGTGCCATCCTTGAATACTACACCAGTTAAAACAGGGCGAGATTCTTCTTTGGCACAAGCATGTGATACTATCTTTAGCATACGACAAAACCATTTGCTATCAAAAGTATGCCACGTAAGTTTATCTGCATAGGGAATAGGTGGGAAAACCTTTTCTTGAGGGGTATATAAATTTACCTTGCCTATCTTTTCACGCTCGGCAGAGATTACATTCGTTTTAGTATCTTGATTAAGGATTATCGTATCTTTATTAGTTAAGGTATTTTTACCAGAATAAAGGAATCTGTATAAGGTATGTCGTGGTAAAAGAAAAGCGTAATCTTCTGAATTAGAGCTATCAACCTCAACACGTATAGCTTTTTGCAAATCAGAGGTTGTGATTACCATTTTTCCATTGGCTAATTTTGCGTGAGCATAAGATAACACTGGTAGAGTCTGTTGTTTCTTGCTAAGATTAACTTTTTCTAAGGCTTTCTTTAATTCATCTGTTTTTACAATAGCTTTCATATTTCTTCTCCTTTGTTAATGTAGGGAATTATTTGCATATCCATGTTTGGTTAAAGTTTTCTGGCAAAACACCCATTTCTCTTAGTAAATCTTTCTTAAAGTAGTATTTGATATTATTGGAATCCATGTATCTTTTCATATACCAACCATATTCACGCCAATTGGTATTTTTACCTTGAGGGTGATAATTCATCGTGCCGACTTTATAGTGGTCTACAAAATCTTTAGTTAGTTGCACTAATTTCATCGTTTCTGTTGGATAAATAACAGGTTCAAAAGAAACCCAAGTTTCAATACCTCTTTTATGAGCTTCTTTTAAAGCATTTATACGTTCCATTGGTAAACCTGCGCCAGATTCCCATTTTAAACTCTGCGTATCATCTGTTAAGGTTAAGGTTGTAGCATAAGCGTCTTTAGAGGTCAGTAAGTCAAAATCTCTTATTGAACGATTGCCACCTTTAGTTAAGATAATGACGTTTAATCCTACTTCATGTAAGCGCATTATACATTTGCGGGTTAATTGTGTCGCTTGTTCGCATTTCTGATAAGGGTCTGTGATAAAGCAAAGTAAAACTCTACGAGTTTCACCACGAGCCACCCATTCTTTAGCATTATTAAAAACGTCTGTATCCGTAACTCTTTCCTTTGGTTCGTTTACAAATTTTGCTTTATCAGTGTGTAAAACATCAGCCCCGTAGCAATAAACACACGCATGGTCACATCCAGTAAATAAGTTAATTGCCAGTTCATTAAATTCCCTTGCTCTGCCCTTAGTTTCATAGATAACTGATTTCATATTTCTCCTTACGTATAATATGGCGTTCTTCTTGAGATAACAATATTCTTATCTTTCCTATTTTTATTATGTTCTTTTCTATTATGCTTATGGTGCTTTTGTAGTTTAGTTTTTGCTGACATTTTGATACTTCTTTATCTTGTTAGTTCTTTAAGTTGTCTATCTGCTTCTTTACAGGCTTCTTTAAATATACGTTCTTGTTCACTATAGGGTAATTCATGAAATAACATACCATCTTCTTCAATGGCTAACTTATCCGCTATCGCTTGTGCGTGGTCTCTTAACATACTCATTATAAACCTCTTTATAGTAGTTTTGGATTTTCATTATTCTGTTCCATTTTTATTAAGTGTTGGCGAGAAAACTGTTTGCCTTTAGGCAAAAGATGAAAGCCACCTTGACTCCTTTCGTAACGTTGTGCTAATATATATTAGCTCTTGGATTAGAGAGCCTGGGTATCCAATCCCTAGAAGCCGTCTGCTTTAGCTGACGGAGTAATCACGACATTAGTAGGAAAACTTAATCGGTAGTCTAGTTCTATTGGGTGAAAATCTCCATAATCATCATCCTTATGTCCTTTATAGCCCTTTTCGTATGGTGTTACTCTTGCATCAAATCTTACGGTGTCATTTTCTCTTAAGTTCAGACTTTCTAATCTTTTACCGCATGTAAACCAGATATGGTCTGTCATAATTTGTTCTGTTGTGAGAGATTTTATATCTTTTAATAGAACGGTTGTAACAGGGTATCCTTTATATCCCTTCTTTGTGCCGAATCTTACGAATATTCCCTCAAATCTAGAACGGCTACCGTTTATTATTGCAAGTTGATTACGCATTAATATTATTTTTCACCTTATCTATGGCACTTTGACATTCGTTAACAAAATCCTGTGCTAATTTAAATTGGGCTTTTACAGCTTCATTCGGGTCTTTATATGAAGTGTTATTATCAGACCAAAAACATTCACCCACGCCCGAATATTTGGTGTCTTTGGCGAGTAAACAGAAGTATGTAGTTTCCCCTTCGTGTTCGGATGCACTTACATTCAGAGTGCCATTCTTAACTCCATAGTACCAACCTAGATTTTCGCCAACATACGGTATCCATCCCTTGCCCCTCATCATTTTGGCGAGGGCATTAGCTTTTCTGACTACTTCTGCTTTACCGCTTGCGTGTCCCCTCCAATTACTCCAAGAGCATTTCAGACTTTTAATATCTTCTTGAGTTAATTCTTCTGTTACATTATTCATTATTTTTTCCCCTTTCGTCCGTTAAAATAACCTGACATATCTGGCTCTTTTGTAGGTGGTTCTATTCTGATAAGTTCCATTTCTCCATGCTTATTTAGTTTGAAAACTTTTACATTAGTAGGTTCTTCATAGTTTCTTAATCCTGCACACCTTTTTTCGGATTTACGTCTGATACCGTTTATAAGGTTATGGCTTGTCATGGCTAATCATATTCTCCTCTCTCAATAGGTTCATAGTCTAAACAAGCATTGGGGTTATTAAATTTACCAGAATAATGTTTCCAATTACTTCTATCTAAATTTGCTAAACTACTTTCCATAACAAAACCTTTTAAAGCACAAACAAGTACTTCACCGTTAAAATGTTTACATGTTATACAAGATAATTTGGCTATTGTCATAATTCTCCCCTCTTAATCAGTGTTACGACTTATTTAATGATAGGTTTTTCCTTAATACCATGTCTCCCGTATAGTGGAGCCATAGTTACAAGTTTTTCATCTTTATTTGGGACTTCCTCTGTATCTCTTATGGGACAATCTTCACATTCAAAGTCTGCACACCAACTAGAACCATAATAAGTACATCTTTTATCCATAATATCCCTCCTCTTAATGAAGAATTAGGGGCTACTTTCCGTATTCGTTGCCTAGTCCGGCGGCTTCCCTTACGGGAAACCCTTCACCCATAATTCCCCTTTTGTCTAGCCAGTAGCATTTCATTTGACTTAACGTCTCTAACTGCGTATCTACTCGCTTAGATTCTACTCTCTATGCCCTTTCAGGTAGCTAGACTTACCAAGATAGTTTTCACCTGCCTCTTATAAGATAGCTTTTTCTGCTACTCTACCCGTAGGACGGCAGTAACTTGGTTTTGTGTTAGCTCGGCAACCCCACGCTTAATAAAAGCATTACGCCTCTTTCACGCCCCTATCAAGAGCATAACAGCCGATGGTTTTAAGGGACACTAACACTACTTGAGACTACTAACCATTGAGCCATTCCCTTATGATACGTGTAACCTTCATTGTGTCGTTGCCTCGGTCTCTCAACTCCGCTCACTCCAATTACCGCCATCATAGCCCTAGCCCATTAACGGATTTATTGACCGTTTTACCGCACCCTCGTCTCAAGCATTTTTGCTGGCTACGGATTCCCCAACGATTTTCAGGTTTTGCCCTGTCACGATGCTCTACCGTAGATGCTAGGTTTTTATCCTCGCTTCCTGCTATAGGCATTGTTGTAATTCTGCCACCAGCAAAGTTCGTTATTAAGTTGTTAATGTACTGGGTAAGACATCTCCTATCGGGGCTATCGCACCAACGGAGTCTTTTTACAGCTTGTGTTTAAATAAGTGACCTGATAGCTATTGTTCCTTAAACCTTCACTTTGCGAACTCTTTTATTCAGTTGTTAAAGTTCTTTTAACATCATTCTGATTATCAGTAGTATTTGATAATTTACGTAGATATTTAGGAATTGGTTTGCCTATTAATTCATAGAGTTTAGTAGCTTCTTTGTTGATTTGAGAAACTATGTTATCTAAATCTTTTAGTGTAGTCATTTAGCTACCTCTTTAAATGATTCCCAATTACCATGTCTAATTGCAAAACCTACTGCCCATTTACTACATGAAGGGCAGGTAGACCCTATATCTTCTGGTACGTACATTTTAAGACAAAAAGTACATTTCCTTTTAATCTTAAATAACTTATAGAAAAATAGGTTAATCTTTTTTAACTTTATCATTGTCATTATCAATTCGGCAAGTAGTACAGATTCTATTTTGTTCTGGTAAAGGATTAAGGGTGTCAACACGGAATTTGTCCCCGCATTTACGGCAACGATAAGTACGCCTACGTCCTATCCAACCCTCTTTACATGCCCTTGAGTTTGATTAATTTTTCATTTTATTATCCTCCTCTTTCCCCAAAATATTCACCCCTCTTATCATCAATTACTACTCCATTTTCTATTCGTAGAAGTCCATGATATCCAGCACCACTTTCAAAGTAACGTAATTCAAAATTTAGAGTAGGAAATAATTCTCCCATCTTAATAATTACAGGTTTTGCTGGAGACCAAGCAGTTTGAAAGTGATAAGTTAATTTTATTGCACCATCATAATTTTCAGGCTTTGATAAATGAACTTCATAAAACCCCCATTTAGTTCCCCAATTTTTGACACACCATTCATAACCACCAGAATTAAAGCCATCTTTAGGACGATTCTGAAATGGATTTTGCGGATGGTCTAATTCCCATTGTTTAGCAATTTCGTCAAGTTTTTTATAATTTTCTGGATAAGGAATGATTTTATCTGCATCTAAAATAGACTCTTGAGACCTCACAGCTTTTTTAAACAATTTTATATCTAATATTTTTCCCGTTACTGTTAAATCGTTTTCAACATGATTTGGCATATTAAATATCTCCTAACTTAAATTTACTTCTACCCTGTAGTTTTTCAATATGTGAGGTATTGATATGCTGTAATCTTGCTCTGGATAATTAAGGTGCATATATTCGTTAATATTATCAGCGATTAAACACCCTTGTCCTCTTACATCATAGTAAATGGTTAGTTTATCATTATACTGTTTTATCCTGTAGATGGAACGATTGGATATTCCTTTTTTAAGATTGTCTAGAATTTCTTTGTTGGTTATTTTTTGTGCTGTCATTTTGTACCTCGTGAACTAACTTAGTTACTCTAATCTTATCATAGTTGTATCTAAATTACAACACTTGTTCATAAAGATTTCATAAAGAAAATATAAAGATTATTAGATAAAGAAAAACCCCCACTACAGCATGTAATGAGGGTCAAGGGAGTTAAGGGTGGAAAACAAGGTGTTTTTCTTGCAATATGTAGAGGAATCACCCCTACCGCTCCTGCACTCTAAACGCTAATCCGTAGCACCCTTAAGCACCCTTACTGGATTTAGTTGGGAATTATGGGTTTGCCTCTCATGTGTACATCATGATACGTTTACCATAATCAAGCCGTTTTAGACCGACCTCGTTGCTAATCACAACGAAGTTAGAAGATTCCCCAGTATAGGGGCGTTTCCCGTGCCGTGCTTATGCACGATTCACTTGACCACTTGCGCTAAGTGTGCTTTCCAATCAGCCATTCCCAACTATTCTGTTGTTAAAGTTGTTAGAAAACTTACACTTTCTGCCCTAGATTAGTTTAAATCGTTTAGTGAGTTTACATATCACCTTTGTTTGGTGTAGTTGATTCACCCACATAAATCTAAACATTTTATCTTACGCTAATCAGTTCTCTAACATCTTTTATCATACCATAAATTCAATAAAATGCAAGTACTTTTTCATAAATTTTTCATAAAGAAATTTTACTTGTAAAATCTAGTAATATTACATAATAATCTGGATAATATATTTGTAAGTGTCAATATGAAAAAGTCACAATATAAGGTGTATTCTAAAATCTTTATATTTTCTTTATAGTTAGTTCTAAAATATATTGAATATTAGAACATTGCTACGATTGAGATTTATCCCTATTCAACGTGTGTTGCATATATTTATACTCTTGAATCATGAAACGCCCTAATTTTGATTTTAGAGCGTCTGGTGGAAAAAAGTATTAAAATGATGTTATCGCCAAGAATTAACGGGTTTTCCGTTTGGGTAAAATGGGTTTTAGTTTGTCCCAACGTTCCTTAACGTATTCTGGGGAATGAGTACCGTTCATAAGTCCATCAATCGCTTTGTCAAATTGTGTCCAGCGATGGGATAGGACTTCAGTACGTTTTCGGTTAATCCTAGCGTGGTTCATTCTACATCCTTTATTATTGCTTTAAGTAATTCCTGCGGGTTGATTCGGGTAGCCGGATGGTTAACCATTTAGTCTCGTAACCAAGATATGCGAAAGCGATTGTTAAAATAATGATTGTTGCTATCATGTTAAACCTCTTTTATACTCAAGACTATATTATCTAATAACCTTA